>OMEW01000940.1_pt1 | contig 12892 bp, 8 predicted proteins | sample 1645471 | NCBI WGS metagenome assembly OMEW01 (sample SAMEA103958126, study PRJEB25191) | human gut metagenome | reverse complement strand
GGGTGATGTGTATACCTGCATGGGCTGCCGCTCCTTCCTGACGCCGGACCGCTTCACCGACGCCGGTGTGGGCAACATCGCCAACGCCAAGAATTATGAGCCGGGAAAGCACAAATACTATGGCCGCTTCAATCAGGGTGTTGTTACCATCAACCTGCCGGATGTGGCCCTGTCCTCCGGCGGTGAGCCGGATAAATTCTGGAAAATTTTTGATGAGCGCCTGGAACTGTGCCACCGCGCCTTGCAGTACCGCCATAACCGCCTTAAGGGTACCCTGTCCGATGCGGCACCCATTCTGTGGCAGTACGGCGCTCTGGCCCGCCTGAAAAAGGGCGAGCCCATTGATAAGCTGCTGTATGGCGGCTACTCCACCATCAGCCTGGGCTATGCGGGCCTGTATGAATGCTGCAAATATATGACCGGCAAGAGCCATACCGATCCCGCCGCAAAGCCCTTTGCCCTGAGTGTGATGCAGCACATGAATGATAAGTGCAACGAGTGGAAAAACGCTGAAAATATTGATTACTCGCTGTACGGCACCCCGCTGGAATCCACCACCTACAAGTTTGCCAAGTGCCTGCAAAAGCGGTTTGGCATTGTGCCGGGCATTACGGACCGCAACTATATCACCAACAGCTACCATGTGCATGTGACCGAGCAGATCGATGCGTTCACCAAGCTGAAGTTTGAAAGCGAGTTCCAGCGCCTGTCTCCGGGCGGCGCCATCAGCTATGTGGAAGTGCCCAATATGCAGGATAACCTGGAAGCTGTCATCAAAGTGATGCAGTTCATCTATGATAACATCATGTACGCAGAGCTGAACACCAAGAGCGACTACTGCCAGGTGTGCGGCTATGACGGCGAGATCAAGATCGTGGAGGACGACGGCAAGCTGGTGTGGGAGTGCCCGCACTGCCATAACCGCGACCAGAGCAAGCTGAACGTTGCCCGCCGCACCTGCGGCTACATCGGTACCCAGTTCTGGAACCAGGGCCGCACCGCCGAAATCAAGGACCGCGTGCTGCATCTGTAAAACGTATAAAGATAATAGAATAAACAAAATGAGGCGTATCCACGATATATGGATACGCCTCATTTTGTTGCTAAGATAAATGAAACGGTTGAATTATAGAGGGGGGATTCTGATGTATTTGAGGGGAACTTATTTTGGTTGTAATTTATTTATTGCTTTTGGAAATAACTTTGTAATAATATGAATAAACGGAATAACGACAATATATTTCCATAGAATTGACAATCCGGCAAAGATAGGACGGATGAAACTTGCATAAATTTGCTTTATGAAAATAAAGCGAGTTCGATCAATAATAGCAAGTTCAAACTTCACCATCTTGATTCGGAACATAGCATCAATAGCTTTTTCTTTAGCGATAGGGTTACTTGATATATCATTGACAAAAAATGCAAGTGCTTCATTACTTCCAATACTGTTAAAATAGCTAAGACCGACTTCTTTGCGCATGGTCTTGAAAATGTCGGCTACGATGAATAATACAATATCACTTTTATAATATTTACAGTGCTTAATAAGTGAATTTGTTGAAAATTCTCGAAAAAGCAGGTATTGTCGATAAATTTTCTTTGATCCGTATAAGAGTAATGAAGCGCCGGTGTCAAAGAACAATTTTCTTATTTCATCAGAAAGAATAGAATCTCCACTTTTATCTATTTTAGAACAAGCAAGAGTTTTTTGCATGAGTTCTATAAGTTTCAAATACTGAATTTTTTTGTCTTCATATTTTTTATATCGAATTTCAGAATGGCGGGTAAAAATATAGAGCAATACTGTAATGATAACAGATAAAAGAGCAATGTTATTTGATGTGATATAGTGACTGATTTTTTCTAAACTGGGTTCCAACATATCATCTCCTTATTGTTTGAATATTCTAGCACTTTTAGCTAATAAAATAAAGCGAATATAGAAAAGAAAAATCTATACCGTAAAGCAACCGCCCGGTACAAATCCTGTACCGGGCGGCTGCTTTATGATGAAATAGCAGAGAATGGCAGAAAGTTACAGCTGGTCGATGGTGGGGTAGCTGTCAATGGCACCGTAGCGCTGCACACTGTAACCGCAGAACCGGTTGGAAAAATCCAGCCACTGGTTCAGCTGGTCCGCCTGCAGAGCGGGCAGGGCGGCGCGGGCCACCCCGTTTTTGTGCAGCTGCCACAAGAACGAGCCGATGAACCCGTCCCCGGCGCCGGTGGTATCCACGGCCTTTACCGGCTTGCTGGCGGAAAAGCCGTGGGCGGTGCGGGTGTAAGCGTGGGCACCGGCGCTGCCGCAGGTGTAGAGCACCAGCTGTACATGGCCCACAAACAGGCTGGGCAGGGCGGCTTCAATATCACTGGTGCCGGTCAGAAATTCCAGCTCTTCGTCCGAGATTTTGACCACATCGGCCAGCGGCAGGAACTCCAGCACCGTGCGGCGGAAAGCGCAGGTTGGGGTCAAAGTCAATGATAGTCCCGGCGCTGCGGGCTGCGGCAATGGCAGTTTTGTGGGCTTCCCGCATGGGGCTTTCCACCAGGGCAACGCTGCAAAAATGCAGGGCATAGGCGTTGGCAAACAGGCTGGTATCCACCTGCTCCGGGGCGTACAGCAAATCGGCTGAGGGCTTGCGGTAAAAACTGAACGTCCGGTTGCCGTCCGCTTCCAGCGAAACAAAGGCCAGGGCGGTGTTGGCTTTGTCCGTCAAACAGATGTGGCTGGTATCAATGCCGCAGGCAGCCAGTTCATCAATGATCTTGTGGCCGAACGGGTCATCTCCCAGCTGGGTCAGCAGGGCAGAATCCCCACCCAGGCGGGCATAAGCACCGCACACGTTGGCGGGCGCGCCGCCCACACGGGGGCTGAAAGAGGGAACCTCGGCAAAGGAACAGCCGGTTTTGGACGGAATCATATCGATCAGCGCTTCGCCGATCGCATACAAGGTATCATGTGCCATGGAATGTCCTCCGTTAAATCGAAAGGGAATACAGGGTGCTGCCTGCGCCGCAAAGCTGCACGGCAACCTTGCCCGCTGCCGGGTAATACCGGGTGGAAAGCACCGCGGCACCGTCGTTCAGGAATATTTCCAGCGAGGAAGCATCCCCCACAACACGCAGGCTGCGGCAGGGGGCATCCAGCACAGCCTTGCGCTCGGTGCGCCCGGCGGCAATCGCTGCATCGGTAAAGCGCAGGGTACAGGTGCGGTCCGCTTCGGTGTAAGTCAGGGTCAGGCCGTTGGCAATGGTCAGGACAAAATCCCCGGCGGGGGAGGCGGTCAGGTCAAAGCAGGGGTCCGTTTCAACCGTTTCGCCATCTGCCGGCTGGCGGGCTTCGCCGCGCAGGGCGTTCAGCTCGGCGGCGGGGGCTTGCAGCAGGCAGCCATTGCCGTCCTGGGTCAACACGCGGGGCAGGGTCAGGCAGTGCTGCCAGCCATACTCCACGGTGGGGTTGGTGTAATCGGCATCCGGCATGCCCATCCAGCCAAACTGGATGCGGCGGCCATCCGCGGCGGCAAAGCTTTGGGGCGCGTAATAGTCAAAGCCATCGTCCAAGGCGTGGAATTCGCTCAATGTGCAATCGGTGCGCCAGTCACCCTGCAGGGCAAAGTAACCGCAGCCGTACACGTTCTGGCAGGCAATGCCCTGGGGCGATACCGCCAAAAACCACTGGCCGTCCAGCTCAAACAGGTCGGGGCATTCCCACATGTAGCCAAAGGCTTTGGGGGTAGTGATGGTGTTGATGTGGTTCCAGTGCAGCTTGTCGGCGCTTTCAAACACCAGCACTTCGCCATGGTCGTCCAGTGTTCGGGCACCCAGCACCATATAGTAGCGCCCATCCAGTGCAAACACTTTGGGATCGCGCACATGGCAGGTCAGCCCGGCGGGATAATCCTGGTTGTACATCAGGCAGCGCTTGTTGTCCAGATGGATGGCATCGCGGCTGGTGGCAAGGCAGACATTGTGCCCGCGCCCCTGCTTGATGTAGTCATATTCGCCGGGGTGCTTGACATTGCCGGTATAGTACAGATACAGCATGCCGTCCTCCACCAGAGCGGAGCCGGAATAAACGCCATGGCAGTCAAACGGTTCGTCCGGGTACAGCATTACGGGCAGGCGTTCCCAGTGGAACAAATCGCGGCTGCGCACGTGCCCCCAGTGCTTGACCCCTCCCGTGGGGTCAAACGGGCCGTACTGATAAAACACATGGTATTCATCGCCGATCTGGCACAGCCCGTTGGGGTCGTTCAGCCAGCCCACAGGGGGCTGAACATGCAGCTTCTGCCGGTGGGGATCCGCCGCCGCGCGGGCGGCCCCGGCGGCTTCCACCATGGGGACAAGACGCTTCAAATCACGCTGCAAGGCATTCATAACAGGTAGCTCCTTATTGATTGAGAGGGGAAAACATCAGGCTTTGGCTTCCTCGGCTTCGGGGGTCCAGATCACCCAGGTCACAGCGAAGGAAACGCCGAAGGAAATTGCCATCATGATGAGGTACTGCAGCGGCATGTGCAGATGCAGCAGGATGCCGAAGATGCCGGTCACGCCGGTGCCGGTGGCACCCAGGCCGGTCACGCTGGCATACAAAGCGCCGCAGGCACCGCCGGCCAGGCCGCCGATAAAGGGCTTAAAGTAGCGCAGGTTGACGCCGAAGATGGCGGGCTCGGTAATGCCCATGCAGGCAGAAAGGGCGGAGGGCAGGGCCATAGACTTAACTTTGGCGTTCTTGCTCTTGAGGGCAACGGCAAAAGCGGCACCGCCCTGGGCAACGTTGGCGGCACTGGCCAGGGGCAGCCAGTAGGTGAAGCCAAACTTGGCCAGCTGGCCAAGGTCGATCAGGGTGTACATATGGTGGATACCGGCCACAACGGTGACGGCGTACAAACCGCCCATGATGAAGGAACCGATGCCGAACGGCAGCTGGATCAGGGTCTGAACGCCGTTGATGATGCCGTCCTCCAGCGTGGTGAAGATTGGGCCGATGACAGCGAGGGTGAGATAACCGGTAACGAAAACGGAGACCAGCGGGGTAACAAACAGGTCGATCATGGCGGGCACAACTTTGTGCAGCCGCTTTTCAATCTGGCACATCAGCCACACGGCAATGATAACGGGGATAACGTGGCCCTGGTAGCCGACCAGCGGAATTTTGTACAGCCCGCCAAACACCGACTGGTAGGTCTGCACGCCCTCAGAAGCAACGGTCCAGGCGTTCTGCAGGTTGGGGTGAATCATGATCATGCCGATGACAGCACCCAGGAACTGGTTGCCACCAAACACCTTTGCGGCGGAGAAGGCGATCAGGATAGGCAGGAAGGTGTACGCCGTGTTGGAGAACAGCTGGGCAAACACATAGATGGAACCGCTGGTATCAATGTTCAGGAAGCCGTTGTTGACCATAAAGTTCAGCGCTTCCATAATGCCCATCAAAAAGCCGGAAGCCACGATGGCCGGGATGATGGGAACAAAGATATCGCCCAGCGTCTTGATGGCCCGCTGGTACCACGGCGCTTTGGAAGCGGCAGCCTGTTTGACTTCCTCCTTGCTGGCACCGGTGATTCCGGCCAGGGCGGTGAACTCGTCATACACCTTGTTCACAATGCCGGTGCCGAAGATGATCTGCAGCTGGCCCTGGGCTTCAAATACGCCCTTGGCGCCCTCAGCATTTTCGAGCTCTTTTTTGTTCACCTTGGAATTATCCGCAATCACCAGGCGCAGGCGGGTTGCGCAGTGTGCGGCCGATACAATGTTGGAAGCACCGCCGATGTTGTCCAGTACCTGCTGGGCTGCTTTCTTGTAATCCATGTTGCACGCTCCTTCTTTTATCTGTTGGCCCGGTAGGAGGTTCCGGGGCCTGTTTCATTTGACAGCTTTATTATATACGAAGGTGAGTGCTTTTTCTATTGACCAAACGACCCAACTTGCAAAGATTCTGTTATCGATTTCACACAGTTTCACACCGTCCTTTGGTAAAATGCACAAAAAACAGGGGACTGCATGGAAAGGGTGCACAAAACAAAAACTTCCCCGCAGTGATGCAGGGGAGTGTGGCGCAAAGGATGCCTGTTATAGCGACCAGACATTTTCATCCGAGTTGTCATCCCCGGTGGAGGCCCGGCATTTTAACTCATAATCCAGCTTGATCCTCTGCGGCTCGGCATGGGGGTCCGCCAGCATGTCCAGCAGCAGGCGGGCGGCTTTGTCTCCGGCGGTGCGGTAATGCAGATGGGCGCTGGTCAGCGGCACATAGGCAACGCGGCCAATGCGGTTGTCGCCCACAGCGGCAATCATGATGTCCTCCGGCACCCGCAGACTGTGGCTGCGGCAGTATTGCAGCGCACCCAGGGCGATGGAGTCGGTCGCGCAGAACAGGCAGTCCAGCCCCGGCGCACGGCCAAACAGCTGCTCCGCCTGGTGGTAGCCGGATTCCATGTTGAACTTGGCAATGCTCATCCGCTGCGGCTGGGGCACGAGACCTGCATCCCGCAGCGCACTGTCAAAGCCTTCGCGCCGGGCAAGGCCAACGGCTTTGTCCAGCAGAGTCACGCCCAGGTAGCCCGGCTTGCGCCGCCCCTTTTGCAGCATGTGGGCGGTGGCGGCCTGCGCCGCGCCGAAATCATCGTGGAACACACAGCTGAACCCGGGATACTGCTGCCCCACGATTACCACCGGCACATGCAGGCTTTGCAGCACCGCGTGGTGTTCCGGGGTAAACATGGTGGCAATCAGGATAATGCCGTCCACCGTATCATGCCGCAGGGTATCCAGCGCGCGCACTTCGCGGGTGTTGTCGTTGGCGGTGTTGATCAGCAGCAGCTGGTAGTTCTGGTCGTCCAGTACCCGGCTGATGCCCTCCACCATGCGGGCGCAGCTTTCGCTGCTCAGCCGCGGCATGATCACCCCAATCTGCCGCGTGCGGCGGGTGCGCAGCATCTGGGCCTGCATACTGGGGCGGTAGCCGGTGGCTTCCACCGCAGCGGCAATCTGGGCGCGCTTTTCGGCGCTTAAGTACCCACCATTAAAATAGCGGCTGACCGCTGCCTTGGATACCCCGGCATATTGGGCAAACGCGGTAATGTTCATAGGCCGCACTCCTGTCCGGCTGCCGGCGGGGGAAAACTTGCCAGCGCACTTTTTTATCAGTATAATGCAGAAACTGGCAGGGTGCAACGGGAAAGAGCGGAGAAAAGAAAAATAAGAATGAATGGCATGAGGCAAAGAGTAAAATAGACAAAAAACGGGGATTGAATTTGTGCTTTTGACGGAGAAAAAAGAATGAAAGCTGAATACAAAAAAGCACACAGCTAAAAAGATTTACCAGAATGAATTTGGTGTAAAAGTTATCTTCCGCGCTGGCACAGGATGAAAAGGTATGCTATAATATAATATTAGTTACACGATGAAAAAGTAAGATGCCCCTGATGCCGATGCGGATGTGCGCAGGGCAATGATATGTGTTTAGTGAGGAAAAAGAATGGGACTGCTGCAAAAAATTCAGGCAAAAACCGAGGAAGCCCGCGCGAAGGAAAAGATCCGCCCGCTGCTGGAAAGCCGCATGATGCGGGACATCCTGCTGGAGATCGGCCAGCGCGGCAACGAAGCGCTGGACCCGCAGTCCGTTCCATTGGCTATGCGCCGCCGCGCCACCCAACTTGCCAGCGAAAGCGGCCTGAGCGGCCTGAAGCAGTGCGCTGTGGATGAACTGCATCTGGACGAAGCGGGAATCACGCTGGTCTGCAAGGGGGAGCACACGGCATTTTTGTACGCAGACTATAACTATGAAAACATTGAGGATACCGACTGTCTGCCCGCTGTGGCCGAATACCTGGTGCAGCACATGCGCGGCTATTATAATATTACCCGCAGCTTTTACAGTGTGCCCAAAGCCAACGGCCATGTGGAGGAAAAGACCCGCGAGGTGACCGTGGTGCGCCACCATGAGGATACCCCCTTTGCTCCCGGCCCGGTGCAGAAACAGCATTTGTTCTGATGCACATGAGATATCCCCCAGTATACAGGAATTATGCCGCCCCGCATCTTGACGCGGGACGGCATTTTTGCTATACTAATTTAGTATCCGGCAGGAACCCAGAACATGGAGCATTCCCCAAGAGGTCGTAAGAGGGAGCACTCGAAATCGCGCCTTGCGGGAAGTTTCTTGCAACAAAATTAAATAGGCAGATGTACTCAAGTGGTCGTAAGAGGGAGCACTCGAAAGTTTGCATCCGGCAGGTCACCTTGTCCGCAGGAAATCCCATAACGGCGGGCTTTATCGGGTGTCGCGTACCCAACCTTTCATCGTTATCTTGCATCGAAATCTCGCATTTTTCCAAACGCTATGCGGGGCGGTGCGATAAAAACTAAATAAGCAGACGTATCGAAGCGGTCGTAACGAGATTGACTCGAAATCAATTTGGCAGCAATGCCACGTGGGTTCGAATCCCACCGTCTGCGCCAAGAGCAGCACCTTGCGGGGTGCTGCTTTTTATTTTTGCAGCAAACTATGCAAGGGCTGCAAGGTGGGATTCGAACAACCCGTGCCCGGCGCTTTGCGTCCCGCCGGGCTGCAACAGTCCTGCGGACTGTTGCAAGGGCGCGGGAGAATCCCACCGTCTGCGCCAAGTATCACTACTCGATTTCACATTGGGTAGTGATTTTTTATTGCCGCTTTGCAAAATTTCGATGCTTTTCTTATAGGCATCTCCCCTTTATTTTAAAGTAGTGATTTTCGGGTTCGGTACAAATCATACCATTAATTTCAGTAGATAGCTATTCATGAAACTGCACAAGAACCAGCTGTTTGGGTTGGGCACAAATTAGCACTGACCGCTGAACTTTCTATGCATTCTGTTTACTGTTTGACAAAATATATCTTATACGATATGATTTTATCAGACAGTTTTATTGATTTAGTATGATGAGGTCTTTCCGATGAACTATAATAGCATCAAAAACAAAACTTTTTCTGAAAATCCCGCAGTCAAAGCCGAGTACGATCAGCTTGGTCCTCAGTATGAAGCTATCCGCGCTGCAATCGCAAGTCGGAAGTCTGCCGGGTTAACTCAAAAACAGTTGGCCGAGAAAATGGGAACTGCGCAGGCAAACATTTCGCGTTTTGAAAACGGGAATGCAAATCCCTCGTTGGATTTTCTGCAAAAAATGGCTTCTTGCATGGGCAAGACACTTCATGTTTCATTTGAATAACTTAGAATAAAACAGTACATACAAAAGAAAGGAGTGCTTTGATTGATGGAGCCGTTAAAAAAGATCTTGTTACGCCTTCGCAATGTCTTCACTAAAAAAGACGATTCTGTAATTCCGACAGACTTCTCTGATTTAGCTCCGCTTGACAGCATCGATAACACGAGTGAATATCTTAATGCCTTGGATTGGGCTTTGAAAAATAGACGGATTCGAAATGTTGCTCTTTGTGGTCCTTACGGTGCAGGTAAAAGTAGCATTATTAATTCATATCTGAAAAGTCATGCTGATGCTCAGCAGAAAAGCCTACGTATTTCCATGGCTACTTTCATCGAGAGCAAAACCGAGGGAAGTGACTCATCCCACAGTGTTGCTTTAAAGCCAGATGAAATTGAAACAGGAATTTTGAAGCAACTTTTCTACAAAGTTCCCCATACAAAAATTCCACAAAGCCGGTATCGTAAGCTACACAAAGGTGGAAAACTTATTGCATGGCGTAATTTAGTGCTGATTTCAATTTTTTTGTTACTATTGGGTTTTATTTTTGCGCCTGACCATGTAATCAATGTGACCAACATCCTTTATGAAACATGGCCTTTTTCGACGCTACCCGCAAAAGTTGCCATAGTTGCTTTTGCCATTCTATTTACAGGAGTACTGGGTTCTATTGCGTGGTGTTTCTATCCCGCGTTTTCGCGAATGAAGATTTCCTCTATCTCCATCTCTGCAAAAGCAAACGTAGAAGGCGATGAAGAATCCAAGGAATCTATTTTCAACAAAAACATGGATGAAATCGTATATTTCTTTGAAGAAACTAGGTATAGATATGTTTTCTTCGAGGATTTGGATCGGCTAAACGATGCTGCAATTTTTGTCCGTTTGCGTGAATTGAACACTTTGCTGAATAATGATGATGAAATCAAAGATCCTGTAGTGTTCATTTATGCAGTGAGGGACGATATCTTTTCAAATGAAGACCGAACGAAATTTTTTGACTTCCTCATTCCGATTGTACCATTTATTAACTCAACAAATTCTGGCGAAGAATTGTCAAAACGCTTGGAGGCATCTAAGAAGAAAGAATTCTTGTACAATATATCTCCGTCCTTTATTGACGATGTGTCCCCCTTCATTTCGGACATGCGCATTTTGAAGAATATATATAATGAGTTCATCATTTATAAAAACACATTGCAGGCAGAGCCAAATCTTGAACTTTCCGATGAGTCTATGATGGCTTTGATGGTGTTCAAGAACCTGTACCCCAAAGAATTTGCTGAGCTTCAAAAAGAGCAAGGTATTGTAAAGCGAGCATTTGAAGATAAGATACGGTTTGTCAACCATGAAACGACATTGCTGAATAAAGAAATTTCTAATTCAAGTGAAATTCTAGAAAAAATCCGGCAAGATAATCTTCAAAATGTTAAAGAACTAAAAGTTGCCATGCTTTATGCAGCCGTTGGAAACGCGCAAATAATGGAGATTGGACAGTATTCATATGACTCCTTTATGCAAGCTGATTTTGATTTTTCAGTTTTAACGAAAGCAGACCAACAGCAAATCTACTTTTATAAGTCATATAGTTCTAGATACGAACAGAAAGATTCTAGCTTTTTTCAACCATATTACGAACGTTGGCAATACCTTCGGTATGCAGGGGAAAATAGGATATCCGAACAAAAAGCTAATGTCGAAAATGCCAAAAAGCAATTACATGATATTTCGAAGCTCTCTTTGTGCGAATTGATTGAAAAGTATGGTGCATCTGTGGTGCTTTCAGAAGATGTCCGCAAAAATCAGTTGCTGGTATTCCTGCTCCGGAGAGGCTATATTGATGAGAAGTATATATATTACATCAATTATTTTAAGGGAAGTAGTATCACTAATGATGATATGAATTTTATTTTGGCTGTCAAAACCCACACACTTTTAGAACCAAGTTATCATTTGGAAAAGACCTCAAACATTGTCAACAAATTGCAGCCATATGAGTTTGAGCAGAAAGAAATTTATAATTACAATCTTTTGGAATATCTGCTATCGTCTGATTTGAATACGGATAAACGTGACATCTTTATTAAACAACTTTCCGATGAAACAAAACAAAGCTGGGAGTTTATTGACACATTTTTTAACACGACAAAATATAAAGACCTTTTTATTCAGCTACTATCCACGAGCTGGCCTAAAATGTGGAAATTTATCGCGGAAAATCCGGTGTTGACATACGAACGACAAATCGAGTATCTTTCAACGATGCTTTCTTGTCTGTCAAGTGACCAACTTGTTTTAATGAATTCAGACAGTGAAGTAACTGAATTTTTCAATAAACATAAAGATATTCTTCAAAAACTGAGTGGATTGGATTCTGATACGTTAATCCAAGCTATCAGTATTTTCGATGTTCATTTTGAAGACCTCGCAACCGAAAATGTATCCAGAAGTGTATTAGAGTACACATTTGAGCATAATCATTATAAAATCAATGTAGCAATGATTTCTAATGTGGTCCGGTTTGTTGACGCTGACCGTGTAGCCCACCTAAAAACTCAAAATTACACAACAGTCTGTTCTCTGGGATATCATCCTCTTTTACTTTATATCCAAGAGAATTGTACCTTCTATGTGAAAAATGTGATTCTTAGAGAGGAAAACAATTTGGAGGATGAGAATGCTGTCGTTGATTTAATCGACAGGATCTTTCCCGACATTGCACTCTGTCAGAAGTTAATTGAACATGAAAATATGTGTATCAGTAAGCTGGAATCTTGCTGTAGTGATCGGTTGCAGGAATCGCCTGATTCAGTTCGCCAAATTTGGGATTTCATTCTTGAGAATCAAAAGCTTAAGCCAATATGGGAAAATATTCTTATCTACAAGAATGCATTTAACTTTACGCCTAAGTTAATTTCTTTCATGGTAAGCGCGAGCACAGAATTAGGAAAAGCGAATACCGAGAATGTTCCTCATAGCTTCATCCAAGATTTTATTAAGGCCAATGATAATAAAGCATTTCCTATTCTCATTCCACATTTGAGACTTGATCCCTTTGATGTTCCTCTAAGCCAAATTGCAGAAGAAAATGTTTCTATCTTGATTGATTATCGCCACATTCCTTTTACTCCTGATCAAATGAAAGAACTAAAGAAACAATATCCGTCTTTACAAGCAAGGTTTATTTTGCAAAACCAAGCCGATGCATTTGCGGAGTTGGATTCCGTTGCAATGGATCAGAATCTTTTCCAAGAACTTTTGTTAGATCCGCGCCTTGAATCGCAATATCGGCAAACCTTGTTTGATTCTTATTATCAAAAATATTTAAATACCCAAATTGCTGACAAGGTAGACGAAATGGGAATTTCTGTAAATCACGATGAATTTGAAGAGGTATGGCAACTTCTAAGTGGTGGTGAGCGTGAGAACTTCTTACTCTCGCATCTCGAAATATTAAATGGGGATGATTTCGAGAAGTGCTTTGCAAATATGGAGCCCCCCTTTAATCTTCTGTCTAATCGAACTCAACGCAATCAAGTGACCGTGCCTTGGAAGGACGGCATAAAACAACTACTGGATAGGTTGAAAGCAGTCAACTACATAACAAGCTACACCGAAAGAGCAGCCGCACAACAAAATGATGGTTCTAGACAAGACGAGAAATCGAATAGCCGCGTATATACTGTTA
>OMEW01000926.1_pt1 | contig 13087 bp, 8 predicted proteins | sample 1645471 | NCBI WGS metagenome assembly OMEW01 (sample SAMEA103958126, study PRJEB25191) | human gut metagenome | reverse complement strand
AGATATTGAACTTGATGAATAAGAAAAAATTAACAGCACAGGGAAGCATAACCGTTTTTATGACCTTTATTTTTATGATTATATTAAGTCTTATACTTGCTATATTTGAAAATACAAGAATCATATCTTCAACAGGCTATATGAAAAATGCATCGCTGAGTGCAGAAAAGACCTTGTTTGGTGATTATAATCTGGAACTTTATAAGGAGTATGGCTTGTTTGGATATGGTGGTTATAATGGGCTTGATTATGATGATATGTGTCAGGAATTTAGGGAAATTGTTAAAAAAAATCTTTGCGTAAAGCCGGAAAATGCGTTATTGACATATACGGACATATATAAAATAAAAAATATAACTGTAAAGACTGAAAAAAGTCAGGGATTTAAAGATGGTGATAATTGGGACAGGCAGATAAAGGCGTGTCTTGTGAGCGATACTGTCGATGAAATTGCAGACAAGATAAAAAATAAACATTCTGAGGATGGTACATATGATGAAAAGGAAGTTTATAAAAAACTTGATGATGCAGACAGTTATGAAACGGGAAAATATAAGGAAAAATATTCTGATAAGAATGAAAAGGGGAGTGAGGAAAAGCAAGGAAAAACAGAGATTGAAAATTCGGATAAGGATGGAAATAAATCTGAGAAAAACGATAAAACAGAAGCCAAAAGGGATAAAGCCGATGAAAAAAGAAATGACATGGAAGATGCGGATATTGGAAACCCATTAGAAATGTTTAAGGAACTGGTACAGAATGGTTATCTTTCGCTGGTGTGTGATATTTCTGAAGTTTCAAATGAGAACATAGAAAAAGCACTTGTAGAAGATGGTTATGTCAGTGAAGAAAAAAAAGTTAAAGAAAATGTCTTATCGGAAAGCAGTAAAAAGAATAAAGCTGGAAAAAATGTTTTATTGGAAGGCATTGAAACAAATAAAGTCAGAAAAAATGTTTTATTGAAAGGCGGTGGAGAGAATAAAGCTAGAAAAAATGTTTTATCGGAAGATGGAGAGAAGAAAATTTCAAAATCAAAAAAACATGAGAAAACAGAGGATTATGAGAGTGCCGGTTCATTTTTAAAAAATATATTCTCAAACACTGATATGCAGGATACTGACTTTAAGGCTATAGGAAGCTGTGGAACAAATAAATTGTCAGAGATGATTTATGCGGAAAAGAAACTTACATCTTATGCAAAGAGTTCTGCAAGTGCAGTTGATTATGGTATGGAATATCTGATATGCGGAAAAGAAAACGAAAGGGATAATCTGACTGGAGTTATAAATAGGATAATTTCTATGCGTATGCTTATAAATTTTGCAATCATTTCAAAAGATGAAGTGATAAAAGCAAAAGCACTTGCCACAGCGACTGCAATAGCAGGAATAACAGGAATAGAGCCGGTCATAAAAGGGGTTCAGTATGCAATAATTGCAATCTTAGCATTTGAGGAGTCATGTATAGATACAGCAGCACTTCTTGACGGTAAAAAAATTCCACTGTTAAAAAATACAACTGATATAAAAATAAAATATGAAGAAATATGTACCGTATCAGGCAGTTTTTTTAGAGAGAAAGCACGGCAGTATCAAGAAAGTGATGGAAAGATAACAGCAAATTTTATAGATTACAGGGAATATCTTTTTGCATTTCTTGCGGTGGTTCCGGAAGAAAAAATAAAAAGCAGACTATTTGATATTATCCAACATGATTTGAGAACAAGATATAATGAGAGTTTTCGCATCCATGATTGTATAGTAGCAGCGGATTACAATATTACATATAGTATGAAATTTGCATTTCCGTTTTTATGGAATATGTATGGAAAGGATTTGAAGTATAAAAAATTTAGAAGGCAGGTGAGCGTTAGTCACAGATATGGATAAAAATATAAAAGCATCAATTACGGTTGAAGCATCATTTTGTGTTCCTATATTTTTTCTGGTGTTGTTTTCATTGTTGTATGAATTTAATATTCTATTTGGAATAAATGAAAATTATGCAAAATTGTATGATGCAGCAGACAGATATGCGATATACAGTCATGATACCAATGAAAATAATTCGGACAAATCTGAATATTCATATGAAAAAATCAGAATGCTTACAGATAATATAGCTTCGTTTTTAAATGGTAAAAATATAATAAACTGGACAGATAAAGGCGGATATAAGGTCTGTTATATGAAATACAAAAAGAAAGTTCCATTTGGAATGGCAGGGTTTGGACAGAATTTTTACCACCAGATGGTTGTGAGTGAGTATGCTGGAAAAAGTATGCTGACTGATGAAACGGCAGGGGATGAAGATGTTTATATAACGGAGACAGGCAAAGTCTATCATACACATTCTGACTGCACATATTTAAAACCGAGTGTAAAGAGAGTTTTTGCAGATAAAATTGACGGAATGAGAAATCTTTCAGGAGGGAAATACAAAAGATGTGAGCATTGTTTAAAATACTCTAAAACTGTAGGGACTTATATTTACATAACAGATTATGGAAACCGGTATCATATGTCAGGACATTGTTCAGGAATAAAAAGAAATATAAAAAAGGTAAAAAAATCGAAAGTAGGAGGAATGTCAGAGTGCAATAAATGTATGGAAAGGGGATAGATATATGGCAGTAACGATATTACTTGGATTATGTCTTGCTATATGTATGATAACGGATATTATAAAAAGAACGGTTGATATAAGAGTGCTGATATTATTTTTTTGTATGCTTATGATTTGTGGATTTATTGAAAAAAACATCAGTATTCATAATATTACAGCAGGTTTGTTTGCGGCTGCTTTATTTGCGGCATTATCTTTTGTTTCAAAAGGAGCAATCGGCATGGGAGATGCCTTACTGTATTCATGTATTGTGTGTTTTGTGGGCATGGAAAAAGCTTTTTACATTATTTTTATGTCGGTGATGTTTGCGTTTTTTGCTGCATTATATCTTGTGATAGTTAAAAGAAAAGAAAAAAAATATGAAATACCGCTGGTACCGTTTATTTTTATGGCATATGTAAGCAGCTTTATGGTTTGACAGGGGGAGGGTTATTGGAAAAGATTGATTATAATAATAAAAATATGAGAAGTTATAAAAAATGTAAAGATGCAAATCAGAAAGAAGATATATCTGTTGAAAAATGTAAGGATGTAAATCAGAAAGAAGATACATCTGTTGAATATGAGGAGGTAGGCAAAAAAAGAAAAATGATTAAAAAAGATGCCCTGTAAGAGGTACAAGGCATCTTTTTACAATAAAAAGTTTAATGAATTTATTTATCATTCTCTGCCTCTTCCCAACCCGGATTTTGCTCAAGCTGTGGATTCATGGTTATTTCTTCTCGAGGAATAGGCCATAAATAACGATAGTCTTCCCATGGCAGGGTTCCTTTTATTGTATATTTATAAGGACTCTTCGGATAACAGATAATAAATCCATCTTCATCTAAAAATATATCTTTATCTACAGTGGCTTTAGTTGCACTAAAACGTTCAGCTCCCGGCTTACTTGGATCCTTCTGCTCATATTTTCCACTATATAATTCCAGCATTTCATCAGTCATCCGCATACCACGCAAAGGCACGGTCAGAAGCTTACCTGCCTTCCAACGCATCAGGTCTTCATAACGATGATTTTCCATAGCCAATTCCACACGACGTTCACGACGGATTTCGCGAAGCAGCGGACTAACCGGATAGTCCAATTTCTCTGCATAGATTTTATCCAAACGTGGGTCTGCCGGTTCTTGTCCTACCACCAATTTTGAGGTTGGATATTTTACAAAATCAAACCCGGCTCGTTCACGTAAAGCATTAATTGTCATATCAACATCTGCTTGTGACAAAGTTCCTTCCAGTTCATATTTAGCCTCAGCATACATTAATAGCAACTCACCATAACGGAACTCAATAGCAGCCTGGATACCATTGGTAGTACGGTCTTGCTCTTCCATGTCACCCATCCAATGTTTAATAACACGATATCCAGTTACAGTAGAACCATTTGTGTTATAATTAATCTTCGGATAATTAATACCATTTTCGTCCAAAGAAACAATACCACCTTCATAAATAGTAACATGTTCTCCAGGACGACAAATAGTTTGCGTCAAACGAGGGTCACGATTTTCCAACTCTCTCCACATACCATAACCTTCAAAATTTGGATTTTCCTCATAATTACCTTCAGAACCACCTACATAAATAGGTCTTCCATCAATACACAAATATTCATCAATAAATCCTCTAGTTGCTCCCATTGATTGACGATTACTATTATTTTGATCATAATAACGCTGAAAAGCATGTCCAAATTCATTTTCAATATAAGTACGGCCTAAAATAACTTCTTTATTATTTGAAAAATCATAGGCTGTAAACATCTTCCAATAAGATTCTCCTGAATTATCTGTATATAAAGAATATTTGCCCAGCAGTTCCTTACAAGCTGTCACACATTCCTGTAAGAACTTAGTTCCATCCAAATTCAGTTCTTTATGATATTTACGATAAGTACCTTCAAACAAACAAATACGAGCTTTCAAGAAATTAGCCATATCTTTATTTAAACGACCACTTTCTTCTTTCCCTTTTTGAGGCAAACCAGCAACAGACTTATTAATACACATTAACAAAGAATCCATAACCTCTGCACGTGAATTACGTGGAGCATACAATTCTTCTGAATCTACATTTAAGTCGCGTGTCAACCAAGGCACATCACCGAAAAATAATACTTTTTTATAATAATCAAGAGCTTTAAAAAAGTAAGCCTCACCTGCATATTGTTCCAATTTGTAGGCAGGAAGTTCACTACGTTGATAACGTTGTAAAAAGAAATTAATCGTTCGTAAATTTGTCCAACTCCATCCACCACTTCCTGCTCCTGTAGGAATTTTATTTAGTCCTGCCAATTCTTTTGGTTCACTACCTGTACGTACACAGTTATCTGAATAAAAATCACCATAAGCCAAGGGACTTCCTGTAACCGGAAGCGGAGTAATATATTTATCTTGTGACCATCCATCACCATGCCCTTTTATATAAGCAGGATAGAGTTTATTTAAATAAAGTTTCAAATCGCTTTCTGTCTTCCAGAAATTTTCATCTGTTACATTATCCAAAGGATAACGTTCCATAAAATCATCATTACATCCTATAAGCATGGAGACTAATCCCAACGCCAATATATATTTTTTCATTTTCATAATCTTTTATTTTTTAAATTAGAAATTAATCTGTGCACCCACTGATACAGAACGCATCATCGGGTAAGATGAAGAAATCGATTCCGGATCAAAGACATCAGGCACACCTGAAATCTCAAATAAATTATAACCAGAAAGATTCAAAGTAACACTATTCATTCCTACTTTAGTAACCCATGACTTAGGTAAGCTATAGCCCAAAGACAAAGTTTTTAAACGAATATATGCAGCATTGTACAAATTTCCTGTATGTGCAATGCTTGAATTCTGAGTTCTACCATACATATGATATTTCGCATTGGTACGGTCAGGACGCCATGAATTATTATAAGTGTCACGGTTTCCGGAAGTATTATTTCCTCCCCATAAAGCACGATCTGTTATACAAACATCACGCTTAGCAACTCCCTGAAAGAAAATACCAAGAGATATATTTTTCCATGAAACATTACCATTTAAGCCAAAACGGAAACGCGGAGTACTGTTACCAATAACTTTACGGTCACCTGGATTATAAATAGTATTCTGTCCTGTAGAAACTTTACCATCTGCACCTACACTACTTCTGTGTTCATCATCACCTTCTTTTCCACCATAATCTTCAAAACGAAGATCTCCCGGATACCATGTAGAACCTAGATCTGACTGTGAAGCACCTTGTAATATTTGTTTTCCATTTTCATCTGTTATAAAATCATCTTCTTGCAAAATACCTAAACTGTTATATCCCCAAATCTCACCCATTGTTTTACCTGCATATAAAGAAGAAAGTAATTTATTAGGATTACCATCAAAGCGAACTACCTTTGTTATATAGTCAGACAATACAAAACTTACATCATAATTTATCCCATTAGCCAAACGGTCCTTCCATTTCAGGCTCAATTCCCATCCATTCGTACGCAATATACCTGAATTCTTTTTAGGTGCCGATGCTCCTAAGACACTAGGATATTTATCACCTGCCATTAAAATATCTTTGGTTCGACGAGAATACCAATCAAAAGTAAAATCTAAACGATTCCCCAATAAAGCCACATCAATACCGAAGTCAATAGTAGTCGCTGTTTCCCAAGTCAAATTTGGAGAAATCAGTCCCGAAGGAGAAATTCCCATTGGACGGCTTCCCCCCATATCCCAATTTACAAAACCTACACTACCATACTCGGGAATATATGCATAATTAGAAACATTCTGATTACCCAAAGATCCCCATGAAGCTCTTAACTTCAAATTATCCAGCCAAGTAAGATTATTTTTTATAAATGATTCTTCAGAAACTCTCCAACCTGCGGAAAAGGAAGGGAAAAATTTAAAACGGTCTTCTTTGCGGAAACGTGAGGTACCATCATAACGACCATTGAACTCAAACAGATAACGATCATTAAAAATATAGTTAACACGGGCAAAAGCTCCACGAATAGCCCAATGTTCTGCACTATCATAAGCATATTGATTGCCAGTAGTAGCATTTATCACTGGGATATTAGGAGTCAAAATACCCTGAGCTTTCGCTCCTGTGTAACGATAAGTATACCACTCCTGATTAAAACCTGCTACAGCACCCACATAATGTTTTCCAAATGTTTTATCAAAATTAGCATAAGCATTGATAGTATAATAATCAGAATGGGTTACTTGTTCTAAAATACTAGAAGGATCAGTATGAGTCTTCACTGTAGATGTCCAATTATCTACTACATACTCACGAGTTGGAACCACTTCTTTGTAATAGTATTCATTCGGACGATAAGAGAACTCACCCTTCAAGCTCAAACCATCCATCAAAGTTATAGTAGGATTGATGCTGAACACCGCATTAGTACGTTTGGTTTCTTTCGTAGCTCCATAAGCTAACCAACCTATAATATTATCAGTCCACATCTCTCCTAGCGGGTCTGTTGCGGCAGTTTTTACCGGTGCACACACATTACGTTCCGGTTCTCCCATCATAGCAGACCATAAGGACCCTTTTTGTGGGTTTATGTATGGTTCATCCAAATTAGAGACATTATAACTAATCTTGGCATTGACTTTAAACCACTTGGTGATTTCTGAATCAATACTCATCAATCCATTAAAACGATTTTGCTTATCTGTATTTATTTTATACATTCCCTCTTGATGCTGATATCCCAAAGACAAATAATAGCGGCTTTTTGCTGTTCCGCCACTAATGCTAGCTGTATGTTTTTGCAATGGTGTCCAGTCTCTTACAACTTCTTCAAACGGATTCATGCTTGAGACCCATGAGAATTTTGATGTACTTCCCTGCTGATAAATCCAAGCATTTTCTGCTGTAGGATTTTCCATCCATTTTTTCTTGGCTTCCAACAGCTGCATACTCCAATCCGAGACAGAGTTACCAGTCCATTCTGTACGTTCATTCTCGGCCAATTGCAATGTATAAGCATCCATAATATCAGGACGATGTGATGGAGTATTCCACTGCATACTAAAATTATAAGTAACTGTAGGTCTTTGTTCTTTTTGACCTGACTTAGTGGTAACCAACATTACACCATATGTAGCGCGAGCACCATAAATGGCAGCTGAAGCTGCATCCTTCAATAAAGAAATGCTCTCAATATCATTAGGATTCAACATGTTAAGATAAGTAGCATCCATTTGTATACCATCAACCAAAATCAAAGGGCTACCTTCATCAACCTGCCATTTGCCATTTGAATCCTGGCTCATTGAAGTACCCCCACGAACATTAAAAGAAGGAACAGCCCCAGGGGAAGCGCTTGTTGCTGAAACGTTCAAATTAGGAAGTACGCCTTGCAAAGCCTGACCAATATTTGCAACTGGTTTATTTGCAAGAGCTTCACTGGAAACAGAAGCTACAGCACCAGTTAAATTTACCTTTTTCTGAGTACCAAAACCAACTACAACTACTTCATCCAGCGTTTTAGAATCTTCCACCAAACAAACTTCAGTTTTAGTTCCTGCCTTTATAGTCTGTGGAACATAGCCAATATAAGAGACTAAAATACTTGCACCTTTAGAAACACTCAATTGATAATTACCATCAATATCTGTAATTACACCATTAACTGTACCTTTTTCTACAACATTTGCTCCAATTATCGGCTCACCTGTAGCATCGACAACTTTTCCTTTAACTGTCACCTTACTACCTTGTGTTTCTGTATTCTTCTTATTGTTAGGAAACAATACGATTTGAGAATTTGTTATCTCAAAACCGATTCCAACCGGATTCAACATTTTATCCATAGCCTTACGAACAGTTTCATTCTGTACGGAAAGGCTAACTTTAACCTTAATATTGACTTCAGTGGGATTATAAAAAAATGTATAGCCACTGGCTTTCTCTACTTTCGGCATAGCCTCTGATAGAGGAATATTTGAGAAAGAAAGGGAAAAACGCTTTTCTGTTTGAGCCATTAGAAAGGTTGTACAAAAAAGCATTAAAATAAATGCAGAATATTTCTTTAAATTCATATTTTTGTAGATTATAAAGTTAACTAGTGGGGAATAAATGCCCAGAACGACCAAATTCTTTATTCATTCCTCCGGTTAATAATTAATTTAACTCACGTAGAAGAGAGGCTGTCTCAAAATGATTTTTGAGATGGCCTTTTTTATATCATCAATGTTTCATAGGCATTATATTTTTAAGGGTTAGTACTAGATATTTCTTTTATGGTTAACACATTATGTTCATCGAAATTGTATTCTAACGGATTCAAGCGTGCCATAATACGTACAATTTCCTCTAATGTTTCATGACGTAAAGTAAAACTATAAATATATTTATCAGACAAAGATGGAGACAGATTAATCTTCACACTATACCACTTAGAAAGAAACCGACAAATGTATCCTAAAGGTTTTCCTTTGAATATAATCTTATCATTAGCCCACGAACTCATAAAGTGAACATCTCCTCTTTCAATTGACAGAGCATTGTTCAGCTTATTAAATGTTGCCATTTCACCCGGTTGCATAAGACGATGCTCTTTAGATGTCTCCAATGATACAGAGCCTTCCACGAGCCCCACATATGTATTAGCAGAGTCAGGATGCGAAGTTACATTAAACTTTGTTCCATGTACAACCACTTTCATACCTTCAGTCTCCACTACGAAAGGATGATCTTTATCATGCTTAATATCAAAATATGCTTCACCCAAGAGATTGACCAAACGTGAATTATCATTAAAGTCAGTATTTAAGGAAAGAGAAGTATTGGTATGCAAACACACTTGAGTACCATCTGACAAATAAACTTTTGACTTACCACTCAAGTTGGTATAAACCTGAGTGCCCGATTCCGGGCGACCCAAATTTATACCTATATATAATGTACAAGAGAGAGCTATAAGCAAAAAAACAGAAGCAACAGCAGCATAGCGTTTGAAAGATACAGAACGAGTCTTATGAACAGAAGGTTCAGCTTTTACCTCTGTAGTCTTCATTCGTTTCGATAATTCTTTCCAATAATAATTTGTATCGGGAGTGTAATTAATAGCATTTTCCTGTACCTTTTGCCACAAAGTTTGTAACTCCTCAAAAATTACCCTATGGTTATCCTCAGCCAACCACACGGTCAAGTCGTGTTCTTCTTCAGCTGTAATATCGTGTTTCAGCTTTTGAATAATTAGATTCCAGGGTATTTCTTTTTTCATTTCGTATGTCTTTTTAGCTTTTTACAACCGTATGACACATCAAAATGAAATAACCCTTATTCAAAAAAGAGTTTTTTTTAAAAAAGATAGATATATTTTTCGTCCAAGAAGTTCTTTATTAATTTTAAAGCTTTAGTTATCTGAGCTTCTACCGTTTTTATTGAGATTTGCATTTTTTCTGCTATTTCTCTATTTGAGAGGTTTTCATGCCGACTATATTGAAAAACCTCCCGACATTTATCGGGTAATGCACAAATAGCCTCCATAATAAGATGTTGCAATTCCTCCATTTCAAGAGCCGAGATATCTTCATCTCTTATTTCCTCTTCCACTTCTTCAAGACGAAGCATTGAACGATTGTCACGCAGATAATTTAAGCACCGGTTGCGGGCTGCCTGAAAAAGGTATGCTTTAAACGAAAGAGTAATATTTATTTCATTTCTATGTTCCCAAATATGAACGAAAAGCTCTAATATAAGCTCTTCAGCATCTTGGGTATCTGATACATAGACATGCGCAAAACGACATAACGATGCAAAATAAGTATCAAATAAATACTTAAACGCTTGCTCATTACCGCTTTGAATGAGTTTCAATAACAATATATCGTCATTAATGCTCATAAAATAATTATTGAACGCAAAGATAGGAATTAAATAAGAGAAAGCCGCCTGAAAGATAATACTTATCTCACAAACGGCTCTTATTATTATACCTTAAACTAGATTACAACCGAATTGCTTTCATAATCTTCTCCAAGGCTCCGGAATTATTCTTCACATAATCTCCGGCTGCATTTCCCGCCTGCTGCAAATAGCTGTTATCAGTCAGGAATCTATCCATCAAACGTTTAAATTCCTCATAATCATTGATTTCAAACCCACCCTTCTTTTCTAAAAGATGTTGAGCCTCACGGAATTTCTTATTGTTCGGACCAAAAATAACCGGAATGCCGTACACAGCTGCCTCAAGCACATTATGAATACCAACTCCAAATCCTCCACCGATATACGAAATTTCCCCATAACGGTAAATGGATGAAAGCAACCCATAACAATCAATAATCAGGCAATCGGCTTTCGATACATTTTCTGCTGTTGCCTCTGTATAACGGACACAAGGACGCTTTACCTTCTCCATGATTTCTTTCAAATGGCTGTCACTCACCACATGAGGGGCTATGACCAACTTCATTTCGGGGTGTTCATTAAAGTACCTGATAAAAATATCTTCATCAGGTCCCCACGAACTACCGGCAACAAAAGTCTTCGAATTTCCTTTAAATGCTTTTACCAAAGGGAGATCCTTGGCAACAGTGCAAATATCCAATACCCGATCAAAACGAGTATCACCTACAATCGTTACATCAGTAACACCGATACTTGCCAACAGTTTTTCAGAGACTTCATTCTGCACAAATAAATGTGAAAAAGTCTTCAGCACTTTACGGTAATCCTTACCATACCAACGGAAAAAAATCTGATTCGGGCGGAATATAGACGAAACACTATAAACCGGAATACCTTTCTTATAAAGTGTATTCAAATAATTCTGCCAAAATTCATACTTTATAAAGAATACCATACAGGGATTCACCATCTCGATAAAACGCCTCACATTACGAGGTGTATCAAAGGGCAGATAACACACAATATCAGCCCCTTGATAGTTTTTTCTCACTTCATACCCTGAAGGAGAAAAAAAAGTCTGCAATATTCTATACTCAGGGTGCTCCTTACGAATACGCTCAATTAATGGACGTCCTTGTTCAAACTCGCCCAAAGATGCTGCATGAAACCAGATATAACGGGCATTCCGGTCAATCTTGTCACGCAGGATATCAAATACCTCCCGATGACCTTTCACCATCTTGGCAGGCTTGGAGCTGAACAATGCAGCCAGCTTAACCCCGAATAGATAAATATAGATGACTAGATTATAAATCATGATTCACGGTATTACTTGAGCACTTCCACAGCCCGGCGAATGCGTCTCAATGTTTCTTCTTTTCCTAAAACAGCAGAAATATCAAACATGTGCGGCCCTTTGCCCTCGCCTACCAATGTCAAACGGAAGGCATTCATGATATTGCCCAAATGATAACCTTTATCTTCTATCCATTTCATTACTACCTTTTCCTGATTCTCCAATGAGAAATCATCCAATGCTTCCAATACATCGGCAAGCTCCAACATACGCTCGGGAGAGTCTTCTTTCCAGCGTTTCTTGGTAGTCTTCTCATCGTACTCCATCGGAGCGACAAAGAAGAACTTGCAGGTTCCCCACAAATCTTTAATGAAACTAACGCGGTCTTTCATCAATCCCACCACTGTTATCACCTTATCCATAGGAGCCTCTATGCCGTTTTCTTTCAGGACAGGCATAAACAAAGCCGCTATTTCAGCATTGTCTTTCTTCAATATATATTCGTGATTAAACCACTTTCCTTTTTCAAAATCAAATTTTGCACCGGCCTTACTGCAATGGCTTAAGTTAAACAATTGCACCAATTCATCCAATGACATGATTTCTTGGTCATTACCCGGATTCCATCCCAACAAAGCAAGGAAATTGATAACAGCTTCAGGCAAATATCCCGACTCGCGATATCCGGATGATACTTCTCCGGTTTTAGGATCATGCCATTCCAATGGGAATACGGGGAAACCAAGACGGTCACCGTCACGCTTACTCAGCTTTCCATTTCCATCCGGCTTCAACAATAACGGCAGGTGAGCGAATTCAGGCATCGTATCTTCCCAACCGAAAGCACGATATAACAATACATGTAAAGGAGCAGAAGGCAACCATTCCTCTCCACGAATAACATGAGAGACTTCCATTAAATGATCATCCACGATATTTGCCAAATGATAAGTAGGCAACTCGTCTGCAGATTTATATAATACTTTATCATCAAGAATGGACGAATTTATCACCACTTCACCACGAATAATATCATGTACATGAACATCTTCATTAGGTTCTATCTTAAAACGTACCACATACTGTTTTCCTTCTGCTACCAATGCATCAACTTCTTCTTTCGACATTGTCAAAGAGTTGCGCATGGTCATACGGGTTGAAGCATCATACTGAAAGTTAGGAATCTCCTTACGTTTCGCATCCAACTCTTCAGGAGTATCAAAAGCAATATAAGCTTTGTCGTTATCCAACAAGACTTGCACATATTTTTTATAAATATCGCGACGTTCAGAC
>OMEW01000910.1_pt1 | contig 13232 bp, 9 predicted proteins | sample 1645471 | NCBI WGS metagenome assembly OMEW01 (sample SAMEA103958126, study PRJEB25191) | human gut metagenome | reverse complement strand
ATTATTGTATGACGATTTCATCCGTAAATAAGAATTGCTTCTTCCCTTGTATGGCATGGAAGCGTACATATCGTGTCTCAGTGGGGGTGCCAATCCAGCCGAAATCACGGAATATCACGTCCTTTCCGGCCTCTTCCTCGCTGCAGATATCACTGCCCAGCAGGGTGAAGTTCTTGCCATCAACAGATGCCCATACTTCCACTTTGGCAGGGAGAAATACTTGTGGGGTACGGATTTGCATGAAGTTGGCCATGACCCGATGTATGGCGGTCACTTCGCCCAGGTCGATAATGGCATCCAAATCATTGGGGCAGAAGCCCTGCCATCGTCCGTCCATGTAGCTTTTGCCGCCGCGAAGTCCGTCGAGGAGACCGGCGTCACCGCCGCCTTTGTATACTTCTTTATGCTGATAGTATCTGCCGCCCGGTGCATAGGTTATCTTTTTGCCTATGCCCTTATGGTAGTCGGTGCGCAGGTGAAGGCTTTTTCCGATAGGCTTTTCTCCGTCGAAAAGGCGTGCGGTCAGCAATATGGAGTCTTTTACGGCAAACGGTTTCTTGTATAACTTGGAAGATACAGTCGGTTCGGAGCCGTCCGTTGTGTAGCGGATGTCAATCGGATGTTTTTCGGAGGTGAGGGACAGCATGATTTTTTTCTTGGCATAGTCAACGGTCTGGCTGGTCTGCACTAGTTCGGACAGGGTGAACGGGTTGTAGCCTTTTGCCTTGATATGGCGTATTTCGTTGTTGATACGTCTCTTGAAACTCTCCGGATGCTTGTTCTCCATGGGAGTCCAGCCTACTTCTGCCAGAGCGATGATGCGTGGGTATATCATATATTCGGCATGTTCGTAAGTGGGCAGATATTCAGCCCATACATTGCCTTGCACGCCTAATATGTATTTGCAGATATCACTTCCCAATGAATCGGGAGCCGGGTCGTAGGAGTAGGTCTGTCCGATGGGGATGCAGGCGCCAAACGCCAGCGGCTGTGTCTCAGGGTCATCCTGGTAGTGGTCCAGATAGCAGTGGCTCTCCGGTGTCATGATGGCGTAATGCCCCATGCGGGCGGCGGCAATGCCACCCTCCGTACCCCGCCACGACATGACGGTTGCATTGGGGGCCAGGCCTCCATCCAGTATCTCGTCCCAGCCGATGATTTCACGCCCTTTGTCGTTGAGGTACTTCTCTATGCGGGCTATCATATAGCTTTGCAGCTCACTTTCATCTTTGAGCCCTTCTTCCTTCATGCGCTTCTGGCATTTGGGGCATGCCTTCCAGTGGCGTCTGCTGGCTTCATCACCTCCAATATGGATATACCGGGAAGGGAACAGCCGTATCACTTCATCCAGCACATCTTCGAAGAACTTGAAGGTCTCTTCGTTTCCGATACAGACTTCGCCGGATGTATAAGGCTTGCCGGTACAGGACAGCTGTGGATAGGCTGCCAGTACTTCTCCCGAGTGTCCCGGCATTTCTATTTCGGGGATAACGGTGACATGCCTCAAGCGGGCATATTCCAGAACCTCACGTACATCCGCTTCCGTATAGTAGCCTCCATAGGCTCCTTCTTCATCCTTCTCGCAGAAGTGATGGTCATATTTCCCCCAATCCTGCAGATTGGCGGCTTTTCTCCAGGCTGCGAATTCTGTCAGGCGGGGATAGCCCGGAATCTCCAGCCGCCATCCGGCACCGTCGGTCAGATGCCAATGCAGGCGGTTGATTTTGTAGGTGGCTACCAGGTCTATTTGTTTCTTGACATAGTCCGTGTTAAAGAAGTGTCTTGAAACATCCAGGTGCAGCCCACGATAGGGGAATCTGGGTTCGTCCTTGATGGTCGTGACTGGCAGTTTCTTCCCGTTACGGGCAAGTTGTGCCAGGGTTTGCAGTCCATAGAAGGCACCTGCAGCGGAGGAGGCCTGAATGTTTACACCTTGTTTGCTGACTGTCAGGTTGTAGCCTTCGGCAGTGATTGGATTATCCGTTGCGTCCGTTATTTCTATCGTTACAAAAGGGTTCTTGTCGACAAGCTTCATGGGGATGGCAAAGTCCGGCAGATAGGCCAGCAGGTCATTCATGTCGGATTTCGCCAGATTGGTCGAGAAGGTTACCGTAGATGGCAGTTCTACTGTTTTTGACGTTGTTTGGGCATACTGCGGATATGGAACCACACCGAGTTCCTTGGGGGCTTCGCATGCCGTCAGTAGTAAGACGGCCATGGAAACGAGTGTTAGAGTTTTTTTTATTCGTTTCATAAGGGGGTATTGTTAAGTTCGGAGGTAAATATACGGAATAATATGTAAAATGGATAATCTTTACTTCTTAAAATCCTTTTCCGTCGAAAAAACGTTAACACTATTCGTTCGTCTCATAAAAAAGTCCGATATTTGCAGCCATGATTCAGATAGAGACCATATTTGACATATTGTGGAAGGGGTTCATTATCGGCGTCATTGTGTCCGCGCCATTGGGTCCTGTAGGAGTATTGTGTATTCAGCGTACTTTGAATAAAGGACGGTGGTATGGTTTCGTAACGGGGATAGGAGCTTCGCTAAGCGATATTGCATATGCCTTGCTGACGGGCTACGGGATGAGTTTCGTTTTTGATTATGTCAACAAGAACATCTTTTACCTGCAACTTTTCGGAAGCATTCTTCTGTTGGCGTTTGGCGTTTATACGTTCCGCAGCAATCCGGTACAGTCCATCCGTCCGGTATCCATCAACAAGGGTTCCTATTTTCATAACTTCATAACGGCGTTTGCCGTCACGCTTTCCAATCCTCTGATTATATTCCTTTTTGTAGGCCTTTTCGCCCGCTTCGCTTTTGTAAGTGAGGGAGTGCTGGTATTCGAGGCCGTTACCGGATACTTGGCCATCGCATTGGGCGCTTTGGCATGGTGGTTTGGCATTACCTTTTTTGTCAATAAAGTCCGTACACAATTCAACTTGCGTGGCATCTGGATGCTGAACCGTATTATCGGGAGCATTGTCATTGTGGTGTCTGTGGTGGGATTGGTGTTTACGCTGATGGGTGAATCGCTGTATTGAGTGGGAAGGTGAAAAATCATAATTCATACATTTTATCGTGAAGATTGCGCAACAACTGAAAGAAAAGAATATAGCCGAATACCTTATATATATGTGGCAGGTGGAGGATTTGCTCCGTGCCAACGGCTGTGACATAGACCGGATACGCCAGAACATCATCTTGCGCTATCCGGAGGAGGAACGGCCTGCGCTGGAAGAATGGTATGGAAATCTGGCAGGTATGATGCGTGCGGAAGGCGTAACGGAAAAAGGGCATCTGCAAATCAACCGTAATGTCATTCTGAATCTGACGGAGCTGCATGGCGAATTGCTGGCTTCTACGAAATATCCGTTCTATAATGCGGCTTATTTCAAGGCACTGCCTTTTATCGTGGAGCTGCGCCAGAAGAGCGGCCGGAAAGAGGAGCCTGAGGTAGACACTTGTTTCGAGGCGCTTTATGGAGTGCTGCTGTTGCGCTTGCAGAAGAAGGAAATCAGTCAGGGCACGGCAAAGGCTATGGAGGCCATCAGCGGTTTCGTCTCGTTGCTTGCCAACTATTATGACAAGGAGAAGCGGGGAGAATTGGAGTTGATGGATAATTGATAATTATGGAGGAAAATATTGTTCATCGTAACATTCTATATATAAGTGTAACTTTATTAAATGAATATTCTGATAACCGGTGCCAACGGTCAACTTGGCAATGAAATGCGAGTGTTGTCGAAAGAAAACGGACAACATGCTTATTTTTTCACTGACGTGCAGGAATTGGACATTTGCGACGAACAAGCTGTGCACGGGTTTGTGAAGGACAACCGGATAGATGTAATCGTGAATTGCGCCGCTTATACGGCTGTAGACAAGGCGGAAGACAATCAGGAGCTTTGCGACAAGCTGAACCATGTCGCTCCGGGCTATCTGGCTGCCGCTGCCGAAGCTTGCGGTGCTGCATTGATACAAGTGTCTACCGACTATGTTTTTGACGGAACCGGACACACCCCCTATACGGAAGAGGCGGCTACTTGTCCCAATTCAGTATATGGTTTTACCAAACTGGCGGGTGAGCAGGCGGTGATGAAGTATTGCAGCCGTGCCATGATCATCCGTACGGCGTGGCTCTATTCCATTTATGGAAATAATTTTGTGAAGACGATGCTCCGTTTGGGACGCGAGCGCGAGACGCTGGGAGTTGTATTCGACCAGATAGGTACGCCGACATACGCCAATGATTTGGCACGCGCCATCTTTGCGGCTATCAGCCAGGGAATCGTGCCCGGCATCTATCACTTCAGCAACGAGGGAGTCTGCTCGTGGTATGATTTTACGTTGGCTATCCATCGTCTGGCAGGTATCAAGAGCTGCAAGGTAAGTCCGCTGCATACGGACGAATTCCCTGCCAAGGCACCGCGTCCGCATTATTCTGTGTTGGACAAGACAAAGATAAAGAAGACATTCGGCATCGATATACCCCATTGGGAGGCGAGCCTTGCCGTCTGCATGAAGAATTTGGAAGAGTGATTATTACTGACTAATTGATATATGGCCAATAACAACGAAATAGAGAGACGGAGAACGTTTGCGATTATTGCGCATCCGGATGCCGGTAAGACATCATTGACCGAGAAGCTGTTGCTTTTTGGTGGACAAATCCAGGTGGCGGGTGCCGTAAAGAGCAATAAGATAAAGAAGACGGCAACGTCGGACTGGATGGATATTGAAAAACAGCGTGGTATTTCCGTTACCACTTCTGTAATGGAGTTCGACTACCATGACTACAAGGTCAACATCCTTGATACTCCGGGTCACCAGGACTTTGCTGAAGATACCTACCGCACGCTGACGGCTGTGGACAGTGTTATCATCGTGGTGGACGGTGCGAAAGGTGTGGAAACGCAGACACGCAAGCTGATGGAGGTCTGCCGTATGCGTAATACGCCGGTGATTATCTTCATCAACAAGATGGACCGTGAAGCCAAAGACCCGTTCGACCTGCTGGACGAACTGGAGGAGGAACTGCACATCCACGTGCGTCCTTTGACGTGGCCTATCGAGAGCGGTGTCCGTTTCAAGGGTGTCTACAATATCTACGAGCATAACCTCAACCTCTACCAGCCCAGCAAGCAGGTAGTGACGGAGAAGGTGGAAGTGGACATCCATACCGAGGAATTGGACAACCGGATTGGTGCCCAGCTGGCCGATAAGCTGCGTGGCGAACTGGAACTGATAGACGGTGTTTACCCCGAATTCGATAAGGAGGAATACTTGAAAGGAGAGCTTGCTCCCGTATTCTTCGGTTCGGCACTGAATAATTTCGGTGTGCAGGAACTGTTGGATTGCTTTGTGGAGATTGCTCCCAGTCCCCGTCCCGTGAAGGCGGAAGAGCGTGAGGTGGAGCCGGAAGAGCCTAAATTTACCGGATTCATCTTTAAGATAACCGCCAATATCGACCCGAATCACCGTTCATGTATCGCTTTCTGCAAAATCTGCTCCGGGAAGTTTGTACGCAATGCCCCGTACTTGCATGTACGTCATGGCAAGACGATGCGTTTCTCGTCGCCTACGCAGTTCATGGCGCAGCGCAAGACAACTGTCGATGAGGCTTGGGCGGGAGATATTATCGGCCTGCCGGATAACGGTACGTTTAAGATTGGCGATACGCTGACCGAAGGCGAGGCGCTTCACTTCAAGGGACTTCCGAGTTTCTCTCCGGAGATGTTCAAGTACATTGAGAATGCCGACCCGATGAAGCAGAAACAGCTTGCCAAGGGTATCGACCAGTTGATGGACGAAGGTGTGGCGCAGTTGTTCGTTAACCAGTTCAACGGGCGTAAGATTATCGGTACGGTGGGGCAGTTGCAGTTCGAGGTCATCCAGTATCGTCTGGAGAACGAATACAGTGCGAAGTGCCGTTGGGAGCCGCTCAGTCTGTATAAAGCCTGCTGGATTGAGAGCGATGATGCGGCTGAACTGGAAGCCTTCAAGAAGCGCAAATACCAGTACATGGCGAAAGACCGCGAGGGTAGGGATGTGTTCCTGGCCGACAGCGGATATGTGTTGCAGATGGCGCAGATGGACTTCAAGCATATCAAGTTCCACTTTACGAGCGAGTTCTAAGCTATACGATTTTTGCTGACTCACGGCTATAAATGATGCAAGTCGAAGAAAAAGAGGAGGTACAAAGTAATGAAAAACTTTGTACCTCTTTATTTATTGTGGGAAGAAAGTGTTACCTTTGTTTCTGCAACGATTAATATGCATTGATTATGAAAACTGTTGAAGTAAGCTCGTTCCTTACCGATTTTACACCTTACTTATTATAAACGCAAAATTTCAAGATGAAATATACCTTCCTTTTTCTCCTGCTGATTCTCCTTCTGGGGCTGACAGCCTGCTCGAAACCTGCCGATAGAACTTTGATGAACTACGAACAGTCCCTTTCTCATGCTGACTCGTTGGTGCAATGCGGTGTTGTCGACAGTGCCCGGGCCGTCCGCCTGATTTCCGGTTTGCACCGTGAGTATAATCAGATAAAGGAGCTTTCCGATGGCAGGCATGTGCGGCTGAAGCCGGTCAGTGGTTACGAACGTTTTTTCTGGGGAGTGTTTTCTGTGATTATGTTCAGCATTTCCGGTGCTATGCTGTTCAGCCTTATCCGTTTCAAGAAAGAACGTAGTCACCGTAACTATTTTGTCACCCTGAGTGAAAACGAACAGCGCTTGCGCAACAATGAACGCGAGCGCGAGGAACTGGAAGAGTGCCTGAAGGAGATGTCGCTGACCGACGAAGAGCGCGAAGAAGTGCATAGCTCGCTGATGAACCTCATGGAACATGGCAGCCGTCTGGATAAGGAAAACGAGTCACTCCGTGCCCGTCTCAAGGAGTATGAAGACAACCCTGTGCCTCGCGAACTGGAACTGTTGAGGAAAGAGGGCGAGCGTGTCCGGATGCTCGACGGGCAGGTGCAGGCGCTTGCTTCCGCCATGATAGATGCAGACGAAGTGGTGAAGCAGTTGCGCATCCAGCCCAAATTCCTTGCGGACAGCCAGTGGAACTACTTGCAGAAGCTTACTGACAGAGTATACAAGGGTGCGCTTTCCCCAGCTTACGCCTGCCGACAGCCAGCTCTGCATGCTTATCCGCCTGCACTTCAGCAATGCACAGATTGCCACGCTCATTGCCGTATCTCCCGCTTCCGTGTCCCAGCAGAAGTTCCGCCTGAAGAAGCGGATGATGCAGGCGGATGGGAGGCTGTTTGCCGACGGAGAGACGCTGGAGGGAGTGATTGGAAGCTGCTGAGAATGATAGATTCTTCTTGATTCTTCAAGAATCTCGAAGAATCAAGAAGATTTTAGCTGCACTTTCATCGCCGAATCAGGTATAATCTCACTTGGTATTTCCCGATTTCCATAAACTGTTTTTTTGCCAACGCTTGTTCCGGATGTGGTTCTGTGGGTGGGAAATCTATACTGAGCCCTATTCAGTCGTATACTTAGATACCCTCAGTCGTATACTTAGGGTACCTCAGTCGTATAGTGAGATACCCCCACTTCAGAAGGTGTTTTGGGAGGGGGATGGGCTGTGGCGGCTTGATGGCTTGAAGCAGATGCTTTGGGGGGTTGAAATGTTGTTGCAAAATGAGATGAAAAACTGATTGGTGACTTAAAAAAATGTTATTCCTTGTTATTTCAATAGTTCGCTTTCCATCGGACTGCTAAAGTGTTGAATTGATTACGGATGAGAGCATAGAATCAAATTGCTCCATAATTGAAAATATCCCTCCAAAAGAAGTGAGTTTACCGGATTTTATGCTTATTTTTGTCATGCTTGTTGAAGATTTCTTATGTTTTTTTTGCAACACTAATTTAAGTGAATCTTCTGACATGGCAAAGTACTGGGCAATATTTTATTGCTCAGTACTTTAAATAATTGTTTTTGTAAAGTGTCGCGGAATTAAGGTTTAATAAAAACGAGGATGGAACATCCCAAATTAATAAACAATATAAGCGAGCGTGTAGTGGATGACATCAAAGGACGGTTATCCAAAGGCACTTTTGTGTCTATTGCTGCGGCTTCATTCTCCATCTATGCCTACGAAGCATTGAAAGAAGAATTGGAGCAAGTGGAGCAATTGCGTTTTATTTTCACGTCTCCTGCTTTCATCAAGGATAAATCAAAGAAAGAGAAACGGGAGTTTTTCATCCCTAAACTTAACCGGGAACGTAATTTATATGGCACAGACTTTGAACTTCGCCTTCGTAACCAATTATCACAAAAAGCAATTGCCAAAGAGTGTGCAGACTGGATTCGTAGAAAAGTGCAGTTCCGTTCCAATGCTTCGCAAGAACAGATGGGTGGATTTATGCACGTCAACAACGAAACTCAACGGGTTTACCTCCCGTTTAATGAGTTTACTACCACACAATTGGGCTGTGAACGTGGTGCTAATGTGTATAATGTGGTAAATGTATTGCCTTCACCGACAGCAAACGCATATCTGGAAATTTTCAATGAGCAATGGAATAACGATGAGAAATTTGAGGATGTAACGAAGCGTATATTGGAGTACATAGACATTGTATATCAAGAAAATGCACCGGAGTATGTCTACTTTATTGCTCTTCATAATATCTTTAATGAGTTTTTGGAAGACATCAGCGAAGATGTGTTGCCCAATGAACGCACGGGGTTCAAAACGAGTATTATTTGGAATAAACTCTATAATTTCCAACGTGATGCTGCGCTGGCTATCATTAACAAGTTGGAAAAATACAATGGTTGCATCCTTGCCGATTCAGTAGGTCTTGGCAAGACCTTTACGGCATTGGCGGTTATCAAGTATTACGAGAACCGTAATAAGTCGGTGCTTGTACTTTGCCCTAAAAAACTGAATGACAACTGGCAGACTTTCCGTGCCAATTACAAAAACAACCCCGTAGCTGCCGATCGGCTAAGGTATGACATCCTCTTCCACTCCGACCTTTCACGTGACCGTGGTTTGAGCAATGGCCTCGACTTGGAGCATGTGAATTGGGGAAACTATGACTTGATTGTGATTGACGAAAGCCACAACTTCCGCAATGGCGGTAATGTGGACGAAGAGGATGAAGCGGATTTTGATATGCTCGTAGAAACAGACCGCCACAAGGAGAACCGTTATCAGCGGTTGATGCGACGTGTCATCCGTCAGGGTGTGAAGACAAAAGTGCTCATGCTTTCAGCAACTCCGGTCAATAATCGGTTCGGTGATTTGAAGAACCAGTTACAACTGGCATACGAGGGGCGTGTGGAGAATATCAACGAAGCCCTTGAACTAGACCGCAACATTGACGACATATTCAAGTCTGCTCAGACTGCCTATAATCGTTGGGCTAAGTTGGAGCCAAGCGAACGGACTACGGAACGATTGCTGTCAAGTCTTCAGTTTGACTTTTTTCAGATGCTCGATGCCGTGACCATCGCACGTAGTCGTAGCCATATCATCAAGTATTACGACACGAAAGATATTGGCGAGTTTCCTAAGCGGCTTGCCCCCTTGTCTCGCCGTCCGCGTTTAACGGACTTGGGCGATGCCATCAATTTCAAGGACATTGCCGAACAGCTCAATGCCCTGAATCTTTCCATATACACCCCTTCGCTTTATCTCTTCGATTGTGCCCGTAACGGTTACAGTATTGACTACGATGGTGAAGGTCTGTCTATTGACGGGCGTGAAAAAGGCTTGCGCAAACTCATGGCCACCAACCTGTTGAAACGTCTGGAGAGTTCGGTCAATTCTTTCCGATTGACGCTTAACCGCATCCATGAGTACATTCGGCAGACAATGGAACTGATAGATGCATACGACAAGAAACATTCCGGTGCAACCATTGATGTATCTTCTTTCACTGATGATATGGATTCATCCGAAGGCGACACTGATCCGTTTGCCACCAAGAAGTCGAAGATTTCATTGGCAGACATGGACTATGTGAGTTGGCGACGCGATCTCGAAGCCGATTTTGAACGGTTAGACCTGCTCTTGCTGATGTTGAAGGACATTACGCCCGAACACGACAGCAAGTTACAGATGCTTATCGGGGATTTGAAACATAAGTTTAGTAACCCGATAAATGGAGAAAACAAGAAAGTGCTTATATTTACGGCATTTGCCGACACAGCCAATTATCTCTATGAGCAGTTATCCACGAAGATAAAGGAAACCTGCGGACTCGATACGGCTCTCATCACCGGCTCTACCGATGGCAGATGCACATTGCCGAAGTTTCCTATGTCGTTCAATAATGTGCTGACTTATTTTTCACCTTTGTCGAAAGACCGTTTAGCCCTCTTTCCCAATGCCACGGATGAGATTGATGTACTTATAGCTACTGATTGTATCAGCGAAGGCCAAAATTTGCAGGATTGCGACTACCTCATCAATTACGACATCCATTGGAATCCCGTACGCATCATCCAGCGTTTCGGGCGTATCGACCGTATCGGTAGCCGTAACAAACAAATCCAGCTTGTCAACTACTGGCCGGATATGGAACTTGACGACTATATTCAGCTCAAAGGACGTGTCGAAAGTCGAATGAAAGCTACTATCCTTACCGCAGCAGGTACCGGCAATCCGCTTTCTATGGGCGAAGAAGCCGATTTGGAATATCGCCTTGGACAACTAAAGAAGTTACAGAATGAAGTGGTGGATATTGAAGATATGGACACCGGTATCAACATCATGGATTTGGGATTGAACGAGTTTCGGCTTGACCTCTTGCAATATGTCAAGGAACATCCGGATATTGAACATGCACCTTTCGGATTGAATGCGGTGGTAGCCGGTTCCGAATTGGCGAAACCGGGCGTGATGTTTGTGTTGAAGAACCGCAACAATGCCGTTAATATTGACCGTAAGAATCAACTGCATCCGTTCTACATGGTCTATCTGGCAGACGATGGAGAGGTTATTTGCGACCATCTGCACCCTAAACAACTGCTCGACATCATGCGTGCGCTCTGTAAAAATCAAAACGATTATGACCGTGCGCTCTGTGCTGCGGTCAACCGTGAAACGCAAGACGGCCGCCGCATGACCAAGTACAACACGTTGCTCCAAATGGCTATTGACAGCATCGTAAGCATTAAGGAAGAAACAGACATTGAGAGCCTTTTCTCTGTGGGTGAGACAACAGCCTTGCATGGAGAAATTAAAGGTTTGGACGACTTTGAGTTGATAACCTTCTTAATAATTAAAGAGAAATGAAATTATCTGATATAGAAATAGGTACTATAGTTAACTTCTTAAATGAAGGAGGTTATGTCCTGGACTTTAGTACAGCTGATTTTGATGCTTTTACCTATAAAAGTATAGGCGTTCCACTTTGTGAAACATATAGACTTTCAAAAGGCAAATCTCTGATAGCATATATCAACGATGCAAAATATGAAGATAAAATGAAGCTACTTAGCGATTTAATCAGATATTACGAACTTTCTTCAATGAAGGAACATGATGAAGAAAATCGTAAAAGCCGTGCGGTTGCTTACAAAAAATGCCGTAGCATACTTGATAAAGCAGGTGGTACAATGGTTATGACCGCTACGGCTGAAACTTTAAAAGAAGCTTTTGACAGCGATTACATATCAGCCCAAATTGATTTAATGCTCAATCTGAAGGACGGAAATCCAACAGAAGCAATTGGTAAGGCTAAAGAACTAATTGAAAGTTGTTGTAAAACAATACTTGAATTTGAAGGCTGTACTGTAGATAAAGATTGGGAAGTTCCACGTCTTGTTGATGAAACTTTCAAACATTTTCATCTGATGCCTAAAAATATCTCTGATGATGTTAAAGGAGCTAAGTCTATAAAGGCTATTCTTGGTAATCTTAAAGCTATTGCACAAGGCGTTGCAGAACTGAGAAATCTGTATGGTAGCGGACATGGCAAGTCCAGTTCATATAAAGGGCTTGAATCTCGTCATGCTAGTTTAGCAATTGGAAGTAGTACAACTCTCGTGCGCTTTTTATGGGATTCGTATGAACGGCATCATAATAATGAGGTTAATTAGATGAGACAAAATGGACAATATACTTAACTTTCCTACCTCCACGCACGTGGACAGATTGGTACCCAAGACAGCCTTTTACAAGCATTTGGAGATTAACACACGCTTAAAGACGCGATTTGTGGAAGATGTGGAACGCATACAATGGCTCTATAAGTTGACTCCATCCACCATGAATGTGGACGAGGGTAAGGCGGTGCATGAAATTGTGGTGTTCTTGGTGACGCTCAAAGTGAAAGATACGCCGGATGATGTGTTTCTTGCCATCGACCGTCTGATGCCGCGCCATGTGGTGTTTGTGCTGCAATATGTCAATCGTGGTAGATTGTTGCTCAACTACAAGGAATGGACGGATGTGGATAAGACACGATTCAATATCTTGAAAACTTTCCACACAGAATGGATGCCGCAGGCGAATGTAAAGTTAAAATTGATAGGTTCATCACTGGATAACATATACGAAGCTTTTGCGGGGCAAATCTCCGGATTCGGTACTACCAATGCTACCGATACAAAACAGATTATGGCATTGCAAGATGAATTGGCCCGTAAGCGACGGGTAGCGGAAGCCTTGCAGAAGCGTGTACGGAATGAAAGGCAGTTTGCCAAACAGATGGAACTCAACAGTGAAGCCCGTGCCTTGAAGCGTGAGATTGCTAAGTTGGAAGAGGAACTTAAAACATTAGAAAACAATTAAGAAACAAAATATATGGCTGACATATTAAAACATTTGGACTTGAACTCCGCAGACGGAACGCAACTCAATCTTGATGCGCTCTATCAGATTGCACCTTCGGCATTTACCGAAGTACGTGATGACAAGACGGGTGAAATCTCTCGAAAGGTAAACTTCGAGGTGCTTCGCCGATTGCTTGGCGACCATGCCACAGATGGCGATGGCGAGATGTATCAGTTTACATGGGTCGGTAAGAACGCAGCTCGTGCGGAAGCTGCCAAACCAACCGATAAGACCTTGCGCCCGGTGGTGGAAAATTCCGTGGATTGGGACAACACAAAGAATATCTATATCGAGGGCGATAACCTTGAAGTGCTCAAACTTCTGCAACGCTCGTATATGGGTAAGGTGAAGATGATTTATATCAATACTCTGTTAATTCTAACGTAATCGTTTGAAAATGAAGGAGTTAATTAACGT
>OMEW01000894.1_pt1 | contig 13437 bp, 9 predicted proteins | sample 1645471 | NCBI WGS metagenome assembly OMEW01 (sample SAMEA103958126, study PRJEB25191) | human gut metagenome | reverse complement strand
CGCATTCCTCCCGGGGCTCAAGCCCCGGGCTTCCTGCGGGAAATTCTGTGATTTCCTCCGCCTTTTCGGCCATACTTGTCTGTGCGCTCGATTTAAAGCCCGGTAAAACCGGAATGGTTTCGGGACTTTTCTTCGTTTTAAGTTTCGGTTTGGGCGGTATTGCGGCCGCCGCTTTTGGGTGGCTTGCCGACGTGACGGATCTGAAAACGGTGTTTGTCATTGCGTCGTTCACGCCGCTTTTGGGCGCTGTTGCACTGTTTTTACCCAAAGAAGCCGGGCATGATGCAGCAGTGCAGATGCAAAGGAGCCGGTAATGACTGTTTATGTCAAAGAATTTCAGGTGCCCTGCGGCGTGCTTTTAATCGGCTCCTGCGAGGGAAACCTTGTGATGAGTGACTGGCGGGGCGGATGGCACTGTGCGAGCGTGCAAAAGCGCCTTGAGCGGTACTTTAAGGGGCCTTTCGTTGAAGGGACAAGCCCTGTGATTGAGGAGGCTCAAAAGGAACTCGCTGAGTACTTTGAAGGTAAACGCCGAACGTTTGACCTGCCGCTGGCCTTTGCCGGAACCGACTTTCAGAAAAGTGTCTGGCAGGCGCTTCAGAAGATCGGGTACGGCGAGACGGTGAGTTACGGGGAACTTGCGCGCCGCATAGGGCGCCCAAAGGCCGTGCGGGCCGTGGGCGTTGCGGTCGGCGAAAACCCGTTTTCCATCATCGTTCCCTGCCACAGGATTGTGGGTGCTGACGGCAGCCTCACGGGCTACGGCGGAGGTTTTGAGGCAAAGAAGTTTCTTTTGGGTTTGGAATCAGGAGTCCATTAACATCAAAAGTTATGAGTGCTCCTGTTGTTTTTGGAGTTAACCGAAGAAATTTTCGAAGTCCTCATTGTACGGTGTTCAGAATTCTTGGAGAGCTAACGATGACCACATGCAAATGTCTGCAAGCAAATTTGAGGGTGGCGGTACCCCGCCGGTATTGAGGTTGGTTGAGGTGAAGCGGCGGGGAAAACGCCGCAGGTGCAAATGTCTGCAAGTAAATTTTGGGAGGGTGGTGCCCTATCGGTATTGAGGTTGGCGGAGGTGGACGACCATGGACGAATTTCAGGGCTAAATCTTTGAAAGGAAATAAAAAACCCGAGTTGTCATGGACAACCCGGGACGTATTCCTGGTGGGGTGGCGGGAACAAAAGTTCCGCGTAAAATCAGGTGATATTTCGGGTTATAAAATATTTATCCATCATCTTATCCATCATAAGAATTTCACCTAGCCGCTGCCTCTGGTTCATCTCTGCGCAGAGCTTCGCGCCATGCGCATGTCTTATCTTAGTGACAAATTTTTTGTCCCTGGTGGTAAAAACCTCAAAAACACTAAAAACCCCGCACTTGTCAGCGTTCTGTCGTAGTTCAAAAAAGGAGTGACAAAACGGCAGATTTCTCCTTTTCGGTGAGCCAAAGCTCTCCTGACTTCTTTCCTGACTGCGTTGCGTATGGCGAAACGCGGCGAAGCGCTTCACGCTTGTAAAGAAGTCGGCGAACAGGGATTATTGTTTTCTTCCCCGCCCTGCCAATTACTAAAAAAGCTTCTTGCGCCAGTTTCTTAATCGTGAAGGAGACACTGTGCTTCGAGGGAGGATCAGGGCTGCAGAAGGAACCCGAGGCATTGATGTTGATCGTGCTTCTGATGGTTTTCAGGGGGGCGATTTTGATTTTTGAAGGCAAAGGATCGCAAGAGCTGAGATGATCCTCAAGTCATAACTGTCCATATCCCTTTTTGCGCTAACACAATTTTATAATTTCCGAAGTGAAAAACCACAAAAACCCCCTACTCTATTACGCTCGGACGGAGAGTAGTGTTGAGGAGTATTCATGGAAGTCGGTTACTGCGAATCCGAATATGAGGCTGCCATGCTGGATTTGCTTGTGTCTTTGGGATGGACGAATCCGGAGGCGATGAGCTGTATCGCAAATATTCCGATGCCTTAATTCTTGACGATCTACGTTCATACCTTCAGCAACGATTTCCGGATTTCACCCCCGAAGAATTGGAGCGGATTATCTTTAATCTGAGTAATTCGGGTGCCGCCACGGACTATTTAGCGCTTCGTGCGACGGCTTCGCTTTGTGTGAACGGCTTTGTTTTTTCGCGTGATGATCTCTCCTTGCCGAATCAACATGTGGATTACATCGATTTTGAGAATCCGCATGCGAATATCTTCCGTGCAGTCAACCAGCTCACGATTCGAGAACTTGGGGTCGAAAGGCGTCCTGACATTTTGCTTTTCGTGAACGGAATTCCACTTTGCATCATTGAGCTTAAGAATCCTGCCCAGCGACAGGTGTCTATCTTTGATGCGTGGGAACAAATTCATATCCGCTACAAGCGCGATATTCCGTCGCTCATGAAGTTTTGCGTGTTGTCAGCTATTAGTGACGGAGGCTCTACAAGACTCGGCACAACCTATGCGCCTTTCGAGCATTACTACGCGTGGAAAAAAGTCGAGAACGAGGAGGACGCAGCAGCTGGGCTCGGCGAGATGCAAACGCTTGTCAAGGGTGCCTTTGCGCCTGAGCGTTTTCTTGAGATCGTTAGGGACTTTGTGTATTTTCCCGACGTTCAGGAAGGGCAACAGCGTGAGACAGAGATTGTCTGTCGATATCCGCAGTTCTTTGCAGTGAAAAAGCTCTACGACAGCATTCTTGGGCACCTACGTGAGCACGGCGGCGACGGAAAGGGCGGAATCTATTTCGGCGCCACTGGCTGCGGCAAAACCTTCACCATGCTTTTCCTCGCTCGGCGCATTATCAAGCGTACGGTGCTCTCGCCGACGATTCTCATCATCGTCGACAGAGAAGATTTGGAAACGCAGTCGGGCAAGCTTTTTGAGTCTTCAACAGATTTTCTCGGCGACGATTCCATTCGTTCTTTTGATAGCCGAGAAGACTTGAAAACGGAGCTTCTTGCTCGACAGTCGGGCGGCATATTTGTTACGACGGTTCAGAAATTCTGCGAGACGACGGGGCTCCTTTCCGAGCGAGGCAACATTATCTGTTTTAGCGATGAGGCGCACCGTACTCAGCTCAATCTCGGAGAAAAGCTCCAAATCAAAGACGGCAGTGAAGACGGCAAGGCCGGAGCATTCGTGAAGTTCGGTTTTGCTCAGTACCTACATGATGCGCTTCCGAACGCGACATTCGTCGGTTTCACCGGAACACCCATTGAAGAGACCGTGCATGTCTTCGGTCCCGTTGTTGACAAGTACACGATGAAGCAGGCTGTTGCCGACGGTATTACGGTGCCGCTCAAATATGAGGCACGGCTAGCTCGGATTGTGCTGGACACTGAAAAGGCGCAGGAGATTGAGGCCTATTACGCGCAATGCGAAGAAGAAGGCGCGGATGCAGAGAAGGTTGACCGCAGTCGACGTGCGATGAGCAAGCTCGAAGTGATCTTGGGGGATGACGATCGATTGGAGCGCATGGCTGCGGACATCGTTGTGCACTACGAAAGCTATGTGGCTGAGCATGTCGGGACGGTTTCGAAGGCAATGATTGTGTCGTCAACGCGCCCGATTGCTTACCGCCTTCACGAGAAGCTCAAAGCCATTCGCCCTGAATGGTTTAAGCCGAAGCGAGTCGCGGATGAATCGATCTTCGATACGCCTGAAAAGCAAGCGGAGCTCGAAAGCTATCAAAGTCTCCCAATGGTGAACATGGTGGCGACACGCGGTAGCAATGATCCAAAGGACATGTTCGAGCTACTGGGGGACAAGTCGCATCGTCAGATGCTTGACCGCGAGTTTAAGAAGCCGCAGTCCAATTTCCGTATCGCCATTGTTGTCGATATGTAGATCACGGGCTTTGACGTTCCGTGTTTGGCAGTCCTTTATAACGACAAGCCTCTGCAGCGCCACACGCTCATTCAGACGATTTCGCGCGTCAACAGAAAGTATCCGGGAAAGGAATACGGGCTCATTGTCGATTACATCGGTATTCGCAAGAACATGCAGGAAGCTTTGAAGAAGTACGGGGGTGATGAAGAGCCGCCGCCCGATACCGAAGTCACATACATGGTTTTTGCGAACGAATTACAAATCCTCAAGGAGTTAACAAAGGACTTCGACGCGTCGGACTTCTTTACGGGCGGCCCATTGCCTCGTCTTTTGGCTCTGCAGCGCGCGGCGGAGTTCGTGCTTTCGCAACTCCCGTTGCCCGATGACCCTAAAACGAGCTTTTCAACGATTTTCAAAGGGCACGTTAGACGGCTCAAATCCGCGTACGGCATCTTGCAGCCTGCCGGCCGTCTCAGTAAAGAAGAAACGACTTGGGCGCAATTCTTCATGGCTGTTCAGGAAATTAACGGCAAGACGACGAATACACGGCACAGTGTCGAAACCATGAATCGTGTTGTCGAGAATATGGTATCCGAGGCGCTGCAATGTACGGGCATCGAGACGGTGCTCAATGCCGAAGGCGAGGAAGAGCTTTTCTCTGAAAAGTTCACGGAAGAAATTGAGAAGGTGAAGCTTCCGCATACGAAGTTTCAGTTGCTCGTCAAGTCGCTCAAGAAGGCAATTCGTGAGTACGGCAAAACCAACCAGCTTAAAGCGCAGCGCTTTGATGAGCGCTTGCAGAAGGTTATCGACGAGTACAACACGCGCGACAAGTTGATATTTACGAACGAGGTGGCGTCTCAGACGGTGAAGGCCATTCAGAAAGTGGTGAATCAGAAGCTCAATGAGCTAACGGGGGAAGTGTTGGACCTCTTCCGGCGCCTCCGAAAAGATCGCGAAGAGTTCAAGCGGCTTGGTATCACCTTTGAAGAAAAGGCCTTTTACGACATTCTTGTAGATCAGCGTGAAGCACACGGATTTGAGTATTCGGACGAGAAGTGTCTCGGGCTATCCCGCAAGATCAAGGCGCTTATTGATAACTCATCTGTTTATGCCGATTGGCTTAACAACGACAACTTGAAGGCAAATCTTCAGAAGGAACTCACAATTCTGCTTTTCCGGGAGGGCTATCCGCCCACATGGAACAAAGAAGTTTTCAATAAGGTCATGGAGCAAGTTCGCAACTTCAAGACCCACAACAATTGATCAAGAACAGGATAAGAAATGGCACGAACGAAGGGTTCAAAAAACAAGAAGCCCGCAGAGCTCAAGCTTGAGGATGTTTTATGGAATTGCCGCGATATTCTCCGCGGCAAGGCGAGCATGGCGACGCGGCGTGACATGATTCTTACGCTCGTCTTTCTGAAATTCGTCGGTGAGAAGTTCTATCGGCAGCGGGAGAAGATTCGCTCAGAAATGTCGGCACAGAATCTCCCTGTCGAGCTTTTCATTGAAGAACCGTCTTCATATCAATGCGATGGGGTTTTCTATTTGCCGGAAGAGTGCCGTTGGGAGGAGCTTCTTTCGTCCGACAGCGCCAAGTTGCCGTTTACGATCGATTTGATGGTTTCGAATCTCGATTCGTCAATTGAGAGTCTTCGAGGTGCGCTCCCGATGAAGCTTTTTACGGATTCTCGTATTGAAGGGAAGACGCTTAAAGCGCTCATTGATGAAATCAACAAGATCAGTGAAGACCGTTTCCACGAGAAAGATCTGATCGGACGCGTCTATGAATATTTTCTGCAGGCATTCTCCATCAATGCCGACAAGGAGGAAGGCGAGTTCTATACGCCGCACAGCATTGTTGAGCTCATCTGCGAATTGATTGAGCCATACGATGGCACGATTTATGACCCTTGCTGCGGGTCGGGCGGCATGTTTGTGCAGGCGTCAAAGTTCGTTGAGGCACATGGCGGCAATACGAAAGCCGTGCAGGTCTACGGGCAAGAAAGTCAACCGGAAACCTATCGACTTGCCAAGATGAATTTGGCTGTGCGCGGCATCTCTTACAACCTCGGAAGTACGGCAGCTTCGACTTTCACAAACGATTTGCATAAGACCCTCAAAGCGTCCTACATCATGGCAAATCCGCCCTTCAATTTGAAGAAATGGCGAAGCGAAAATGAACTTTTGACGGACGTGCGCTGGGCAGGATACGGAGTGCCGCCGGTGAGCAATGCGAACTACGCATGGATTCTCCACATGCTCTCCAAGCTCAATGTTGTGAACGGCGTCGCTGGTTTCCTTTTGGCAAATGGCGCCCTTGGGGATTCGGACACCTATGACATTCGTCGCAAACTCATTGAGAACGACAAAGTTGAAGCCATCATCGTTTTGCCACGCGAGATGTTCTATTCAACCGACATCAGCGTGACACTTTGGATTTTGAATCAGAACAAAAAGGGCGGGCTTTATCACGAGCGGCAACTGCGCAATCGTAAAGGGGAAATTCTGTTCGTTGACTTGCGTACGTGGAATCAGAACATTTACGAGAAAAAATACGTGCAATTCTTGCCGGAACAAATTAAGCGAGTTGCTGAGATCTACCACACATGGCAGAGCGAAGGTACGGATAGCACCGCATACGCCGCGCCAGAACTCTATCGCTCGGTTTCGCTCAAGGAGATTGAAGATAACGATTTTTCCCTTGTACCGAGTCGCTACATCGAGTTCGTGGACCGCGACAAAGACATTGACTATGAACGAATCATGAGTGATACCGCTTCAGTAGTTGCCAATCTTCTCAAGCGGCAAACGGCCAATCAAGAGGCGCTCAAGCACGCTTTCAAGGAGCTTGGCTATGAATTCTGAGCTTTTGAAGCAGGTTGAAGGCGCGCCGAGAGTAAATCTTGGATGTTTAGCTCAGCGTGTTACTAGGACAAATGATTCGCATAAATATGGTTTTGGCGACATTAGAGGCGTGAGTAACACTAAAGAAATCGTTCCTACAAAAGCTAATGCTACAGAGCGTGCTTTAGAACGCTTCTATGTTGTTTGTCCGGGCGAATTTGTTTTTAATCGACGAGTTCATGGAACAGGAGCAAGACGATTAGGCCTAGGCTTTAATAATTCTAAACGTAATTTTCTTTTTACAGAGGATTACGTGGCCTTTTCTGTCAACACGAATAAGTTATTACCGGAATTCCTTTTTATTTTCTTTTGCCGCGAAGACTTCAATAGATATGTCGTTACCCACTCTTGGGGCAGTGCAACAGAGTTCTTCAACTGGGAGGACATGTGCCGGGTGAAGATCCCGCTGCCGCCGATCGAGGTGCAGAGGGCGTATGTTGACGCATACAAAGGCTTGACAGCGCTCATTGAGGAGAACGAGGCACTTTTGAACTCGCTAGAAGCAACAGCGCAGGCATGCGTGGCTGAGTGCAGGGAAAAATGGCCAATTGAGGAGGTTGGCAGTTTTCTAGAAGAAACTGATGATCGGAATACGGATGAAGAATTAGACCTTAATGCTGTTAGAGGCATTAGCATTGAAAAGTGCTTCATTCAAACGAAAGCTGATATGGAAGGGGTGTCGCTGCGACCGTACAAAATCATTTCGCCACGGGAATTTGCATACGTTACTGTTACTTCACGTAATGGAAACAAAATTTCAATAGCCATGAATTCTTCAGAAGAGGAGTTCTTAGTTTCATCATCGTACGCGGCGTTTAGGGTAAGAGATGGCTCGCCCCTAGAGCCTGAGTATCTTTATCTTCAATTCAAGCGTCCCGAGTTCGATCGATATGCTCGCTTCAATTCATGGGGCAGTGCTCGCGAAACCTTCAACTGGGAGGACATGTGCCGGGTGAAGATCCCGCTGCCGCCGATCGAGGTGCAGAGGGCGATTGTTGCGCTCTACCATTGCGCAGAAGAAGCAAGAAAGATAGCGGCTGAGGCAAGGCTACAGCTGACACAGGTCTGCCCTGCCATGATTCAGCGAGCTTCGCATTGTCGATAAAGGTAGATGACATATGGCCGTATTTCAATTTAATTTGTTCTGTTCCAAGATTCCAGACAATTTGCTGCAGAGTGTTTTTGAGCGCTTTGAGATTGAAAAAGTCGATCTCAAGGCGTTGAGGTCAGAGGAATGGAGGCTGGAATGGGAACGCGTCGCGCACGGGAATGAACTTGAAGCGGAATTGCTGACGCTTTTCCAACAAACGAATGAGTTCCGGGGAGAGAAAGCGCAAGCAGCAATGCAGGATGCGGCTAAAGAATTGCTCTCGGAATCAGCCTTCGACGCATTCCGAGAAGAGTGTCTGAATCTGAAAAACATTCATGCGTGCCTTTTGCAGGCGTGGCTTACCAAAAAGGAAATTTTTGAGTATGCCTGCAGTCTCTACGTCATTGACTCTATCGCTAGAAGCGGATGGAGACTGCGAACAGGAATCGGCAACCACGAAGTTGACACTTCATCGTCGGCATTTCTTAGCCTGTCCGAGGCGATTCGAGGTATTCTGAGCAGGCAAATGCGAGGGCGCTATTGCGAAATCAAAGACGTGGGACAGCGAGGCGAAAAGCGACTGATTCTTGCTCAGATTTCGGACTACAACGAGACGTCGGATGAATTTGTACGGGGAGAATTCACAGGTCGGCCGCGACTGCCCTCCCGAACGCTTGTTTTTGCCTACAACGCACTCAAAGGTACGCTTGACGTCAGTACGCAGGGTTTCGGGCGTGTGGGAGACATATTTCACGAGGCGTTCTGTCAGTGCATCCTCGGACTGCCCGAACTACCCAAAGAAAAGCAAGCCCCAGCGTATTGCCTCGGCTGGTTGCTGAAATGCCAACCGGACTTTGTGTGTGCGCCTTGGGAGGCAGTTAAATCCTGCGCCGTTGTCGGAATGCAGCTCAGAGACTGTCGACTTGGGAAAGTCGTTGCTATCAATTTGACGGCACCGAATAACTCGCAAGAAAGCTCGACACAGGCTATTTACGACCAGCTTAATAGGCTTTTCGGCACAGCACTGCAAAATATGATTGAGCTGCGGTCAGTGACCTTGCAGATGAAAATCAAGCTGCGCTACGGCAGCGAAATCAGGAAAAATATCCGGCTCTCCGAAAGCGGCATGCAAAATTTGGATTTTGGAGAGGCAGACGAAGACATTCATGCATTTTTAGTTGCCAACGGGCTGGAAAAACTTTCGCAGCAGCCCCGAGAGACTATCGATGGCGAACAAACCTGATGCTCTGTTTGCAGCGTTAACGAGCAATGTGCCCGATTTTCAAAAGCAGTTGGGATATCCAGATAGGAAGCTTCGGGCTTACGATCCTAAAAAAGTAACTGCGCTGAGAGAACAGGGATTTCTGCGAGCAGCCCCTTGTGCAACACTTATAGAATGCCCTGAATCAGGGTGCTTTTGTTGTACTGTTGCCGTTGAGGAAAAAAACGGGGACTTGTATGCGCTTTGCAACGATCGAGAAGATATTGCACGCATACCTATCAAACCCGAGGACGTGCAGCAGTCGCAAGTGGATTTTTCTGCCGTTGCCGCCGCAATAGCGAATTCGTTCGGGCTTGGATTTTTGAATGGACTCAAAGACGGACAAATCAGAGTTTGCTACTTAAATGGCTATGAATTGCTTTTAAAGCCGGGAGTACCTGTCTGCTTGCAAATAGCAGATCGAACCGCAGTTCTTGCAGACTGTTTTCGCTGGACGGGATCGACATTTGCATTCATCAATTCGCGAGTAGAAAACCTGTTGCCCGCTCAAAAAGGGAAATCCGAAACAACCGTCGAAAAATACTGTCGGATATTGCGGCTTTTTATAGGGCTCGAACAGCAGGAGCCGGGAGTGGAAGCTCGCTACAGACTGATGGCACTGAAACTGAACTGCAGTTTTTCCGAAGTCAAACGACTGGTCCTTGCCGCGAAGAAGAATTCGGATGTTTTGCAAGCACCGGATATAGCCGAATGGCGGAAAAAATCCTTATAAATCAACAATGTAAATAATTTGATCGGCTATATTGACAAGCTAGACTATAGCTGACGGATAGTTGAGTCATCTTAATTAATCCATGAGGATTCTATGATGATTCATAAACTCTTTTTCCGAGCTCGCGAAGCGCAGGACCACACAGCGCTCGCCCGCTCAACCTTTTACGCTTATATCGCCAAGGGGCTGCTGCCACCGGCAATCAAGGTTGGCGACCGCGCATCGGCTTGGCTCGTATCTGAGATCGTTGCCGTTAACAAGGCGCGCATTCTCGGAAAGACGAATGAAGAAATCAAGACGCTCGTGAGTTCGCTCGTCGAGGCGCGTTCTCGAATGGAGGACGACGATGAGTGAGACTCAGGACCAGAAGGGCTATGCCCTATCGCTGGAACATCTTTCAAACGAACGCCTTGAGGTTTCAAATGTCGAATTTCTTCTTGAAGCTTTTGCCATTTCTACCGCTCATTGCGGAGATTGGCGCCCTGTTACTGTGTCTTTCGTTGGCGATCCTTCCCGCGATGCTCGCTGGATAGCCAAACCGTTCACGGGTAACGACGCACCCGGGTTCGGTCATTCAAACAATTATTTTGCGATCTCGGCATTCGCTCCGGACACTGATGGTGTTTACCACCGGCGCAAGAAATCTTTTGCCGGTCAGTTTGTCGTGGCGCTTGACGATGTGACGCCGGCTGTTGTCGAGGGAAAGCAGAAAGCCCAGATTCCTTTCAGCCGTGTCACGTTGCCGCCGACGTATGTGCTCGAAACATCCGAGGGCAATTTCCAAGTGGGCTACTTCCTTCGCGAGCCGATCCTTGATCGAAGTGAAGCAGAGAACCTCTCAAAATCGATCATTGCTTCGGGGCTAAGCGATCCCGGCGCGGGTGGACCTTGCGCGCGACTGATGCGCTTGCCGGTCGGATGCAATGGGAAGTATCGCCCTGAATTTCGCTGTCGTTTGAGATTGTGGGAGCCAAATCGCCGCTACTCAATTGATGAGTTGCGCGAAGGGCTTCAGATCAGTTTCGTCAGCGCGACATGTGCTAGACAACAAACATTTACGCCGCTTGGCGTCGTTCGTCAGCCCGCTGCGTGCGCGCAAGCAAATGCGGTCTATATGCCCGCGCCAACGACGAACATCGTGCTTCAAGCATTGAGTGAACGTGGGCTATTGAAACGAGAAATTGCGCCCGGCAAATACGACATGACTTGCCCGTGGATCAATGAGCATACGGATCAGGACGATAGTGGCGCTGTCTATTGGGCTCCGGATGAGAGTCACCCGCATGGTTCCTTCAAGTGTTTGCATGGGCATTGTGTTGGGCGAGGCATTTCGGAGCTGCTGGATTATTTGGGTATTGAGCACGAAGCGGCGCTTATGAAGGCGCGCATTACTACTGCGCCGGGCGAGGTCAATCGCATCGTTGTGGCCGCCGAGACAGAACTCGCGAGGACAGGGGTTTACTTTCAGCGCAGCGGGCGCATCGTTCGGCTTTCGCGCTCTACGATTACAGGTAATTTACAACTTCAAGAAGTCAACTCCAACAGCCTGCTTGTGGATTTGTCGGCTGTGACGCGGTGGCAGCACTTTGATGGGAGAGCGAAGAGGATCGTGCCATGCGACCCCTCTGCCAAATACTTGTCAGCGATTCTCGAAAGTGGGCGTCATCAGGCACTGCCCGAAATCATCGGAATTGCTAGACAGCCGATGATTGACGCGCACGGGCGTGTATTGATGAAGGCGGGTTACAACGCTGCCAACAAGCTTTACGCCGACTTTGATGAGCATGCGTACGCTGTGCCCTTGGCTCCGACAAAGGAAGACGCGTTCAAAGCTCTCGCCGAACTTGAGGCTTTGCTGGAGGAGTTCCCCTTTGACGCCGACTGCGACAGGAGTGCAGCCCTATCGGCCATTTTGACGGCAGTGGTTCGCTCGCAGCTTAAGCTGGCTCCGATGATCCATGTGCAGGCGCATTTGCCGGGCTCGGGAAAGTCGTATCTTACGGCGCTGGTCGCGGCGTTCGCCACGGGTGACGAGGTGGCAGCATCAAGCTTCCCCAAGGATGATGAAGAGTGTCGAAAGTTCCTCCATTCCCAGTTGCTTTCTTCGCCTGCGGCAATCATCTTCGACAATCTGACAACGGATATTTACGCTTTCAAAAGCCTCTGCATGGCAATTACGGAGCCGACATTCAACGCCCGGATTCTCGGGGCGAGCCGCACGGCGGAAGCAAGTACGCGGACTCTGCTTCTTTCGAGTGGCAACAATGTCGGGCCGGTTGAGGACATGACGCGGCGGGTGCTGACGATCTGCCTTAACCCTTCGGAGGCAAATCCTGCTGAGCGGGAATTCCGTCATCCGAATCTCATCGAGGATTTACGAGAGAAGCGCGCTCATTTTGTTTCATGCGCCCTCACAGTTATTTCGGCATGGATGCTTGCTGGCAGGCCGCGACCAGACAGGATGAAGACGCTCAATTCCTTTATGCAATGGGGGGAGTGGTGTCGTCTGCCGCTTCTGTGGCTGGGGCGAAGTGACCCGGCAACACGGCTGTTCGAGTTGATGGTCAATGACCCGGAACGAGAACAAACAGCACGGATATTTGAGGTGCTGAGCCGAATCTTCAAGTCAGATGCATTCAGTGTCAAGGATGTCGCGACAAAAGCACGGTACTCTGGTTTCGATGACGACATTTTCGATGCATTCGAAGATGCGGGCCTTAGTGCAGCAGGTTTGTTGGATCGGCGTCGTCTCGGATGGTGGTTCAGAAGAAAAAATGGCTGGACGGCAAACGGTCTCAAACTCATTAAGTTGCCTTCGTCGGGTAAGCAGATTGTGTATCGCTTAGAGGTGCAACCATCGCCGTCCACAAAGCCTTGAAGAAAAAATGTCCAGATTTTAATTTTAATGTGTTAGCTATGAAAGATGGTAAATTGATAAACAAAACAAATGGTTATGCGGCTGTGCGCTTGAATGCCGTGAGACATGGCATTTTGTCTCGTGAAACGGTGTTGCCTCATGAATCGCGGCAAGACTTCGAATTTTTGCTCAACGAGCTTCAAAACGAGTATGCACCTAATGGTCAAACGGAAAAAGCCTTGGTCGAAGAGCTTGCATCCATTCTATGGCGAAAGCGCCGTGTGCTCGCGGCCGAAGGAGCTCAAATCAATAGCGGGATTGCTTGTGCCATGACAAATTCGCTGCGAGTGGCAAATCAAGCAACGCCTTTTCTTCCGAAGATTACACGTAACGAACTATTGGGAGATGAGGCATTGCCTGTGAGAGAAATTTTGGCGCTCGATGCGGAAGGTCTTGAGCAAAGAAGACAGGCGCTTGAAGCGGAGTATGGATCGGTTGCCAAGTCGCGCCAGTTGTTGACTCTGGGCGGACGAGGAGCGGCGCGCAAGGCGCTTGAAGCGCTGCCGAGTTCATTGACGGACCTTTGGTACGCGAAAGATCGGTATGGCGAAACCATCTATCAGGTCGATCGTTTTTTGGAAAATGAAGTGCTGCCGCATCTTGCGGAGGAGAAAAGACTGCTTGAAAACGCAGACTCGTTGCGTCGCCAAGCACTCGGAAGCGCTGTGGCGGGACTGCTTTTCGAGTCAATCGCGCGC
>OMEW01000879.1_pt1 | contig 13633 bp, 8 predicted proteins | sample 1645471 | NCBI WGS metagenome assembly OMEW01 (sample SAMEA103958126, study PRJEB25191) | human gut metagenome | reverse complement strand
GGCTGCCGGAAGAACTCGGGCATCTCCTTCACGTCCACGCTCAGCATATGGTTGGGCAGCAGGTCGCGGGTGTAGTCGAACCAGAACTTGCTCATCTGGGTCAGCACCTTACCCTTGTTGGTGACTTTATTCTTTAAGATAACATCGAATGCAGAGATGCGGTCGGTGGCGACCATGATGAGGCTGTCGCCGTTGTCGTAGATCTCGCGGACCTTGCCTTCCTTGATGGGCTTGAACTCAGTCATAGCAAAACTCTCCATTTTCCTTATTCCGTAGGTATCTTTTCTTTTGGTCATTGGCAGGCTGTCTGCCGTCCTGTTACACTATAATCTTATCACAGGAATTGTCCGTTGGGAAGAAACAGATGGGAGAGAAATGGGCCGATTTTTGGTTTTTTCTCGTGAAAAGTGCTAAAATCAAGCTTAAATTTTCGTCGTTTTGACGGTAAAAGTCGTACTTTCGCCCCATTTTCGCCTGCCTTGCTGACCGAAACGCCGTCATTGACGAAATTTGTGAAAACGTGTATCATGGGTAACAGCATCGCATTTTTCAACTTTTGTCTTTTAAGGAGGTCCATGCCATGCGCCCTCTTATCATCGCCCATCGCGGCGCGTCCCATCTGGCCCCCGAAAACACGCTGACCGCGTTCCGTCTGGCAAAGACGCTGGGTGCGGACGGCTTCGAGTGTGACGTTCAAATCACCCGAGACCGTCATCTCGTGGTGGCCCACGATTACCTCACCGACCTCAAGACCGGCGTCCACGGCAACATCCCGGATATGGACTTCGACGACCTGCGCCAGCTGGATTTCGGAAAATGGAAAAGCCCGGAGTTCGCGGGCGAAAAGATCCCCACCCTCGAAGAGGTTCTGGAAGCCGCGCAGGACTTCAGGATGGTACATATTGAATTGAAGCCCTACTTTGACCGGGACGAAGAGATCGTGGACCGGGTCATCGACGCCGTCCTTGACGCCGGGCTGGAAGAAAAGGCCGTGCTCACCTCCTTCGAGTACGGCACCCTCCGCCGGGTGAAGGAGCGGATGCCCCAGATGGCCACCTGCGCCATGACCCTCAGCCCCGAATCCCAGCTCATCCAGCCGGCCACCTTCTGGGAGAAGCTGGGCCTCAAGAAGACCGACCCTCTCATGGAGAAGCTTTCCAGCCCCCAGGCCCTCAGCGAAGCGGCCGCTCTGCTGGAAGACCCCAGCAGTCTGGACGAAGAGAACAGCATCCTCATCTATTACTTAAAAGACCGTCTCGATTTTCTCCACTCCATCTACCCCGGCATGAGCCTGGCTGAAATTCTGCAGCAGTATTATTATCAGACGGATTTTGTGAACTATGTGTCCCAGTTCGGCTTCCCGGTGGATTACGTCGGGCCGGAGTACCACGCCTTTTTCCGGGACAAAGACCTTGTCCCCAATGCCCACGCCCGCGGCTTCAAGGTCGCGCCCTGGCCGGTGGGCAATGACAGCCGGGATGACCTGCGCCAGCTGTTCCGGCTGGACCCGGAGCTTGTGGTCACGAATAAGCCCGAGGTGGCCGTTTCTATCCTCACCGGGCTGGGCCAGTGGGACGAATCATCCAAAGAGGGTTGACAGCCCTCTTTTTTTAGTCCATAATAGTCCTGTATCAAACAGTTTTATGTGAAACAGTTCGACCTCCGAACATTCAAAGCTCTGCCATATCATATAACGAACAGAAGGATGGTAACTATGTGTAAAGAAATCAAGCCTTGCTGCACTCCTGTCGCTCCGCCGTGGGAGGTGCCGCAGGTCATCCCGGCCCAGCTGCGCCGGGTGAACAACCTCATCTTCCGCAAGATCGGCCAGATCGCCCGCACCAATGGCGTGGAGGCCGTGACCCCCATGCACAGCTGGATCATGGAGTATCTTTACCGGCACTCCGAGACCCCGGTGTTCCAGCGGGACATCGAGCGGGAGTTCTCCATCACCCGTTCCACTGTCACCAACATCCTGCAGCTCATGGAGCGCAAGGGCTACATCACCCGCCGGAGCGTGGAGCAGGACGCCCGCCTCAAGCAGCTGGTCCTCACCGAAAAAGGCCGCCAGTTCCACGAGGACACCATGCGGGCCTTCCACCAGACCGATGAATATGTGGCCGGTCTGCTCACCGAAGAAGAAAACACCGAGCTGCTGCGGCTGCTGAATAAATTATATTTAGGCCTCAAATAAATACGAAGGCTATCCTTTGTCCAACCTCTCAGTCGGGCTCACGCCCGCCAGCTCCCCTTGTAGGGGAGCCTCTGGCGAAGAGATAAAGCTTTACGATATGCCAAAGCCTCCCCTCGATAGGGGAGGTGGCACGGCGAAGCCGTGACGGAGAGGTTGATTCTCTCTATCGCAAGTCGAGAAATTAGCGCAACATTCAAACAGCATATTTGCGATATGCAATTCAACGTTGTTGCTGTTGCATTAAAAAGTTGAATTGCTATAAAGTGAAACAAATATGAACTTTTTCCGAAACTTTGGAAAAAGCATTGACTTTAATATTGTTTTGTATAAAATTGTTCCGTACCAAACAATTTATCAAAGGAGGCTCAAAGTATGATAAAGAAGCTTGCTTCCCATCTGGGCGAATACAAACGCGCCGCTATCCTGACGCCGATATTTGCCGCACTGGAAGCAGTCATGGACATCCTGCTGCCCACCATCATGGCGTTCATCATCGACCTTGGCATTGAAAAGGGCGATATGAACGCCATCGTCAAATACGGCCTGCTCACCTTCGCAGTGGCGGCCATCGCTCTGCTGCTGGGCGTTCTGGCCGGCAAGTACGCCGCCGAGGCGTCCACCGGCTTTGCCGGCAATCTGCGTGACGCGATGTATGAGAACATCCAGCACTACTCCTTCTCCAACATCGACAAATTCTCCACCGCCGGCCTCGTCACCCGTATGACCACCGACGTGACCAACCTGCAGAACGCCTTCCAGATGATGGAGCGCATGTGTGTGCGCGCCCCGGTCCATCTGGTGTTCGCACTCATCATGGCGTTCAGCATCGGCGGCCCTCTGGCCCTCATCTTCGTGGTAGCCATCGCCTTCCTGCTGGCCAGCAACATGAGCGAGGTGCTGGGGGTGTTTACCGCCGCCCTGCTGGGCTTCACCCTGCTGAATCCCGTGCATCTGCTGTTCATCAACCTGATCACCGACTGCTTCCCGGCCCTGGCCCTGGGCCTGGAGCGCCCGGAGCCGGACATTATGGACCGCCCGCCCCGCTCCGCCAAGGACGGCGTGTTTTCCGGCGGTCTGGGCTTCGACATCGCCTATCAGGGAGTGCTCATCACCGTTATCACCCTGATCTCCTATCTCATCGGCCACTGTATGGAGGTGGGCTATTTTGAAATGCCCCGGGGCGTCTCCCCGGACGGCATGACCATGGCCTTTTTGACCATGAGCATGTGCGAGATTTTCCACAGCTTCAACATGCGGTCCCAGCGCCGCAGCGTGTTCACCCTCCGGGGCCACAACCGGGTCCTCTGGGCCGCTATGCTGGGCTCCCTGGTCCTGACCACCGTGGTGCTGGAGGTGCCGCCCATTGCTGCCGCCTTCGGCTTTACTCCCGTGGGCTGGGCGGAATACGGCATTGCCCTGGCCCTGGCCGTGCTGGTGATTCCCGTGGTGGAGCTGGTGAAGTTCATCCAGCGCCGCCGCGCCCGATAAACAGACAGAACAGGCCCCGGCGCACCGCGCCGGGGCCTGTTTGCCTGTTTCATTTATTTCTGCCGTTCCAGGCAGGTCTGATAGGTGTCCCACAGGTCGTCGTTCATCTCGAACACCGTGCGCCCCAGGCGCACGCCCTTGGCCGTCCGGCTGTGCAGGCACACGGCGCACAGCTCGTCCTCCTGGCTGCACCGGCCATAGGCCAGCAGCGTCCTGGGGTCCTTCCGGGCCCACTGGCCCAGCGTCACCGTCTCGCCGCAATAGGGGCATGCCGTCTCCGTCAGCGCCGGGTCCACCTGGGCTTCCGCCAGAGACGCGTATTCACGCCCCTGCACCAGCCCGGCCTTCCGGTCCTCCGGATAGCCCACATAGCGCAGGCGGTACTCATCCATGCACCCGTCCAGGTCCATCCTTCCGCAGATCTGCACGGTGTTCCGTGCATCGTTCAGGGCATCGTGGGCCCGGTCCGGCGTCAGGTGCAGCAGCTCCATAGCCCGCTCCAGGGAGCATTGCCGGTCGTCCCGCATGATCTCGTGGCCGAAGATCCGCTGCAAATCGTAGCAGCACGGCATCTCCGCATCCATTCCGTGCATCAGCAGGTTGTCCATCAGCACCGGAATGTCGTCCGGTCCCCAGGTACACAGGCAGCAATCCTCGCCGCACCACTGGGTAAAATCTGCATAGGCCCGGGGAAATTCCGGAGCGTTTTCCAGGTCCTGGGCGCGTATCTTTGTCAGACGCACCACATCCCCATTCATGTGCGGGTAAAACCGGGGACGGATAAAGGTCTTGAAGCTGCCGGTTTCCCGGAACTGCTCATCCAGCCGCAGGGCCCCGATCTCGATGATCTCCGAGTCGAAGGAAAACGGCTCCCGGATGGTGCTGTCCCGGTCCAGAGGCTGGTTCCACTCCAAGTCCAGGACGATATACGAAAATTCAGCCATTTCTGGCAGCTTCAATGGCCTTGCCCTTGCGCTCAGCCTCCTGGTACTGCTCATCGGCCTGGTGGATGGCATCTGCCACCAACTGGTCCGCCACGGACTTCAGGTCCATCTCCAGCACCCGGTCGATGACCTGCTGCTGCTTCTCCTCCGTCACGCCGTAGATGGTCATGCTGCAGGACAGGAACCGGCGCAGCTTCTGCTCCATGGTGAAATTCCGGTCGCACTTCCGGGCCATAAAGCTGCGCACCATGCCGGAGGAAGCCAGCTCCAACTCATAAAAATCCTGCCGGGTATACTGGGGATGCATCGCGCCGAACAGCTCCACCAGCTTATCCGTTGCCATCTGATGGATGTAGTTGGCCGTGGCTGCATAGGAATAGGAGGAGACATACAGCTCCCGCAGGGCCTCGGACTTCTCGGCGATATACAGCTGGATCGACGGCTCCACGGCGTAAAACATTTCAGGCTCATAGCCCTCGCCCAGCAGCCGACCGGTAATGGCAAACTGCTTTTCATACATCCACTTGGTCAGCTTCAGCAGCAGTGCCTCCTTGTTGGCAAATACCGCAAAAAATGCAGATGACGACATACCGGCTGCCTGCGCTATGGCTACGGTAGTCGTCTGCTCATACCCGTTTTCCAAAAACAGTTTGATGGCCGCATAGATCATCCGGCTTTCCCGCTCGGCGATCTTGGGCTGTGCTCCTCTCGGCATAGTGTCCTCCTTCATGTCGGTTGGCGTTTGTTTCCGTCCTGCTATTGTATATTATTTATGCGCATATACTGTATTGAGGTTAGGGATGTTCCCTACTCAGTTAGTATTTTAACACACTTCTTTCTGTTTTTCAATGGACGACATAGAATTTTTATAAATTCTTTTTTTATAACATATTGTGCGATTTTATCTTGATGCAGCCATATATTGTGGCATGTATGCCATCCGCCTGTCCTTCGCACGTGCACAGCCCGTTCAATTATGTCTGCTTATCGAAAAATAAAGCAGCACCCACCGATTCCAATGGATGGAATCGGTGGGTGTATATACATGTGACTATGCAGCCACTTTCCAGTTATTTACTTGATGATCTCGCCGGCGGCCTCCTTGGCCCGGATCTCCTTCATGGCATCCTTATGGCTCAGGTTCACCCGGCCCTTCTCGTCGATCTCGGTGACCTTGACCCACATCATGTCGCCCACCTTGCAGGCGTCCTCCACCTTCTCGATGCGCTTGTCGGCCAGCTTGGAGATGTGTACCAGGCCGTCCTTGCCGGGAGCCAGCTCCACGAAGGCGCCGAAGGTCATCAGGCGCACCACGCGGCCATAGTACAGCTGGCCCACCTCGGGCACGAACACGATGTCGTCGATGCACTTCTTGGCGATGGCGCAGCTTTCGGCGTCGGGGGAGGCAATGTGGATGGTGCCGTCGTCGTCGATGTCGATCTTGGCGCCGGACTCGGCCACGATCTTCTGGATGACGCTGCCGCCCTTGCCGATGACCTCGCGGATCTTGTCGGGGTCAATGTGCATGGTGATCATCTTGGGGGCGTACTTGCTGACCTCGGGCCGGGGCTCGGCGATACAGGGCAGCATGATCTGGTCCAGGATCTGGCACCGGGCATCATAGGTGATGTCCAGGGCGTTCTTGATGATCTCCATGGTCAGGCCGTCGTTCTTCAGGTCCATCTGAATGGCGGTGATGCCCTTCTTGGTACCGGCCACCTTGAAGTCCATCTCGCCGTGGAAGTCCTCCACGCCCTGGATGTCGATGAAGGTGGTAAAGGAGCCGTCGTCGTCCTGGATCAGGCCGCAGGAGATGCCGGCCACCGGGGCGGAAATGGGCACACCGGCGTCCATCAGGGCCAGGGTGGAGCCGCAGATGGAGCCCTGGGAGGTGGAGCCGTTGGAGGACACCACCTCAGACACCACCCGGATGGCATAGGGGAACTCCTCCACTGGGGGGATCACCGGCAGCAGGGCCCGCTCGGCCAGAGCGCCGTGGCCGATCTCCCGGCGGCCGGGGGAACGGGCGGGCTTGGCCTCGCCCACGGAGTAGCCGGGGAAGTTATAGTGGTGCATATACCGCTTCTCGGTCTCCTCCCAGATGGTGTCCAGCTTCTGGTTGGCGGACAGGGTATCCAGGGTGGCGACGGACAGCACCTGGGTCTGGCCCCGGGTAAACAGGCCGGAGCCGTGGACCCGGGGCAGCACGCCCACCTCGGCGGCCAGGGGCCGGATCTCGTTCTTCTGGCGGCCGTCCACCCGGTGGCCCTCCAGCAGCCAGGCCTTGACGATCTTCTTCTGGAACTTATAGGTGATCTCGTCCAGATACTTGTCCATCTCGGGATAGTCCTCCAGGAACAGCTGGTGCCACTTTTCGATGAGCTGGTTCCAGCGGGCCTCGCGAACGTTCTTGTCGTCGGTGTCCATGGCGGCCTTGGCCTGGTCCATGGTGGCATCCACGATCTTCTGGAACAGCTCCTCGTCGAAGTCCGCATGGGGATAGTCGAACTTGGGCTTGCCGATCTCGGCCACCATCTGGCCGATCAGGGCAATCTGCTTCTGGTTCTCCTCATGGGCCATGCGGATGGCCTCGAACATCACGTCGTTGGGCACCTGGTTGGCGCCGGCCTCGATCATGACCACCTTCTTGCCGGTGGACACCACCGTCACGTCCAGATCGCTGACCTTGCGCTGCTCGCTGGTGGGATTGAACACCAGCTTGCCGTCCACCAGGCCCACCTTCAGGGCGCCCACGGGGCCGTTCCAGGGAATGTCGGAAATGGCGAGGGCGGCGGAGGTGCCGATGAGGGCGGCGATCTCGGGAGAGCAGTCATGGTCCACGCTCATGACGGTGCACATCACGGACACATCGTTGCGGAAGTCGTGAGGGAACAGGGGGCGGATGGGCCGGTCAATGACCCGGCTGGTCAGAACGCCCTTCTCGCCGGGGCGGCCCTCCCGGCGGTTGAAGCTGCCGGGGATGCGGCCCACAGCGTACAGCTTTTCCTCGAAGTCCACGCTCAGGGGGAAGAAGTCGATGCCGTCCCGGGGACGGGCGGCGGCGGTGACGCAGCACAGCACACTGGTCTCGCCATAGGTGACCATGACGGCGGCGTTGGCCAGCTCCGCCAGCTTTCCGACCTCCAGGGTCAGGGGGCGGCCCGCCAGGTCCATGGTGTACTTGTGGTAGTGGGGGAACTGCCGGTGGGTAATGATGGTAGACATGGTTTGGCTCCTTTTCATTTGAATTTTCCGCATGGGAGCCGGGGCCGTTTAGCACTTGAAAAAGTGCCGGAAAATACCCGGATTCCGGCATTTTTTCAACTGCTAAAGGCTTTGATCGGCTCCGCACACGGGCAGGGATGGTGTGAAAGAAGGGTGGTGCGCACGGGGCACACCACCCTGTCTTCAGCTTACTTACGCAGACCCAGCTTGGCAATCAGGGCACGATAACGCTCGATGTCCTTCTTGGCCAGATAGTCCAGCAGACGACGGCGCTTACCGATCATCATCTGCATGCCGCGGCGGCTGTGAAAGTCATGGGGATGAACCTTCAGGTGCGCGGTGAGCTGGTTGATGCGCTCGGTAAGGATGGCGACCTGGACCTCGGGGGAACCGGTGTCGGTCTCATGGGTGCGGTTGGCCTCGATGATGGAGGTCTTCTGATCTTTCAGCATCATAGTTGTGTTTCCACCTTTCTTTTTTGTGCGCCCACATCCTGAGTGCCGGGACAGGCAGAGCATCCGCGGGACTAAGGCAAGGGGCATGGTACGCACAGCAGCGTACTCTGATACGATATCACAAACGGGGACGTTTGTAAAGAAAAACTTTCCGTTTACCGGGCACGCTTTTTCCGCAGAACCCAGGCACTGCCGGTCAGGGCCAGCAGCATCAGGCCCATGTACAGCAGCACGCCGCTGTCGCCGGTCTTGACGCCGGGATTCTCCGGCTGCTCCGGCTTTTCGGGCTGGCCGGGATCCTCCGGCTGCTCAGGCCGGTAATCCGGGTCCGCCGCGCCGCAGACGGTGCACTTGCCGTCCTTATAGTCGTGGCCGGTGGCGGGGATGGTCTCGCCCTTCTTCACGGTCTCGCCGCAGGTCTTGCACACCTCATCGCCGGTGTAGCCGTCCTCGGTGCAGGTAGCGGGCTTGGCGCCCACAACCTGGGTATCGTGGCCGGTAGCGGGGATCACCTCCGTCTTGACGGCGGTATAGGTCTTTTGCTCAAAGGTCACGGCAGCCGTGTAGGTGCGGACACCGTCCGTGGTGCAGGTGGCAGGCGTGGTGATCTCGTTGGTGATCACGGCGTTCTCCACCTCAACGTGAGAGGAATCATTGGTGCAGATGAAGGTCGCAGCGGCGCTCTCCACTCCGTTCCAGCTCCACACAGGCTGGCCCCAGTCGTGGCCGGTGGCGGGGATGATCTCCGTCTTCTGGTCGCCGCACATGGTGCAGGTGTAGGTCATCTCCCCGTCCTCGGTGCAGGCAGCCGCCTTGGTGACCTCGCCGTCATTCCAGATGTGATGTCCGTCGGCGGTGGGGCAGGCCACATAGTACAGACGGATCACATCGTCCTTCTTCACATAGTAGCTGTCCAGAGTGGCATAGATGGGCTCGCCGTTTTCATAGCGCAGAATGGGCATCTCCCCGTTGACGGTGAACAGCCACCCGGACCAGCTGCCGAAGCGCTTGTCGCCGGAGGACAGGGTCACGCCGTTGGGATCGGTGATGCCGGTAACATAATAGCCGCTGCCCTGATAGTCATACTTGTTCTGGCTCAGCAGCGCAAACAGCACGTCTGCCGCAGTGCGGTTGTCGGTCCTGGCGCAGCGATAGCTGGCCCCGGTCAGATTCTGGAACGCAGGCTCTATACTGCTGCCTTCCACGTTCAGTGTCACGTCGAAGGGCAGGAGACCGGGATCCTCGCCGTCCCGTCCGGCAACGGTGACAGTGGTGGAGATGGGCTGCTGATAGAACTTGGCAAACTCCGCATAGGCGGGGTCATTCCGGAACTTTTCGTAATACTTGGCGTATTCCGTATAGGTCAGGACGCTGTCGACGGTGACGCGGGTGTTGTACTGGGGCTGGGTCACCAGCAGGGTCTCGTGGGCCACCACGGAGCTGTTGCTGGAGCGGAAGCAGCGGTACTTCTGGGACGCGTACCAGCCGGGGATATTGTCGGCCTTGACGCCGCACATGTTGTAGTCGTTCATATTCCGGATGAACCGGTAGCCGTCGCCGTCGGGGACGATCTCGATGAAGGACTGCATATCGCCGGTGACATTGCCGCGGTCCGTATTGGCTCTGCGGATGCCCTCCCAGTACACGTCCTCGGTGCACACCTTCTTCATAAAGGCAAAGGCGGCGTCCAGATCGCTCTGCTGCATGGGCTGAACGGTGAGGACGATGTCCTTGCTGGCCAGCACCGGCATAGAGCCGTAATCCCTGCCGGAGCCGCTGGGGCGGTCCAGAATCTTCACCGTGACGGTGACGGTCTTGGCTCCCTGGCCGGGCAGCGGCTGATACGTCAGCATCCGGGCCACATTGACCATGGCGGGATCGGCAGACACCACCACATTCTCATCGCTGGTGCACAGCAGAATGGGGGTATACTTGCCGTCGAAATCCTGGTGATAGTCCCGGGCTGCATAGGTGCGGAAATCAGTGGTGGTGGGGAACTGGATATCCGAGGTGACGCTGCCGGTGTTGATGGCCGCGCCGTTGCGGGGATTGGTCAGGCCGGTCTCCCGCAGGGTAGTCTCCAGCAGGGCCTGGTAATCCACGGGCCGGGGGCTGTCGGTGCCCTTAAAGAGGATGGTATAGACCTTGGTAACGGTCAGGTCCTCCCGGCCGTTGTACACCAGCTTCAGGGTCAGCGTGACGGTGGTGTCATTCCTGGGCATGGTGACAGTGGCCTTGTAGGGGGCAAAGATGGCGGAGTTGGACTCCGTAACAGACAGGATGGCCCTGTTGCCGGAGGTCCAGGAGGCGGTGGTCCACAGCTCCTGGCTGCCGCCGTCATTGTAGTCCACGGTGCCCTCGTCCACGCCGGCCTTCAGGGGATACTTGGGCAGGCTGGTCAGATCGGAGGCGCTCTCCACCGTCTCAGGCGGGGTGATGCGGTCCGCCACGGTGTTCAGAGCGGCCATGGCCTTCTCCTCGTCCAGAGGAATGTTGAACAGGCACTGGTCACTGTCCTTGGTATAGGCGGTGTCCTTGTATGTCAGCACCAGGGTGGGGCGCACGGTGCCGGAGGCGGCAGGGGTAGAGCCCTTCTCATTCCACTTATACTGGATGGTGCCGTCGGCAGCGATGCCCACATAGTTCCAGCTGCTGTAGGCGGCCTCCTTCATGGCGACGGTGATGTCCGTGATGCCGGCTGCCGTCAGCTTGGCCCGGATCATGGTCAGAGCGTTGGTATCGGTGCCGTACTTGGGGTTATAGGTGCCGGAGATGGCTTCCTCGGCGGCGGCCAGCTTTTCCTCGGCCTCCTTCTGCTCGGGGGACTTGTTCTCCGTCCAGATGGCATAGAGGCTATACGTCTCGCCGTCCTCGCTGCCGTCTTCCCAATAGTCGCCCTCCTCAAAGGGGCGGTTGATGACGGCGCCGTCCAGGTACTTCACCTCGGTGCCGTAGGAGCTCTCAGCCCAGCCGGCGAACTCATAGCCCTCCCGGCTGAAGCCGCAGCGGGTCAGGGTCACATCCTGGCCGAAGGGCGCGGCCTGATCGGCCATGGTGCCGGTGGTGGTGCTCTTGTCGGAATACTTGACGTTGTACTTGATGATGTACTGATAGTCCCGCCACTTGGCGATCAGGGTCACCTGGTCGCCGGTGAACACGGTGTCTTTGGTAACGGCCTCGCCGAAGGAGCCGTCGGCGTTTTTCACATACCAGCCGTCCAGGGCCTTGTTGTCGGGATAGTAGCTCTTGCTGAGATAGGGCAGGCTGGAATAGACCTTGTCCGGGGTGACGGTCTTGTCCGCCAGAGACTGCTTGTAGCCGTTGCCGTCGAAGTGGACGGTGATGCCCTTGGTCCAGTGGGCGTACATATGGAAGCCGTTTTCGGCGTCCTCCGCTGTGAGCTTATAGGACAGGGCGATCTCGCTGCCGCCCTCTGCCGCATCGTACCAGCCGTCGAAGATATAGCCGGTGCGCTGGGGATCCTCCACGGTGCTGAACTTTACCCGGCCGTCGGCGTCCAGGATATAGTTATAGTTGCTGCCCACCACGCCGGTGCGGGTGATGTCCTCCGCGCCGTCATAGTTCAGGTGCAGGGTCACCTTCACCGGCAGGCCGCGCCACACGGCGTACAGGGTGACGGTCTTGTCCTGCTGGTCGGCCAGGTTCTTCACCGTCTCCCCGTCGGCATAACTGGCAGAGGAGGAGGTGTTGTACTTGCCCCAGCCCAGGAAGCTGTATCCCGCGTAGGTGAAGGTGCTCTTGGGCAGAGTCAGCTCCTGGTCATAGGCAGCCGTCACGGCGTCCATCTGCCCCTGGCCGCCGTTGGCGGCGAAGGCAATGGTATAGGTGATGGGCGTCCACCGGGCCTCATAGGTCACGTCCCCGGTGATGACGGTCTCCGCCGTCAGCTGCGTCTCGCCGCTGAACCAGCCGCCGAAGGTATATCCCTTCTTGGCGGGATCTGCGGGCAGACGGCCGCCAATGGCCGTGTTCTGGGGCACCAGGATGGCTGCATAGACGTCCTGGCCGTTTTTCAGGGTCACGGTATAGGCGTCGGCCCACACGGCGTACAGGTCCAGAGCCTTGTCCAGGGTGATGGCCGCGCCGTCCTCATACTGCACGGTTCCGTCGGGGGCGGTGGCCCAGCCGGCAAAGATCTTGCCGGCGCAGGTGAAGGGGTTGGCCATCAGGGTCCCCTGGCCGCCGAAGATCTTCTGGGTGGCGGTGTCCTCCGTGCCGTTGTTGGCGTGGAAGGTTACCACCAGGGCCTCACCGGCGGAGAAGCCCCGCAGATAGACGCAGTCGTCATTTTGGTCGCCGCTGCTGTCCTTCTTGTATTCCACGGTGAGCTTGTCGCCCTTTTTGGCGTCCACCTCCAGGCCCTTCCAGTCCTGTTCACCGCTCTCGCCGTCGACGAGAATCGTGCTGCCCAGCTTGATGGTGCACTTGTCGTACCTGGCCTCGGAGGAGACCTTGTACGCAAAGGACAGGTGGCTGTCCTCCGTAAAGGTCAGGGTCAGGGTGCTGGTGGAATAGCTCTTTCCGGCGCTGCCGGAAAGCAGGACCTCCTGGCCATCCTTGGTGCCGACCTTCCAGGCCGTGGTACCGGTGCCCGGGTCCGCAGTCACAGGCAGCCCGTCAAAATACTGGGAGACGGTTTTGCCCGCCGCGAAGGCGTTGACAGGGATCAGGCCCAGAACCATGATCAGCGCCAGCAGCATGGAGAGAACTCTTTTCTTCATAATTTCTTTCCTTTCTTAAAATTTGGTTTTCTCCCGGCAGAGCTTCCCTTCCCGCAGCAAAAAAAGAGCCCGCACTGCCGCGGCAGTGCGGGTGCGGGCCCTCCTATAAGCAGGATCGGCGCGGCAAACCCGGTGGCGGCAGGTGCCGGATCGGGCGGCCAGCGTATCTGACTTATCCGGCCCAAGCCGGCTTCACAGTGACCCACTCGCGGGGATTTTCACCCCATTCCGCCTGTCCCGCCCGTGCGGGACAGACCGTCCGATCCTCTATGCTCTTTTTCGGCGCCGGGCAAAAAACTCCCCCGGATGTTCCGATGGAACCAGTATAGCACGGCCTGTTGAAAATTGCAAGCCGTCGGCGCTCAATCCGGCGCTGTGGAAGGCCGCGGCACCGGATCGGGCGGTCCGTCATGGCCGTCCCGATTATCTGCGGTTTGTCCCGGGAAAGGCCGGGTTTTGTCCCGGGACGGAGGCGGGACAGGCCGGGACGGAAAACAGCGTTCCCTCCGGGCTCATTTTCCCACGCAGAAGCGGGAGAAAATCGTCTGGATCAGGTCGTCCCGGATGTGCTTTCCGTTGAGCTCC
>OMEW01000865.1_pt1 | contig 13891 bp, 10 predicted proteins | sample 1645471 | NCBI WGS metagenome assembly OMEW01 (sample SAMEA103958126, study PRJEB25191) | human gut metagenome | reverse complement strand
TTTATCCTGTGCTAACCGGTCGACTAAGTCCCAGGCTTCATCGTATTTGTTTTGCTGGAATAAAGTTGTCAGTTCTGCCATCTTCAGATTATAATATTTACCATCGAAATTGCATAACGACTCGGTAAATTCTGTTGGAGCGTATGCAGTCGCTTCGGTGAGTTTGGCATCGACGGCTTCTTTACCGAACAAACGGACGAATTCATCATAATGATCGGCCACTTCTTTCACATACGGATTGTTGTATCCCCCGATACAATCGGCATACAGTTCCCAGATTTCCGGATCGGTGAGTTTCTTCCCCATGGCAATGAGCTTGTCGAAATCTTTCTGTACATTGCGATTGCCCGATACTTTCTGGTTATGGATGTAATCGATGAGAAAACGGGCATCGTATTTCCCGCTTTTATATTTTTCGTTCAGGTAAATAGAACTGAGTTTGGGATTCAAAGCTCCTTGCACATCTGCTATAAAATCAGCTGCCGGTTTATTCCCTCCGCTCCGGTGAATGAGTGCCTCTGTTTTGGGATTTACGAAAATATAGCTCGGGTAGGAATGGATCCCGTATTTTTTTGCCAGTTCTCGTCCTTCCCCTTTTTCGGCGTCGATTTTAAGACAGATGAAGTTTTTATTGTATACTTCGCCGACTTCCGGTAATGGAAAAACCGTCAGGGCCATGTTGAGGCAGGGACCGCACCACTCCGTGAAAAAGTCTATGAAAACTTTCTTTTTCTCTTTCTTAGCTAATGCCATTGCCTCATCCCATGTCCCGTGGAAAAAGCGGATTCCGCTTTCCAGCGTTTTCAGCGTTCCTTCGCCCGCCGTCGGATATACCCGGCTCAAAAACCCGGTTAAATCGCCGTCAAGCGCCTCCCCTGCAAAAACCTTGTCGACAATAAACGGCAGCAGCGCCAGTTTGGCCAGTTCGTTGTCGCTCCGGATAATCGGCTCCGGCGTTTCGCCCTCACTGCCCGTATCGCCGCCGCCCGTTTCGCCGCTGCCCATTTCGCCGCTGCCCTCATCGCCGCCGCTTGCCGCCGCGGTCAGGTCGCGCACCCGGTAGACAATGCTCTCGCCGCCGACCGCAGCAGCCGTCCCCGCCGACACCGCCGCAGCAGCCGTCCCCGAAACCGTATCCCGAACCGCCGACACCGCCGCACCGCCGTTTTCCGGCGCTGCCGTATCTCCCGCCGTCGCCCCGGCAGCCCAGGCTGCCCCGTACATCAGCTTGAAAACCAGCGCCGCGCACCCTATATAACAAACAAACCTTTTCATAAAATTTTACTGTTGATTTAAAAACAATATTAAGCTATGAAAAGATATTATATCAGACCAGCCAAAAAGCAACAAACTTTTTTACGAAAGACACATATTACGATGAAGGACAGAAAGAGACGGTTTGAAATACTGGAAGAATTGGACGATTTTGATGAATCTTTTATGTTTGAGGAATGGGGGCAGCGGCAGGCACCGAAATCCAAATCCCGCCGCAAAGCGCCCGCAGCCGAAAACCGCCGCCGCGGAAGTTTTGGCGGGCAACGCACTGCCGACGGCTCCCGCCTGAGCGCAAAAAACAACGGAACCGGTACCAACACCCCCCGTCCGAACGCCAGAAACAACAACGCCGGCACCAACAACCCCCGCCTGAGCGCCAGAAGCAACAACGCCGGCACTCAAAACCGTTTTGCCGCCAAATCCGGCGGACAACGCGTCGCCGACGACAGCACCCTGACCGGCAAATGCCTCGTTTACATCGGCTCCGGCAAGAACGACCTGTATAAAGAGTCGGTCATCTATATTACTGACAGTTCGCCCGAAAGCGTCAAAGGAATAATGATAAACAAGCTCCTCTTCGGCTCGGCTGTTGTTGAATGCCGCAACCATGAAGACGGCGGCGAAAAAGACGTGCGCGGCGTTTACGAAGACCTCTATCAGGGCGGCCCGGTCAACCCCGCCAACGGCTTTGTGCTGTTTCCGAGCGACGGGTATTTTTACAGCGACCCGCACGCCCGCGTTCAGGGCGAAATCGCGATTTCCAGTTCGTTCGGCGTCCTTCAGGATATCCTCGACGGCGAAGGCCCCGACAAAAAGATTATCGCCATGGGGCATTGCGTCTGGAAACGCGGCGAATTGGAATGGGAGATTTTCAACAACGAATGGCTGATTGTCCCCGGCGACCCCAAGCTGATTTTCGACACCCGTTTTGAAGACCGCTGGGAACAGGCGAAAAAGGCCAGCGGCATCAACCTCGGCGGCTATATCCCGCATATCGGGCTGGCGTAACGGCTCGAGCTCCGCGAATTAGTTGCTGCGGATTAGTTTTTTCTTATCGGGCTGGCGCAATAAAACGCCGGCTTTTTTTATTCCAGCCGGCGCGTCCTCGTCAGCCCATAGCCGGGCATGCTTTAATATCCGTATGTCTGGTAATTGTTGTAATACCCGCGCGGCGCCTGATGATACCGGTTGCGGTACGGAACCTGTCGCGGCGCCGTCTCCTGCGTACGGTACGGAACCTGCCGCGGCGCTACCCTCTGCTGCGGCATGGTTCTCCGCCCCGCTGCCTCAAGCCCCGGAAAATCCGGAATGCCGCCGTTGCCGTATTTATAAAAGTTCAGCATCTCGCGTTTGTTGATATTTCCGGCGTCAATCGTCGCTTCCGGCACGCCCCACAAAATGGAAATCGGCCAAAACAACAGATTAACCATACCATAAACCCAATGCGAAGAGTCGGCGGCATTTCCGCTCGCCAGATAAAAATTGCCGCCGCCCGGGAGCACGTTAAGCAGTCCCGCCGCCAGCGGACTTGCCGGCTGCTGCCAGCCGCCGGGCGCGCGGTCAACCGTTATCCCGCGGTATTCCAAAGCCGAAAGTTCCTGTTTTTCCTGAAAAGTGAGAGAAGTGCAGCTGCCCAAACATATCCCCGCAGCCGCCAAAGCAAAAATAATTCTGTTCATATCCAGCGTCCATATTCATTTAGCCCATAATAAAAACGGCCGCTTCACAAAGAAGTGGCCGGGGTATTAGCAAGCATACCAGTAGAAATGCTGTCCCTTATTCGGCTGACCATAACTGGCCGGCCTTATTCGAAACTACCCCGGCCATAACAAATATGACATATACAGGAATCTAACTTGCCAAAAGAACCTGTATTGGGGATTTATAACTACGGTGCACAGAAAATTCAACCGTTCCGCCGAATCTTTCGCACCAAGACCTTGCCGTGCCATAGCGCGCGCAGGGTTATGTGTTATATCTCGGTGCTATCCATGCACCGCTACTGGTAGAGGGCTGCTAAACCCCCGCCGGCGGTATCCCGCCTGCTAGATGTCGCCAAAGCGGCACCTGTATCTTTTTTACTATATTGTTTTTTAGATTGCAAGCTTTTTTTATTCCCGCCCGCCACACCTCTCTCATCTGCCCCTCGCTGCCCCCTCGCTGCCCGCTCCGCCCCGGTATACCTCTGCCCGCTCCGCCGCCCCTCTCCTTAAAAAAACATTGACAAAAAGACAAACCCCGCCTATGCTCGCGCCAATTCCTGTATTATAATCTCAATTATTAACGCTAATTTTTTTAATTTATGAATTTGCCAACTATTCAGATTCCGTATTACTTTACGGATCAGCGGCACAGCGGATACGCCGATGCCGTCATGGCGGGAAAAGTCAGCTCCGCCAATTTCGTTTTTGTTTCGGACGTGGAAGACATTGCGCCGATTTTGCCGGAAGAGCCGGACTTGCGTCTCGGTTCGCCCGAACATTTTCTCGGCGCGTTTATGGCCGCTCTGGCCAAGCCGGAAAATCTGAAAGCCCTCCCGCACATCATTGCCTTTTGGCAGGACAGGCGGCTGGCGCCTCTCTCGCTTCTGGCCGAGGCTTATTTGGGCGTCGGGCTGCAAAAATACGCCCGGGATGCCCAAGTGCCGCAACAGCGCACGCTGTACCGTCAGGCCGTTGCCAAACTCAAACGCGAGATAGCCAAAAACGCCTCTCCGGTAACGCCGCAGGCGCTGGAGCTTCTCTGCCTCTGGCCGGATATCGCCGCGCAAAAGCTGGAGCTCCTTGTCGAAGGCGCTGACTACAGCCCCGTGCTGGCCAAGCTCGGTTTCACCGGCACGGCGCGCAACATTGCCGCCTTTCTGCTGAAAAACGGTTTTGCCCGCAATCTCCGCGCGATTACCGGTTATCTGCTGCCTCTTCTTGAAACGCTGCAGGAAACCACCGGAAAAACATCGCCGGAAACCGCCGGAAAAACATCGCCGGAAGCTGCCGGAAAAGCACCGCAGGGTACCGCCCATAACACACTGCCGCCGGAAAAGCTCACCTTGGGCGCCGCAGCCGAAATTGCGCTTGCCAACGGCGTTTCCGAACTGGTGCGCCGCCGGGAAAATCTCGACAGCTCCGATTACCGCGATTTGTCCCGGTGTCTGCACAGGATTCGCCCCGGAGTTGCCCTCAACATTTTCCTGAAGCTTATCGGCGCCGACTTGGTTACGGAAACCCGGCATGTCATGGAAATGCGGACAAACCGCGAAATCGTCGTTCATTCGCCCGACACGGTCTTCAGCGACATCCGCCGTCTGGCGGAAAAACGGCAGGATCCGCAAATGAACCTCAAAATCGCCGCCGCGTTGTACGACGTTGCGCTGCCGCGGGAAAATTACGAACTGCCGCAGCTGGCCGCCGTCCTGCTTGCACAGCCGCAGAAACGCCCCGAAGACTGGAACGCGCTGCTTGGCTTTGCCCGCCATGTCCTTCAGGATTGCAACGCGTCCAGTCAACAGCTGTATCGCTGCCTGTGTGCCGTTGCGCTGAACAGCGGTGAATTTGCCGATATGGTGGAAGTTGCCGAATTCAAACACTGGGCCGTGGAAAAAGCCGGTCTTTGGCGCTGCGGATGGGATCCCGTACAAAACGTGTTCCGAAGCCGCGGCAGCTTCCGGGAAACGGACAGCACGGCGTTCGTCGTTTTTTATGCCGATTCGCCCCATTCTCTGGATTGGAAAAAATCGCTGCCCGCCCTGTTGCGCGACACGAATCTGAAACCGCAGGTCCGCCGGGAAGCGGTCGAAATCATCGCCGCCCGCCACTGCGGGGAAAAACCGGATTTTCTTCTGAAGGAAGATTTGGAAAAACTCGCCGAATGGGCGCCTGCCCTTCCCGAAGCCTGGCTCGAAACGCTGCCCTGACCGGCACCGTTTTTACCTGCTGCCCCGCTATCGCGCCAGCCCTCGCACCCGGCTGTTTCCGCAGCCCCGGCACCCGGCACTCCGTCTGCAGGCCTCGCATTCTGTCGCCCGCCCCGGCTGTTTCCGCAGCCCCGGCGCGCTTCTTTTTCCTGCCCCTCGCCGGGCAGGATTTTTTTTATCCACCATGCAAAAAAACACTTGCATTTTCAAATTAACCTGATAAATATACTTCCGTTGCCGTTTTAGCTCAGTTGGTAGAGCAACGCATTCGTAATGCGTGGGTCGGTGGTTCAAGTCCACTAAACGGCACCAGATTAAAACCCTTGCAAGTCAAGGGTTTTAATGTTTTTAAATTCTTTCGGCATGAACAATATAAATTTCTTTCAAATCAGCCTCAAATAATTATTGACTTTAAACAAAAGTTCTATTATTTGTATATATGGTTAAAGTTAAGCACACCTCCCTCATGGTGTGCTCTTTTGTATACTGCCGCCAACACTATATACCATCGCCAACGCTGTATCCCATCGCATTGTATCCCAATCACCAACGCTATGCCCCATCGCATTGTATCCCGTCGCCAACGCTGGCAAAACGGCCATTTCCGGATATATCCGCCCCTAATACTTCGCCTTGTACATTTCCAGACACTTCGCCATATCCAGAAACGTCTTCATGTGCCGGTGGCACGTTATCGGCTCGCGCGGCGCTTCGACGTAAACATATTCAGTCCTCGCGCAGCCGCAAAGTAACAGCATCAGCAGGCAAAGGGCTGTCCCAATCAAAACCGCCCTCTTTAGCCTGTGCGGCGCGCACCTTCTCCGCCGCTGCTGCTTTCTCAATCTCGCACAATCGCTTATCGGCGTCCAACGCCCTTTCATCTCGTTTCGCAATTTCCGCCTCCAAAAATGATGTTTTCCCCAACAGGGCACTCTTTTCGCCCTGCAATGCCGCAATCTCCCTGCCCCGCTCGATATACAGGCTTACCGTGATATACAGCGCCAGCAGCAGCCCCGCCACGGCGTATGTTAAAAATTTGGTCATATCCGCCTCCGTTTTTTTGTATCAATCCGTCCCTCTGCCGACGCTTCGGACTCCCTCTCCCGGTACCTGAGGCTGCCGTCCCGCCGGTGCAGCCTCAGCGTCCGACACGCCGCTTTAGGCTTTCGTCGCCGTCTTAAACTCGTATCTGCCCGCCTCATCGGTCGCCCCGGTTGCAAATCCGGTCAGGCTCAGCGACGACGCCATGCCGAACGTATCCGCGTACCAGTCGTTTGAAGACGTCGTCAGCTTATATATGCCCATGTTCCAATAAACCAGCGTCTCCGTCCGCTTTCTGTACCCGACCACCGCCGACGTCAAATCTTCCGAGAGCGCCAGACAATATGCCCCGTCATCGGCAATTACGCCCTCTGCCGGCACCGCAATGCCGATATTCAGATTGTCAAACGCCTTTGCCGCCGCGTCCCATTTAAAGGCATACACCGCCGTATGGCTGCCCGCCGTCAGAAGTTTCGTGTCGTTGTTGTACTGCACCGAGCACACCTGCCCCGTCAAAGCCTGCAAATCCGTCTGCAAATCGTCGGCCTCTTCCAGCGCATAATTTTCGCCGATTTTAAAAATCGCCAGTTCCGTCGGTTCATAATTGTTTTGCTTGGAGCCGCGGTTGCAGATGAAATAGTCCCCCGCCTCAAGCCCCGTCGCAAACATGACGGGATAATTGTCCTTAACAAGCGTGCTGTTTCCGGAGCCGATTTCCCGCGGCGTCCCGAAAAACTTGTCAAAATCATAAAATTTATAGTTTCCCTCCCCGTCGGCAGCAAACATTTTCCCGTCCAGCATCAATGCGGAATAAAGATAGCCGCTAAACCCCGTTAACGGAAATTCGCCGAGCGAATTCGCCAGCGTAAAGCTCCCGGCCGCGACCCACTTCAGCACGTTTCCGCTCCCCAGATACAGGCCGGCGTAATTCGTGTATGCGTCTTTCGTAACCGCCGAAGAATAAAGCCCCGTTGCATTGCCCGCATAGTTGGAAGCATACGCTATAACCTCCCCGCCGATAAAGCGGACAAAATTTCGCCCCGACGGCCCGGCGTTCAGGTCAGACGCCGTCCACGCCTTCGTTTCCGCATCGTAGGTAAACAGCTTGCGCCCCGTACCGCTCAGATTCACCACCCAGAAATTGTTGTCGGCGTCAAAAACCGGCGCATACTGCGTGCTGCTTCCGCCCGCATAATGCTGATACGCCGTATTCTCATCCAGATTATGCCTGTTCAGCCAGGCCTTCGTCCCTCTGACAATCGCCGTTCCCGTATTGTTGACCGCAAAAACCGTTTCGCCGCCGTCTCCGCCTTGCAAAACCAAAGCATTCGTTGTTCCTTTCATTTTTCCTCCGTAATATTCGTCATAAAAACCATAAATTCCAAGAGCCTGCCCCGCCGCCCCGTCCCATGTTCCCCGCGGCTCCGTTTCGCCTCCCGTCAGCTCCGTCCCATGTTCCCCGCGGCTCCGTTTCGCCTCCCGTCAGCTCCGTCCCATGTCTCCCGCCGGCTCCGTTCCACCCCGCTGCCGGCTCCGTCCCCCCGCTGCCGCGGCGTCAGGCCGTTATCGTCCGTTGCTCCTCCAGCGGTTTCCAATAGTCCGTCCAGCCGCCCGTGCCGCCGGAAGTTTTCGTCCGCAGAACCGCCTGCGCCAAATCCATGTCGCCGTTGAACGACGATGTGCCGTCATTGGAAAGCCAAAAAGGCTCTCCGCTTTTGAACACGTCCGTCTCCGTCTGCACCGCCTGTGTCCATGCCGCAGCCTCCGGCAGCGTATCCGCCGTATAGGCGCCGTTATCCTCCAGAACATACAACGTCGACGCATACGCCCCTTTTTCCGCATCGTATATCATCTGCGCCCGCACCCAGTACGTCGTTCCCGCCGTTGCCGTGCCGCCGGTTTTCCGCGACCCGTCATAGATGCACCACGCCGCGCCGTAAAGCCCGAAAAAGGCGTTGGTTTCCGCGTTCCTGAAAACCGTATTGTATCCCGACGGCGTCTTCGGCGTTATCTTCGCAATAAATTCCACATCGCCGAAAAAGAATTCCGTTACCGGCAGCGTTTTGTCGGCAACAAGCCACATCCCGTCCGCAAACGCCGCCGTATCGCCGCGAAACGTAACGCCGCCTTCAACGCTGAAATGCACAATCGGCCACGGGTTTGTAACGTGCGATTCGATAACCTTGTGCCCGATCCACACTTTCCCGTCGACAGCCGCCGCCGTATCAAACGCCGTCGTTTCCGCTTCCGCGTCGCAAAAGCAGTTCCAGTCGGCCAAAGCCCCGGTATCTCCGTCCAACGCGCCCGGCAGGATTTCCGAATAAACCGTATACGCTTTCCAGTACGCCTTGCCGTCAACCGTGATAAGCGAATTATGCAGGTCAATCGTCCCCGTCCACGCATTGTTGCCGGAATCAAAGCCGAAACACAATTGTGCCGCAGTCGTGGAATACTGCACGGCCGCCGAAACAACGCGGATAAATTCCTCCCCGTTCGCCGTAACCGTATATGCCGCCCCGTCCCAGCCGGCCTTGATGACATAATCCGTATCCGCCGCCAGCGCCTGTTCGGAAACGGCTCCGTCCGCAATATCCCAGGCCGAAGTCGAACTCGCCAGATACAGCACAAGGTGCCCCGCCGCGTCCGTGCAAAGCTGCGGCGTCGCCCGGTTCGTCGAATAATTGCCGAAAATATAGCTCTGGTCGGCGAACGTTTCCGGCGTATGGATTTTCACGGTAATTTCCCAGGGATACGACTGGTTGTAAAACGCCGTGTAAATGTTGTTCCCGCTCGTAATGCTGCGCAAAACGCCGTCTTCGCCGATGTCCGGGCTGCCTCTCCGGCTGAAATTGTCATAAACCGTATTCGCGTTGCGCAGAAAATACCGCTTGCCCGCAGGCGCCGCCACGCCCCTGTAGCCGCCGTAAGCGCCTCCGTCCGGCAAAATCCCCGCCGAAACGGAAAGGACCGTGCCGTCCTGCGTAATCGTAACCCCGTCGTAGGGCTCCAGCGCAACGTCGTCGACCGTATTCGCCGTTACCGATTTCGCCACCGTCTTGTCCCAGTAGCGCGCCTTGGTTATCTTGTACCTGAACGGCATTCCCGCATAAACCTTTTTGTCAAATGTCGTGTTATCTGTCGTCATTCTGCTTCTCCTGTAAATTCAAACGTGTCCGGTGCCGGCGTTACATTGACCTTCAGCGAAAGTTCCGGCAGCGCGCCGTTAAACTCAACCCGGCCGCCGGCGGTGTTCCCGGTGGCAAATCCCGTTACAAAACTCTCGCCCGCCAAATCGACCGTCCTTTGCGCATAAAGCCTGCCGTCGCCGTTCGCCAGAACATAGCCGTACGCGTCGCCCCTGTATCCGCCGGCAGCGGAGCTGGGATTGGTATGCGACACCACCGAAAGCAGCGACAAATCGTCCGCAAACACCGGCTTGTATATGCCGTAGTCCGGATTGTTCTCCGCCAGTTCCGCCGCCGTTTTTATCGGCGTAAACAGCTTGCCTTCGCGGTCGGCCGCAAACAGGTAAATGCCGTCCGCCGTGCCGATGCTGAGCGTTTTGTTGTTCGGGTTATAGAGCCACCATGCGTTTACCGACAGTGTTGCCAGATTCGCCGGCATATCCAGCGGCACCACCGCGTCGTTTTCGTCAATCGTAAACGTCTGCCACTGCACGCCGCCGCCGGTGTCCATGTTGGTTTCGGCGGACGGGCTGCAAAAGATGACCGCCCCCGGCCGCAGATCCGTCGCCATAACGGCAAAAACACCGATATTGCCGCTCCACAACAGCACCGGGCTTGTCGGAACCGCCAGGTCGTACAAATAAGACGTCCCGGCGGAAACCCCCGGAAAAAGCAGCAGGCGCTTCGCTTCGGAATCGTAAATTCCCCGATAGGCGGTCTCCGCCAGCCCCGTAAACGTATACAGGGTACTGCCTGCCCTCTGCGCCTCATAGTCAAACTCCTGCAACACCGGCGCACTGCCCTGTTCCTTGTAAAGCCGCATTCCGCCGCCGAGATAAAAATCGCTTTCCTTGGCCGACAGATGCACCTCCCGCACCGTCAGGTCAAGGCGTGTGTTCGTCCCGCGCCCGCAGGCAAACATCCTGCCGTCGATAAAGCTGTAATTCGCCAAAATATCCATACTGGCAAAGTGCCCCAGGCTCCCCCCGATGGCAAAAGCCCCGTTTTTGCAAAACGCCGGATAAATATGCCCCGTAGAATAACGGCTGTAAATCAGCATCGTCTTCCCGTAAAAGGCGGTGCAGGCACTGTACGTTTTTGAAGGCGTCTCCAAATGCTGCCTGCCCTCCTGCGTCCGCAGCCTGTTTGAGATATAAGCCTTTTCCCCAGCGCTCCAGCCGCTCTCTTCCCCGTTATAGGCATAGATAAGCGAAGTCCCTCCGCCGCGATAAACCAGCGCGTTCGTTGTTCCTTTCATGTTTCCTCCATAAAAAAAGGAGCCGGCCCCACTGCCGCCCCCATAAAAAAAGCAGGCTCATCCGTCCCGCATTCTTATAACAAAAACAGCCCGGCGTTATTCAGCCGAACCGCATTCTCATAACAAAAACAGCCCGGAAAACTATTTTTCCTCGCCCCCGCCCGCCCCGCCACTCTCTGCCCCATTGCCCCTTTGCAAAAAAATACCCACCGGGTGAAAAAAAAGCTTGATTATTTCAAAATTATATTATATCTCATTCTTGTTTTGCACGACAGTGCCCGAAAGGCGCCCGCCCGCAAAGGCGGAAAATGCAGAACCGCGACCGCCCCGTATTACCGGCGGCAGAAGCGTAGATGAACGCCCGCCCGGTACCCCGGAAGAAAGGCGTAAATGAGCGCCATCCCGGCTGACCGGGACAAAGGTGTAAAAAGCGCCCCGGCACCCCCGGAAAAAGGCGCAGGATGTGCGGCCATGGCGGAATTGGTAGACGCGTAACGTTGAGGTCGTTATGGGCTAAGCCCGTGGAAGTTCAAGTCTTCTTGGCCGCACCAGAATTTTCTGTATTGTATTATAAACGGGTATCCGCAGCTGTTGCGGTTTTTGAAAAGCGCCGGAGGGCGCAGGGAGGGGCGATGCTGAGAATTTATCGGACCGAAGAAGACGGCAGGCTCACAAAACTCAAAAAAAACAAGATTCTCCCCATGACCTGGTGCTCGCTCGTCAACCCGAACGAAGAAGAGCTGCTGCAGGTATCAACCGTTTTGCACGTTGACTACGACCTCCTTAGCAATTCGCTGGATGCCGACGAGCGCTCCCGCATTGAGCAGGAAAAAAATTCGCTGGCCATCATCATCAACCTGCCGCTTTTGGACGACGAAGGCAATTTTGACACTCTCCCCTGCGGCCTGGTCATCACCCCAAAAAACTTCATCACCATCTGCGCCCGCGACAACCGCGTTATGAATTCGTTTAACCGTTCGACCGCCAAAACGTTCGACACCCGCGACCGCGCGCGCTTTATGCTGAATATTCTGTACAAATGCACCCAGTTTTATTTAAAGTACCTGAACATCATCAACAAGCGCACCGACGAACTTGAATACGCCCTGCGCAAAACCACTTCCAACAAAGAGCTTTTCCAGCTGATGGAAATCCAGAAGTCGATGGTTTATTTCACCACCGCGCTGAAAGACAACCACCTCGTGCTCTTAAAACTGCTGCGCCTGATGCGCACCCCCGCCGTCGCCAAACTCGCCGGCTTCGGCAATGACGACGCCGACCTCCTCGACGACGTGATTATTGAAAACAAACAGGCGATAGAAATGGTGGATATGCACCGCTCCATTTTGGAAGGCATGATGGACGGCTTCGCCAGCATCATCAACAACAACGTTAACCTGGTGATGAAATTCCTCGCCGCTATCACGATTATCCTCTCTATCCCGACCATGCTCGCCTCGTTCTGGGGCATGAACGTCCCGGTGGCATTCGCCGGCGACCCCAACGGCTTCTGGCTCGTGATGGGCATCTCCGCCATAGCAACCGTCATGACAATTATCTATTTCCGCCGCAAGGGAATGTTCTGACCGGCTTCTCCTCCTCCCGGCATTGCCTGTACCGCTGGCACTTGCCTGTGCGGCAGCTTTCCAACACCCTGCATCGCCTATCCCACCTGCTCTCTGCACCCCTCTGCCCTCCTACACCTCCCTTCCACGGCTGCCCCGTACCCCTGTCCCCGCTGTACCGCCTGCACTCTGCGGCAGCTTTTCTGCACTCTGCGGCAGCTTTTCTACACTCTGCGGCGATAATACGGCACCAGTTCGTCCAACGCGCGGCACAACAGGTTCTTTATCTCATCGTTGAAATACAGCCGTTCCCGCGTGCTCGCCCCTTTCGGCGCCCGGATTTCCTTTTCTTCCAGCACGATTTTATACAGCACCGGCACAAACGGCGCCGACACCTTTTTCAGCGCCCGGCGGAAATTTTCCGCCCCGATGCCGGTTTGCCAGTCGTCCCAGCCGCTGCCGCCGTCGACTTTCGGCATTGCGTAATCGCGCACCTGCAGCTGTCCCTTCCCCCATTTCAGAAAATCCGCGTACAGCATCGTTCCCGCCAGCAGCCTGTCTTCCGCGCTGTAAAGCTGGCGGTATCCGTCCGCTATGTAATATTTTTTGCTGAGCCACCCCTGTTGAAAATACCTGCCCAGCAAACTCGGCTTTCCCGCCGCCTTCGCTTTATCTTCTGTCATCATCAGTGTCCTCCTTTCGCATAAACATAATCCAACACGCGGTCAAAATCCGCAAACAGGCCGTTTTCCACTGCCAGCCGGTATTTCCTCCCGCGCGAAAACGCCTTAAATTCCTCCTCGGAATACAGTTTTTTCAGCTCAACTTCCAACACATATTCCACCGCTTTGCAGTATGTCGGAAACAAATGGCGGCAGCGCCCGGCACGAATATCCTCTTCCATCAGATAGCTTTCCGGCGAAAGCGGCAGGCACGGCTTCTCCGCCTTTTTCGCCCGCGAATACAGATAGCTCCTGAACCGTGCCGGATTGGGCGCAAAGTTGGTATCCTCGCTCTTGCGGTAAGATTTGATTCCCGCCAGGATATCCCCTTGCGTGTATGGTTCCAGCATTTCCTCCCAGATTTCCGTTTCCAACGCCGACGGCCTGGCAAAATTCGGATATACCTGTTTGATGTTTAAGAAAAAATAGTCGCTTTTCTGACTCATGAGTTCCCTCCGTTAATGAGTGTTTGTTTAAGTTCAAATGTCCGGTCATAAAGTTAGTCGCGCATTTCTCCCCCGCCGCCCGGTTCCTCACCCGAAACGCTGCCCGGTTCCTCACCCGAAACGCTGCCCGGCGCCTCGCTCGAACCGCCGCCATTTCCGCCGCAGCCGCTCTCGTTGCCCGTACCGTTGACACTGCCCGTACCGTCGGCACCGTCCGCATCACGCAGCACCCGTTCCTCAAGCTCCGACCAATACCCCTCGTCATCAACAGCCGCAGCATCTTTTGCCGCCCGAAAGCCGTTCTTCGCCGCGCCGTATCCCGTATCTGCCCCGCCGGTAAAACCGCCCGCCCTGTAACCGCCTGCCGGGCTTCCCGCCGCATAACCTGCCGCCAAACCTGTTTCCGCCGCTTCGCTACAGGCACGCCGGTGCCAGAGCCGCACCGTTGCCTTCCAGTTTTTGATTGCCGTCCGCCCGACGCACCAGCCG
>OMEW01000863.1_pt1 | contig 13938 bp, 13 predicted proteins | sample 1645471 | NCBI WGS metagenome assembly OMEW01 (sample SAMEA103958126, study PRJEB25191) | human gut metagenome | reverse complement strand
CATAAGACTTATAAAAAGACCTTTATAATTATCATAATCCTTCTGATTTAGTAATTGATATTTATCATTTGTAATTTCTATTATCTGTTCAATATTAGCTTCTTTAAATTGATTTCTGTCAAATCCCAAATTCGATATTATCAACTGCGTATCGGTATCAACACTCTCAAACAAATATTTTAACAACTCTATTCTTTTCTCATTGTCTGTTTCCACATTATTCGGACTATCAAATACTATAGGAAATAAAATCGCATTTGGATTAAACTCCTTCTTTATCCTCAGCAAGTTCATGTACCAAATAATTGTCGCAATCGGCTTATTGCTTCCACCTGCTGAAATATTTGATTTTATATCCATTAATTTTTTATCAGAGATCTCCTTCAGTCCAAATCTTTGTTTATCTCTGGTCATCAACTCATAGTATCTCTGGTTAACTTGTTTCTTTGAGTCATCAAATTTTTTTCTTCTCCTTTTTTCTTTTTTCAGTTCATCTTCATATGCATTTTCTGTTGAAACCAGTTCTCCTATTTCTTTAATCAAAGAATCTCTCATTTCCATATATCCTTTATATTTTAAAACATCACTGATTTCTTCATTATAAGCTGTAAGTTTTTTTTCGTAATCATTTATCTGTTCCAATTGCTTCTGGTATTTCTTTTCTTCCAATTCGATTTTATGCTCTATGTCCGTTAATTCTTCTTCAAGACCCGCCTTTAAAAACAGAGCATCCTCTATTGAATTATAGTTATATATACGCATATCTGTTGTACTAAAGCTTTTAATTTCTTTTTCATTAAACATCTAACAATTACCTCTATATACATTCTTTAAATATTTCTTAGCCACTCCTACCATTTGGTCAATAAGTTCTATAGATGTAGGAGATTCATGATAATGATACTCAGGAAAATAACGTGTGATATGTAACACAATATTCGAATCAATAGACGCTAACCACTTTGCTTCTTCTTCCATATCTTTGAGACTATCATTAATACCAGGTACAATCAAAGAAGTGACTTCCAGATGACTTGATGAAGCTATTTGAATACTCTTCTTTACTGTTTCTAAATCACCAGAGAGTATCTTATAAATATCTTCTCTAAATCCTTTTAAATCAATATTCCATGCATCTACTAAAGGAGATAACTCCTTTATGTATTTCTCTTCTATCATTCCATTAGAGACTATAACAGTCTTTAAATCATGCTTCTTACATAATACAAAAGTATCATAAATAAACTCATAGCTGATCAGTGGTTCATTATATGTAAACGCAATACCAATATTCCCTTCTTTTTTTAAATCTAAGGCGACTTCTACAAGTTTTTCAGGTGTTGTATGCACCTGTATAGAAGAACCTCTATCCTGCGATATGGTGTAGTTCTGACAGAAAGGACATTTCATATTACAGCCATAAGAACCGACAGATAATATCTGTGTTTCAGGATAAAAATGATAGAGTGGTTTCTTTTCTATTGGGTCTATAGAAAGAGAAGTAATAGCACCATAGTCTTTAAGTACTATGTTTCCTTCTTTATTTATTCTTTGATGACAGAATCCTGTCTGTCCTTCTTTTAATACACAATGATGAGGACATAAATCACATCTAATCATGTCTAATCACCTTGAATCTTTCTATCTTGATCTTCTCTCCTTCATGAATACCTGCTTTATGACAAGCTATCTGAATCTGATCAGTCACTGTATCCACACCTTCTAAATCAGGTAGGAGTAAACCTCTTTTAGAACCATGGGATACTATAATACCATAGATATGAGGATCTAATGTACTGATATCTTCTACTTGTTCTATTTCTCCTAATATATCGACTGAGATAATGAGATTATCAAGTTCTTCTTCTGTAATAGGATCAAAGCGTGGATCTTCACTACATGCACTGATCGCATTATGTACTATTTCTAAGGCAATATTATCCTGTACAGGCATAAAAGTACCAATACAGCCTCTTAAACGCCCTTCTTCATGAATAGATACAAAGACACCAGCACGTCTTTTCATCTCTTTTGTGACTTCTGGAATGATTTCTACTTTTTCTCTTACATAATGTTCTATTGTGGTTCTAGCCAGTTTGACATAGCCATCTTCATGTTCTTTGATCTTTTTGACTTCTTCCTGCATCTTCTTTTCATATTGGATTCCTATATCACGTGTTAGATCTTCACCACATATTTCAAAACCACATATACCATAACCTACTCCAAATGGACCTTCATAAGAATAATAGTGTGGTTTAATCTTTTTTTGATCTAAAGCACCTGCCATGATTTGAAATGATCTGAGTCCACATTCAGCAGCTGCTTCAGTAAAGATGGGATCAAATGTTAGAAAACGCATAAAGTCACTATTCTTCCATGCTGTAATAATATCATGATCGAAGAGCGGTCCTTCTTCTTTATAACCATAAGGCCCATCCTCTTTTAAACAATGAGACAAATCACCACTCGCAATTAATAAAACATTCTTATCTCCCACTGCTTCTTTAATACATTGTCCAAAGCGATAATGAGTAAGAGGAGATAAACCAGATATTCCTATTCTTACAACTCTATAGTCCTTTAGATACTTATTTAAGAAATAAAGAGGAATCATTGTGCCATGATCTAAATCATCATCTTTTCCTAATGTTCCTGCAAAAATATGATGCTTCTTGGCAGATTGAGTGATCTTCTTTACAAGTTCTGTATCATAATCCACTTCTATTCTTACATTTCCTGCATGAAACTGACTAAAGTCTCCTGATGCATGAATGCCAGGAGATATATGAATATAATCACTATAGGCGATCGCATGAGGGCTGATCACAATCACTGTCTCTATTGGAAGAGTAGATACATATTTCATAATAGATTCATAAGATTGTATTGTGTTACTAATGGTTTTCTCTTCTCCTTGACCTATTTCAGGAATAATTAATGGAGGATGAGGGACACACATTGCATAAAGTACAGACATAAAATCATCTCCTTTACTCTATTATAAAACAAAAAGAAGATGATTACTCACCTTCGAGTTCTTTCTCAAAGTCTTTTAGAATTGTTTCTAATTCTTCTAATGTATTCATCTGTGTTAAATGATTCTTGATTTTTGCTGAACCTCTTAACCCTTTGACATACCAAGGAGCCTGTCCACGCATTTGTCTAATCGCATTCTTTTCACCTTCCGTTTTCACTAAACGATGGGCATGATCAATACATAACTGAATACGTGCATGATAGTCTGGCTCTTCTTCTAGAATACCCTCCTCTAGATATTTCACCATTCTACGAATCACAAATGGATTACCTAAAGCACCTCTACCAACCATGACAGCATCACAGCCTGTTTCTTCCATCATTCTTTTTGCATCTTCAGGTGTTCTGACATCACCATTTCCAATAACTGGAATACTGACTGCTTCTTTTACTTTTTTAATCCATGACCAATCTGCATGACCTTCATACATCTGTGAACGTGTACGACCATGAATAGCTACTGCACTTGCACCTGCTTTTTCCATTAATTGTGCCATTTCTACACAGTTAATATGCTTCATATCATAACCAATACGCATCTTAACAGTTACTGGTACATTCACTGCTTCTACGACAGCTTTCACAATATCATATGCAAGTTCTGGATACTGCATTAAATAACTGCCTGCATGAGCCTTTAATACCTTATTTACAGGACATCCCATATTAATATCAATAATATCACAATCAGAATGTTCCTCTACAAACTTGGCTGCTTTGACCATAGTCTCTACTTCACCACCAAAAATCTGCATACTCATAGGGTGTTCATCTTCACCTACTGCAAGCATATCAATTGTCTTTTGATTTCCATAACATAACGCTTTATCACTGACCATTTCAGATACTACAAGTCCTGCACCAAACTCTTTTACAAGTCTACGGTAAGCGACATTTGTGATACCTGCCATAGGAGCCATGATAATAGGATGTTTTATTTCTACGTTTCCAATTTTCAACATTTTTTAATCACCATCACAAAATATACCATATTCCTGACACAATACAAAGATAAATTATCTTTATACTATGAGTTGTGAAAGGAAGTTCCCGATCCTTTCAATAATATATATATCGTTTTCATTTCCCTTCCCTATTTTACTAATAGGACATAAGGAGCAGGTGTTCCCTTCCTGCTCCTTTTTGTATGTTTTAAATGTTTAAAGTTATGTCCAATGAATGTAGAAGTCAACAATGAATCACGTAGACGTAAAAACGGCACTGACTGTATTCTTTGTTATGAATGTGCAAAAGAATGCCCAGTCAAAGCACTCCATTAATGCAGCACATATTTCTCCACAATATATAGATATTTCTTATAGATTCATACTCTATACTATTTATTGAAAGGAGGAACTGTCATACAATTCTAAAAAGATCAATTATTCAATTCTATTCCCTTCCATGATATATGTTAACTGATCTTTGTATAATACCAGACAGTGTAAAAAAAAACGCCATTTTACTGGCGTTTTTTAAGTATTTCCTTTAATTCATCTTCACTGAACTGATAATGTGTATTACAGAACTGACAAGTAATCTCACAGCCATGATCTTCATTAATCATATCTTCTAAATCTTTTGTATGAAGAGTAGATAAGGCTTCTCCCATCTTTTCTTTACTACAATCACATTCAAATGATAAATCCTGTGTATCTAGGATTTCAACATCTTCAAAAATCATCTTTAAGATTTCTTCTGGAGTATGTCCTTCATCTAATAACTGTGATACTGGTGGTGTATTCTTGATTTTATCTTCAATATACGTAATATCTTCTTCAGTTGCTTCTGGCAATAACTGAATAATATAACCACCTGCACTTCTTACAGTATTGTCTTCTTCTACAAGAACACCTACTGCAACAACTGATGGTACCTGTTCTGATAACATGAAGTAATAAGAGAAATCATCACCAATTTCACCAGTCTGTAATGGAGAACTAGATGTAATAGGTTCCTTTAATCCCATATCACGAGTGACCTGGATAGTACCCTGATTACCTACACATAAGCCTACTGCAAGCTTACCTGTATCGTTGTATGTATAGTGAACTTCTGGATTAGATACAAATCCTTTGATCTTACCATCAGAATTTGTTGTACAAAGCATTGTACCGATTGGTCCACCACCGTTGATGACTACTGTCATCTTTTCTTTATTCTTATTCATAGCACCCATCATTAAAGTGACTGCCATCATACGTCCAAGTGCAGCACTTGCACAAGGCCATAAGTTATGATTCTGCTGTGCAACATTTGTAAGGTTAGTTGTTGTACAGGCAAAAACACGACAGTTCTTTGAATTAACGAGTCCACGTACTAAATAATCTTTCATTTATCTCATCTCCCTATCGCAAAATAGCTTACTAAAGGCAAAATCATACTAATGACAATAATACCTACTAATAGTCTTACCATAAATCTACGTTGCATTTTATTACCTCCTAAATGAAAATAAGCGCAAAGCGCTTATTTCATTTCATCTAGTAAATCATCTTCTGGATCAGCCTTAGGTGGTTCAGGAGTGTTATTGTTGTCATCGTTAGATTCAACATGTTCTTCTGTTCCATCATAAGTTTCTGGCATCTTACCAGTGTTATATAAAGACTGAATCTGTTCATGATTCAATGTTTCATGTTCAAGCAATGCATTCGCAATAATATCCATTTTGTCTTTATTATTGTTGATGATTTCAGTTGCCTGAGCATGTGCTGTTTCGATGATCTTACGTACCTGCTGGTCAATTTCAAATGCGATCTGACCAGAATGTGTATTACTTAACTGTGAATAGTCACGACCTAAGAATACTGCATTATCACCACTGTCATACTTAATTGGACCAAGTTCACTCATACCAAGTTCTGTAACCATCATACGAGCAATACGTGTAGCCTGTTCAATATCGTTATGAGCACCTGATGATACATCACCGAAGAAGATTTCTTCAGCCGTACGACCACCCATATAACCTGTAATAGTTGCAAGTAACTGTTTCTTAGTTGAGAAGTAAGTTTCTTCTCTAGGAGTCATCAAGTTGTATCCACCTGCATCACCACGTGGTACAATTGTGACTTTCTGTACCTGGTTGGCATCTTCTAATGTCAAACCAATAATCGCATGTCCAGTTTCATGATAAGCAACAAGCTTTCTTTCATGTTCAGTATATTTTCTAGACTTCTTAGCTGGACCACCAATAACTCTATCAATCGCTTCATCGACATCACTTAATGTAATCATCTGATGACCGCTTCTTACTGCAAGTAATGCTGCTTCATTTAATACGTTCGCAAGTTCTGCACCTGAGAATCCAGGAGTACGCTGAGCGATGTTATCAAAATCAACATCTGGCGCAAAATGTTTATTTCTTGCATGTACCTTTAAAATCTGAGATCTTGCACGTTTATCAGGGTTAGATACTCTAATCTGTCTATCGAAACGACCTGGACGTAATAATGCAGGGTCAAGAACATCTGCACGGTTAGTAGCCGCAAGGATAATAACACCTTCGTTACCTTCAAAACCATCCATTTCTACAAGTAACTGGTTTAATGTCTGTTCACGTTCATCGTGTCCGCCACCAACACCAGTACCTCTCTGACGACCTACGGCATCAATTTCATCAATAAAGATGATACAAGGCGCATTTTCTTTTGCCTTCTTAAACATATCTCTTACACGGCCAGCACCAACACCAACGAACATTTCTACGAATTCTGAACCAGAAATAGAATAGAATGGAACGTTTGCTTCACCTGCAACAGCACGTGCTAATAATGTTTTACCTGTACCTGGAGGACCTACTAATAGAACACCTCTAGGAATTTTAGCACCCATTTCAGTAAACTTCTTAGGGTTCTTTAAGAATGCAACAAGTTCTGTTAATTCTTCTTTTTCTTCATCTGCACCTGCAACATCTGTAAAACGAGTCTTAGAATTTCTTTCTAGTTTAGCACGAGAATTTCCAAATTCAAAGGCTTTATTGTTGCCTCCTGCAGCACCATTAAAGTTCTTGAATACCCAGAACATACCACCAAACAATATTACATATGGAAGGATGGAACCTAGTATATTCCAGATCATGTTATCACTTTCTGAATCAGTGACCTTAATCTTGACATTCTTGTCTTCAAGAATCTGTGTTAATGAATCTAATTCTTTGTCTGTCTTAGGAACGATAGTTGTAAAGTTCACTTTATCGCCCTTAGAGTTCTTCTTGTAGCTACCTTCTACCTTGGTTACAAAACTATTAGGTGTAATAGTCACGTTATTTATCTTTTTATCTTTTACTACTGTCATGAATTGTGAATAAGTTAATTCTTTACTACCGCCATTATTCAATAAGAATGGGAATAATGAACTCAACAATAATAATACGATGACCCAAGGAAGAATAGCTTTAAATAATGTTTTGTTATTCTTCTTCATCATAAACTCCTTACTGGTAACATTCTTCTTTTAAGACACCAATATATGGTAGGTTTCTAAATCTCTGATCAAAATCAAGACCATAACCAACCACGAATAATTCTGGTACAGGGAAACCAACATACTTAGCCTGTACAGGATACTTTCTTGCTTCCTGTTTATCAAGCATAGTAACGATTTCGCAAGATGCTGTACCACGATCTTTCAACATATGTGTAACAGTATCCAATGTTTTACCTGTATCAAGGATGTCTTCTACGATTAATACATCCATACCTTTGACATCGATATCAACGTCTTTCTTAATATGAATAGTTCCAGATTCAGTTCCTTTATAACTGCTGACTGACATATAATCAAAATATACATCGCCCTCAATATATTTAGAAAGTTCTGCTAGGAATGGAATAGATCCCTTTAAAAGACCAATAAGAAGAATCTTCTTGCCTTCATAATCTTTTGAGATCTGTGCGCCTAATTCTTTACAGCGTTCAGAAATCTGTTCCTGTGTAAATAATATTTCTTTCATGTCCTTATGCATCGAACCGTACCTCCTAGTATAGTCGTTGTTATTTTATCACAAACAAATCTGGATTGATAGACAAATACTCCTTGTTTTTCGCAATTCCCGGGACCAAAAGAATATTTCCACGGCAATCTAATACAACTGGCCAATAACGTCGTAATGGTGAGGGAATTTTCGCATTAATAAAAAGTCTAGAAACCTTTTTAGTGCCCCCTGCTGTTTCAATACGATCGCCTGGTCTCATATTACGAATAGTGAGTGGAAAGTCTTCATCCTTGACAGGGATACCATCATTCAATTCTCCCTGTGCTCGAATCTTGAAATAAGGACAGTCGAAGTTCTGTCTATGATCTATTCTATACGTATAATCTACTTGTTTTATAGATTTACGAATGTATACATTATTATATTCTTTTATGAACTCCTCATTAACACCAATAGGCATTTGAATATTAGGTTTAGAGGATTGAATCTGATGGATGATTTCATCAATGAGATGATGAGAAATCTTCGATACTTCTATATGTTTCTTTAATAAAGCATAGAGTACATCTGGAAGAAGTTCTTTTGGAACCAATGTATAGTCAAGTGGTTCAGTGAGGAATTTGTCTACTTCTTGTTTTTTTATTGCCTGTTTCTTATTGTATTCTTCACCCTTTTTCAAGAGTTCTTCTTTTTGTGAGTCTGTATACTGATTTAAGATTGTATTACGGATACGATCTCTTGTGAACTCTGTCTGGAAATTAGTATAGTCATCATGAAACAAAATATGATGTTCATCACAATAATCACGTAATTCTTGTTTAGTCACATGAAGTAATGGTCTAATAATAGTCATACCTAAGCGATGAGAGACTTCCTGGATCCCTAAATAATCAGGATGAGAGTCTCTTTCTAAGTGCATATAAATAGTTTCAATCACATCATCCTTTTGATGTCCTAAACATAATGCATCACATTGTTCCGTTTTATATACTTCTTGATAAAAAGCATAGCGCATATCTCTTGCAACACTTTGAAAATTTCCTCTCACATAATCATCCGGTGTGAATTCCTTATAATAAAAAGGAATAGAATGTGCTATACAATAGTCATGTACTACCTTATAGTCTTCTTCTGTATCATCTCGAAGATTATAATTTACATGAGCGACACAGATTGAATATTCATGCATCATATCAAGAAGTGCCATAGAATCAGGACCACCTGATACGCCTAGGAGATATTTCTTTTTTTTGTCTAATAATGATGTATTCAGCATATTTTCTCCTTTATGAAAAAAGTACCATGATGGTACTTTTTAATTAATATATGATCTAGACATCTTAGAATGATTGAGCTTATATAAAACATAGATTGTCTGAATAAGACTCAATACTTCAGTAACTAATAATACAATACCTTCAGCCATAGTCAAACCAATAGCCATATCAACAGGATGTACAATAATAAATACACCTAATGCAACACAAAATACAGCACATAAGAAGATCCAGAACCAGTTGAATTCAATAATCTGCTGTAACTGGAATGAAAGCTGTAAGTTTAATAAGCCTTTGATCACAATCCATAAGCCAATGATCATTGTGAGTGCACTAATGAATGCATCAGCATTGAATGCAACAAAAACGCCTGCTAGTAATGCGAGAATACCTTCTAATAAATCATTAGAAAAGATACGCATATCATGAGTTAACGCAAAGTAAGTCACAAGATGAATGAGACCATCCACAAATAATGCACCTGAAATCACATAAACTACAATATCCAACATTGTCTTTGGGAAAACAATCAACAATACTGAAGCAACAATCATAATCACTGATGTGATGATAGATGCTTTACTATACTTCTTAATATATTCTTTAATCATAGTTCCACCTCGTATCTGTTATTGTAGCACAAAATATATGTTTTGTAAGTTACCGAGGTCAAAAATATATCCTTCATCCCCATAGAAGAAAGATTCATCAAACTTCTTAAAACCAATCTTCTTTAAGAGATGTCTTGATTTTTCATTCTGTTTATAGATATAGGCAATACATTTGAAGAAACCATGTTCTTCATGCATATAGCTTAAGAGTCCGAGTACCGCTTCAGTGCCAAAACCATTATTCCAGAAAACATCGTCCAACGTATAACCAATAGAGAATGTATGAGGTGCCATGATTTCTATATGTAAATCACCAATAAGATGCTGGCTCCCTTTGATTGTAATACCAAACTGCATAGACCCTTTTTTATGCTCTATTACAGTATCTTTACACTTCTTGATGAGTTTCACCGCATCTCTTTTTGTATATCTATTCCAGGATTGATACTGAGACACAGTCTTTTTACTGCGATATTCTACAAGACGATCAATATCATTTTCATCAAGTGTTCTAATTGTAAGACGTTCAGTTTCAAATATTTTCATAGTTATGATAAATGAACAACATTCTATCCTTTCCATTGATATCCTTGATGACTTCAAATGTATCATCTGGGAAATAGAGAGGAACAAGATGTTTCATTCTTTCTCCTTGATTATATCCAATTTCAAATGCAAGAATCGCTTTCTCCTTTAATATTGAAGGAGCTTGTTTAAATATATTTTCATAACATGCATAACCATGATCATCCGCAAATAATGCAAGATGTGGTTCATGATCCACTACTCGAGGATCCAATACTTCATCATAATCAATATAAGGTGGATTAGAGACAAGAATATCTACGTGAATATCTTTATCTATAAGAGGCTGTAATAAGTCCCCTTCTAAGAATGTGACGGAAGCTTCATGCTTCTTCGCATTATGAGATGCTGTTTTAAGAGCTTCTTTAGAGATATCTACTGCATATAGATCTGCCTTAGATTCACAAGCTAATGTGACTGCAATAGCGCCTGAGCCTGTACCTATATCTGCCACAACCATTCCTGGTTTTATATAAGATAAAACTTTTTCTACAAGTTCTTCTGTTTCATAACGAGGAATCAAAACACTTGGATTGACATCAAACTCTCTACCATAAAAATATTCTTTTCCAATAATATACTGATAAGGTTCACCCTTTAAATATCTATCCAAATAATCCTTATATTGCATAAGAAGAGCCTCTTCAACAGGCTCTTCCCTCTTCAACAATAGTTGATAATAAGCATCTCCTGTGAGATCTTCATAGAGTCTTTCAGGGATATTTGTATGTGGATCATCAATTAAATCATGTGCATGTTTAAGTAATTCACCTAATAGCACTTATTCTTCTTCTCCTAGAAGTTTTAATCTCTGATCTTCATTGATCAATGCATCAATGATTGGTTCTAATTTACCTTCCATGATACGATCTAACTGCTGAATAGTTAAACCAATACGATGGTCAGTCACACGGTTCTGAGGATAGTTGTATGTTCTGATCTTTTCAGCACGATCACCTGAACCAATCTTATTACGACGTTCGTTTCCTAGTTTTTCTTCTTCTTCTCTTAATTTAGCTTCATAAACTCTTGTACGTAATGACTGCATAGCCTTCGCACGGTTATCATGCTGTGAACGACCATCCTGGCTTGTTGCTACAATTCCTGTTGGAATATGTGTAATACGTACGGCAGAGTCAGTCTTATTGATATGCTGTCCTCCAGCACCAGATGAACGGTAAGTATCAATTCTTAAATCCTTTGGATCAATATCGATATCTACTTCTTCTGCTTCTGGCATGATTGCTACTGTGATTGTAGAAGTATGGATACGTCCGCCGGACTCTGTTGCAGGGATACGCTGTACACGGTGAACTCCACTCTCGTACTTCAGGCGGGAATATGCGCCCTGGCCATTAATCATAAAGGAAACTTCTTTGAATCCTCCGATACCGTTCTCATTCACATCAATGAACTCTGTTTTCCAACGTTTAGATTCGGCATAGTTTTTGTACATACGATAAATCTCAGCAGCAAATAATGCAGCCTCATCCCCACCGGCACCGGCACGAATCTCAACGATAACGTTCTTATCATCGTTAGGGTCTTTTGGAAGAAGGAGAACCTTTAATTCCTCTTCATACTGCTCTACATTCTTCTTTGCTTCAGATAATTCCTCTTTCAGAAGCTCACGCATTTCCTCATCGTGTTCTTCCTCAAGCATCTCTACACTGTCTTCGATTGTCTGTTTTGCTTCTTTATATTCTTTATATTTTTCTACGATAGGAGCCAGCTCATTTTGCTCTTTCATCAGATTGCGGAATCGATTCTGGTCGCTAACTACATCTGGTTCACTAAGTTCCTGCATAACCTCATCGAGACGTTTTACAAGATCCTCTAATTTATCAAACATCTTTATTCCTCCTGTTTTCTTGCGCTTTTATAACTATAACTTTTATTCATAACCATTCAAGTTTATTGCTGTGCCTTCTTATACCTTGATAACCATCTATGTTCCAGATTTACATTTTCTTAAACTTTAAATGACTATCCAGATTTTATTTTTATGTGTTCTTAAATAGTTATATCTTTTATCATATTTCACTGTTACCCAAACTGCATATCTATTTTAAATCAGATTATTATAGCAATTACTTCCTACTATATATGCCCGTCACGATTCGGTCAAGTCCTGCAAGATCTTTATGCACTTTTACTTCGGAAAATCCTCTCTCGTTCATAAGATGGGTTAAGTCTTCTCCCTGTTCTGCCCCGATTTCAAAATAAATTCGTCCATCTGGATTCAGGTAATCAGGCGCCTCATTTATAATTTCTCGGTAAAAGCTAAGACCATCTGCTTCGCCATCAAGGGCGAGTCGCGGTTCGTGTTCTTTTACTTCTGGCATCAAGCCTTCGATTACTTCTGATGGGATATACGGTGGATTCGATAAAATGTAATCGAATCTGCCTTCGATATTTTCGAAAAGATTGCCTTTAATTAAGGTAACACCTGCATCCAGGTTCTGTGCATTCTTTTTTGCTACAGATAACGCCCCCTCAGAAATATCTGCAAGAGTCACTTCGGTATCCGGGCAAAGCTTTGCTACAGAAATGCCGATACAGCCGCTTCCAGTGCATAAATCCAGCACTTTGACTTTCTGTTCATTTTTCCGATCTGCTGTATTATTAGACTCACATCGGTTCTGTGTCTTTATATTCCGAATATCTTCCACCGCCAGTTCCACCAAACATTCCGTATCCTGTCTCGGAATCAGCACTCGTTCATCCACATAGAAATCATATCCCATAAATTCGCATTCACCCATAAGATACTGCAAAGGCACCCGCTGCTCTCTTTGTTTCAGAACACTTTCTAACTCTGCTAAAAGTTCTTCCTTTACCTCCCCAAGAAATGCCCAGCTTTCATATTCAAAATCTTCAATCCCTGCATTTTGCAGTCGTTCTCGTATATTTATTAAAACTTCCCGGATTGTCATAGCTAATCCTCCAGTTCGCCGTTGTGCATTGCCCGAAGATACTCTCTCCAGTCAAAAACGCCTTCTACTGCCTTAATTGCAACTTCCATCATTTCCTCATCTGGCTCTCTTGTTGTAAAATACTGCAAGTACAATCCTGGTTTACTTAACGTATTCACAATCTTCGAATCGCTTCTTCCTGCCAGACGAATAAATTCATAAGAAATACCTGCCACAACCGGAACGAGAAGGATTCTCAGCACAAACTTCCATACTAAGCTGTCCACACGAATAAACATAAATACGACAATGCTGACAATCATAACAATAAGCAGAAAACTAGTTCCGCAACGCTTATGAAGCCTCGAATACTTTTTAATATTTTCCGGTGTCAGATCTTCACCGTGTTCCAGACAGTTAATCGTCTTATGTTCTGCACCATGATACATAAACGTACGCTGAATATCCTTCATTCTTGAGATCAGCAGCATATATCCCATAAACAGCGCCAGTTTCACAAATGCTTCTGCAACCGTTACCCCTACTTCAGAAGCACCAACCTTGCGCAGAAGGCT
>OMEW01000846.1_pt1 | contig 14248 bp, 20 predicted proteins | sample 1645471 | NCBI WGS metagenome assembly OMEW01 (sample SAMEA103958126, study PRJEB25191) | human gut metagenome | reverse complement strand
TTGTGGCTTTTTTGTGAATTTGATTAAAAAGTCCTTGACAATTTGTCTCTGGCAAGACGGCCAAAAGCATTTTGATTTCCTGCGGCTCCCGTTTGGCCCCTTTTGACATCCCCCAGCTCCGGGAGATCATGGCCTATGACGAGCTGGAGCTTGACCGCATCGGGGATCGGAAAACGGCGGTGTTTTTCACCATTTCCGACACCACGCCCACCTATAACTTTCTGGTTGCCCTGGCCTTTTCGCAGATGTTCAATCTGCTGTGTGAACGGGCGGACAGTGTTCACGGGGGCCGCCTGCCCCATCATGTGCGGGTGCTGTGGGACGAGGCGGCCAACACGGGCCAGGTTCCCCAGCTTGAAAAGCTGGTAGCCGTCATCCGTTCCCGTGAGGTGTCGCTGACGCTCTTTTATCAGCAGATGGCCCAATGCAAGGCCATTTACAAAGACCATGCGGAAACGATACTCGGCAACATGGACAGCGTGATCTTCCTGGGCGGGCGGGAAAGCTCCACCATCAAGGAGATTTCCGAGAACTGGCTGGGAAAAGCGACCATCTATATGCAGACGGACGGGCGCTCAAAGGGGCAGTCGGAAAGCTACAATCTCAATACCCAGCGATTGGGCCGGGAGCTGATGACACCCAGCGAACTCGCCACGATGCCCGGCGACAAGTGCATTTTGCAGCTTCGGGGCCTGCCCCCGTTCTATTCCCCCAAATATGACTTGAAAAAGCACCCGAACTACAAGTACACGGCGGAAGCCGATAAACAGAAAAACGCCTTTGACCTGGACAAGCTCATCAACCGCCGCAGGCGGCCAGGGCTTTCCGAGGTTTGTGAGGTGTACGAGGCGGACGCGCCGGACACAGCGCCCATAGGCGAGGACGAGGACATCCTCAACTATGACGATGTGGACGACCCGGACGCTTTTGTATAAAGGGCTTCTGGACAAAGTGTCCAGAGGTTGTGACCTGCCGCCAGAAATGGCGGCTTTTTTCATAGCCGGGGAACCCCGGAGAAATGGAGGTTTTATGGAGTTCTTTTCTTCTGCTGTCGATACTTTGCAGACCCTTGTTGTGGCCCTGGGCGCTGGCCTTGGCGTGTGGGGTGTTGTGAACCTGCTGGAAGGTTATGGTTCCGACAACCCCGGCTCCAAAAGCCAGGGCATGAAGCAGCTCATGGCGGGCGGTGGTATCATCCTGCTGGGCACCACCCTGATCCCTCTGCTGTCCGGCCTGTTTTAAGGTAGGGGCCTATGGATTTTCTCACCGACTGGCTTACGGATTGGCTCAAAGAGCTGCTCATCAGCGGGATCATGAGCAACCTGGAAGGGCTTACCGATTATGTCAATGCCCAGGTCGGAGAGATCGCGGTACAGGTGGGGACGACCCCGGCGGCATGGAACGCCGGGGTTTTCTCCCTCATACGCCAGCTTTCCGAAACGGTGATTTTACCGATTGCCGGGATGGTGCTGACTTTCGTTGCCACCTATGAGCTTATCCAGATGCTTTTGGAAAAAAACAATATGCACGAGTTTGACGTGGCGAATATCTACAAGTGGATATTCAAAACCGCTTGCGCCATCTTCATTCTCTCCAACACATTCAATATCGTGATGGCGGTGTTCGATGTGTCCCAAAGTGTGATCGCCCAGGCGGGCGGTCTGATCCAGGGCTCCACGGACATCACGCCGGATATGCTGGCAGAACTGGAAACCACCCTGGAGGGGATGGATGTTGGGCCCCTTATTGGCCTATGGCTCCAGTCCTCCATTATCGGTGTTACGATGTGGGTGCTGGGCATCGTCATTTTTGTTTTAGTCTATGGCCGTATGCTGGAAATTTATATCCTGACCAGTTTGGCCCCCATCCCCATGGCGACCATCTCCCACCGGGAGGTGGGGCAAATGGGCCAGAATTATCTGCGCTCCCTGTTTGCCGTGGGCTTTCAAGGGCTGCTTATTCTGGTATGCGTCGCCATTTATGCGGTGCTGATCCAGGGGATCGCCACAGGCGGCGATCCCATCGGCGCGATCTGGGGCATTGTGGGATATACCGTCCTGCTCTGCTTCATGCTGTTCAAAACGGGCTCGATTGCCCGCAGTATCTTTAACGCACATTAAAAGAAAGGAGTTTGTCTATGGCAAAAATGCAGGCAGCGGCCCAGGGCGGCCCTGTTGTGGACGAGGCGGCGATGGAAGAAATGCGCCGCTTGATTTTTGAAGCCCCCATCGCGGAACTGGCAGAGTCCCAGGGGATTTCCATTGACGAGGCGGTACAGCTTCGCGTGGAGAAAAACCTGGAGGCCGCCGAGGTGCCGATTGAGGTGACGGTGCGCCCCATTGAAAAGCAGGGCAAGACGATGGGTTTTGCCAGCGTGAATATCGGCGGTATGGTGGTGGATGATTTCCGGGTGATAGACGGAAAAAACGGCGTCTTTCTTGGGGCACCCAGCAAACCCGATCCCACCAGCAGGACAGGCTACCGCTCCACGGCGCGGGTGATGGATCGCCACTTGCAGGAACGGCTGGACGCGGCGGCGGCCCAGGGCTATACCCAGGCCGTGGAAAAGCTGATTGCCCGCGCCGAGGCGTTGCGGCCCGCCCCAATCAAGGAGCAAATGGCAAAAGCGGCAAAGGAGGCCGGAAAGGAAAACGCCGCCCGGCCCACCCCGGCAAAGGGCAAGGAGGCCAGGGATGACCGATAAGGCAACCTCTGGACAAAGTGTCCAGAAGTCCCCGGAGGGGCTGTTCCTGCAAGACGGCATTGAGGGCCTGCACTCCCTGCCCCGTCATTCCGTGGATATGCTCTTGACCGATCCGCCCTATGGCACCACCCGGAACTTTTGGGATGTGCCCCTGCCGCTCCCTGAACTGTGGGAGGCGGTAAAATGGGCGGTCAAGCCGGAGGGCGCGGTGCTGTTCTTTGCCCAATGTCCCTATGACAAGGTGCTGGGGGCATCCAACCTGTCCATGCTCCGCTATGAGTGGGTATGGTACAAAAGCCGCTGCACCGGATTTCTCAACGCAAGGCGGGCTCCGCTAAAAAAGACGGAGAATATTCTGGTGTTCTATCAGAAACTTCCGCTTTACAATCCGCAGTTTGAGCAGGGCAAGCCCTACAAGAAAATTGCGGGCAACCGTGGGAACAGCACCAACTACGGGAAATTTACCCGTTCCGGCAGCGGCTCGGAGGACGGCCTGCGCTATCCCGGAAATGTGCTGACCTTTCCAGCCGTCCAACGCACCGTCCACCCCACGCAAAAGCCGGTAGAGCTATGCGAGTATTTCATCAAGACCTATACCCGGCCCGGCGAGGTGGTGGCGGACATCTGCGCGGGCTCTGCTACAACGGCGGTGGCCGCCCTCAACACAGGCCGCCGCTTTATTTGTTTTGAAACCGTCCCGGCCTACTATGCCGCCGCTACGGAGCGCATCCGTCTGGCGCGGGCGGCGGTGGAGGCCGGGGAGAAAGGAGTGTAACCATCGAGAAGTATTCTATCATTTACGCCGACCCGCCCTGGCGGTATTCCGCAAAAAAGGTACAGGGAGCGGCGGAAAACCATTATCCCACCATGGGGATCAACGAGCTATGCGCGTTGCCTGTGGCCGATCTTGCGGCCCCGGACAGCGCGCTTTTTTTGTGGGCTACCTTTCCCCAGCTCCCGGAGGCCCTGCGGCTGATCCAGGCGTGGGGCTTTACTTACAAGAGCGTTGCTTTCGTCTGGCTCAAACAAAACCGCAAGTCCCCCGGCTGGTTTTACGGCCTGGGCTTCTGGACACGGGGCAACGCAGAGGTGTGCCTGCTGGCAACACGGGGACACCCGAAACGGCAGGCGGCCAATGTCCACCAGTTTATCATTTCCCCCATTGAAGCCCACAGCAAAAAGCCGGACGAGGCCCGTGATAAGATCGTGGCCCTGATGGGCGACCTGCCCAGGGTGGAGCTGTTCGCAAGGCAGACGCCGCCCGGCTGGGATGTGTGGGGAAATGAGGTGGAAAGTACCCTGCCGGACTTCTGGACAAAGTGTCCAGAGGTGGCCGGGCCGGAAAGGAAGTGATTGAAATTCCCTATGTAAATGTTCCAAACGATTTGTCAAAGGTCAAGACGAAACTTGCCTTTAACCTGACGAAACGCCAGCTTGTATGCTTCGGGATTGCGGCGGCGGTGGGCGTCCCCACCTATCTGCTGGCCCGGAGCACCATCGGCAATACCGGGGCCATGTTCCTGATGATGGCCGTGGCGCTCCCGGCGTTTCTGCTGGCGATGTATGAAAAAGACGGGCTCCCGCTGGAAAAGGTGGTGAAAAACATCATCCGGGCCCGTTTCCTGCGGCCTGGGATCAGGCCCTATCAGACGCAGAATATTTACGCCCCGTTTACCCAGCGGGGCGCTGCGGGAAAGGAGGATGCGATTGAAAACAGCAAAAAACCAAAAGCGCGGCCCCGGAAAGGGCGCTAAACGGAAAGCTGCGTTGTCTGCCCAGCAGACGATCCCCTATCTGGTGATGCACCCGGACGGGGTGTGCCAGCTCCCCGGCGGGCTCTACACAAAAACCGTGGAATATGAAGACATCAATTATTCGGTGGCAAGCACCGAGGATCAGACGGCCATTTTCGGCGGCTGGAGCTCATTCCTCAACTACTTTGATACCTCGTTGCCGTTCCAGCTTTCCTTTATCAACCGCCGTTCCCACTCCCGGAGCAAGTACCGGGTGAACATTCCCCCGGCCCAGGACAGCTTTAACAGCGTCCGGGCCGAGTTTACCGGGATGTTAAAAAACCAGATCGCCAAAAGCAACAACGGCATCGAGCGGTCTAAATACATTACATTCGGCCTGCCAGCCGGGAGCATCGGGGAGGCCCGGCCCCGCCTGGAACGTGTGGAGGCCGATGTGACGGGCAATCTGAAACGGCTGGGCGTGCCCTCGGAGGCTCTCGATGGGCGGGAGCGGCTGGCCCTGCTCCATGGGCAGATGCACCCCGGCAGCCGGGAGGCCTTTTGTTTCTCCTGGCAGGACATCCCCAAAACAGGCATGGGCACAAAGGACTATATCGCCCCGGACAGCTTCGACTTCCGGCAGTCCCGGACGTTCCGGGTGGGCCAGTATTGGGGCGCGGCGTCCTACTTGCAGATTTTGGCCTCCGAGCTCTCGGACAAGCTGCTGTCGGAGATTTTGGAGCTGGATGCGGAGCTGACTGTCACCATGCACGTTCAGACGGTGGATCAGCTCAAAGCCATTAAGACCGTCAAAGGCAAGCTCTCCGACATCGGCAAAATGAAAGTGGAAGAACAGCGCAAGGCGGTGCGGGCCGGGTATGATCCCGACATCCTCCCGCCTGACCTTATCACGTTCAGCAAGGACGCGGCGGAGCTGCTGGCCGATCTGCAATCCCGCAACGAGCGGATGTTCCTCTTGACGTTCACGGTGGTAAACCTTGCCCCCACCCGCCAGCGGTTGGAAAACGATGTGTTTACGGTGGGCGGTATCGCGCAGAAATACAACTGCGCCCTAAAGCGGCTGGACTGGCAGCAGGAGCAGGGGTTCGTTTCTTCCCTGGCCCTGGGCTACAACGAGGTGGAGATCCAGCGGGGTATGACCACCAGCTCCACGGCGATCTTCATTCCCTTTATGACAAGGGAGCTGCGTATGGCCGGGCCGTCCCTCTACTACGGCATGAACGCCCTTTCCCACAATGTCATCATGGCTGACCGCAAAAAGCTGAAATCGGCCAACGGCCTGTACCTTGGCTCCACGGGATCGGGAAAATCTTTCGCCGCAAAACGGGAGCTCTTAAACGTGTTCCTCACCATCCCAAAGGATCGGATTCTGATTGTCGATCCCATGGGCGAATATGCGCCGCTGGTGCGGCGGCTGGGCGGGCAGGTGATCGAGATCGCTCCCGGTTCTCCCAGCCATATCAACCCTATGGACATCCAGCTTGACCTGGACGATGACGAAAGCCCGCTTTCCATGAAAGCGGACTTTTTGTTGTCCCTGTGCGAGCTGGTGGTGGGCGGCAAGGACGGCTTGCAGCCCATTGAGAAAACCGTGATTGACCGCTGTGTGCGGCTCATTTACCGGGATATGGCCCTGGGGATCGGGGACGGCAAGCCGCCCTTGCTCCAGGACTTGTACGAGGAGCTTTTGAAGCAGCCGGAGCCGGAGGCCCGCCGTGTGGCAACGGCCCTGGAACTCTACTGCACCGGCTCCCTCAATCTCTTTAACCACCCGACCAACGTGGACTTGACCGCCCGCGTGGTGTGTATCGTGCTGAAAGGGCTGGGGGAAAACCTGCGCAAGATCGCCATGCACATCACCAACGACTTTGTGACCTCTGCTGTCAATGTGAACTTTCACAGCGGTATTTCTACCTGGTGCTACTTCGATGAATTTCATATCCTTTTGCGGGACGCGCTCACCGCCAGCTATTTTGTGGCCGTCTGGAAGATGCTCCGCAAAAAAGGCTGTGTGCCGTCAGCTTTAACGCAGAACGTCAAAGACCTATTAGCCAGCCGGGAGATCGAGGCCATTTTAGACAACACCGACTTTATGATCCTGCTGGCCCAGGCGCAAAGTGACCGGGCGATTCTGGCAAAGCAGCTCGGCATTTCCGAGCACCAGCTTTCCTATATCACCCATTCTAACGCGGGCGAGGGGCTGCTGTTCTATGGGGATGTGACCATCCCGTTTGTGGATCGGTTCCCCAAAGGGGAGATCTATAACCTGCTCACTACCCGCCCGGAGGACTTGAAGCATGAAGCAGGAAACGAATAAAGCGGCGGGCCCGGAGGCCGGGGGCACCTCTGGACAAAGTGTCCATAAGTCGAAATTCCGCCAGAAAAGCAAACAGGAACAGGCCGCCGCATCTAAGCTCCGCATGGAACAGCGCGGGGAAAAGCTGGAAAAGGCCAAGGACAAGCTGGCAAAACAGAAGCCGCCCAAAAAGCCCGGCCCGGTGAAACGTGTGGGCCGGACGGCGGGCCGGGGCGTCCACGGCTTTGTGCATGGGAAACTGTTTGAAGTGGAACAGGAAAATGTGGGCACCGAGGGGGCTCACCGCTCCGAGCTGGTGGGCGAGTCCGCCCTGCGGCATGGCTCCCGGTTCATTAAAAAGAAAGTGCGGGAGCACCCGGCAAAGGCTGTCCACAAGGCGGAGTCCAAATATATCAAGGCAACGGCGGATTATCATTTCCGCATGGCCGCCCAGGAGCACCCGGAAATGTCCGGCAATTCCGTTTCCCGGATGTGGCGCAAGCACCGCCTAAAAAAGCAGTATCAAAAAAAGGCGCGGGAGGCTGCAAAGACCGGGGCGGCAAGCGCGGCCAAAAAGACAGCCGCCGCCACAGAAAAAGCCGGGGCAAAAATCGCAGGCTTTGTGAAGCGTCATCCCGTGGGGGTGCTGCTGGCCCTGGCCTGCCTGCTCCTGCTCTTTGTGATGCAGTCCTGTTCTTCCTCCCTGGTGATGCTGGGGAACTCCGGCGCGGGGGCCGTGGGCGCGACCACTTACCCCTCAAAGGACGAGGATATTCTGGCGGCGGAGGCCAGCTATTCCGGCATGGAGGCGGAGCTGCGACACTACCTGGACACCTACGAAAGCACCCACAGCTATGACGAGTACCATTTTGACCTGGACGGGATCGAGCACGACCCTTATGTGCTCATTTCCATTTTGTCTGTGCTCCACGAGGGGGAATGGACGGCGGACGAGGTGCAGGGCACCCTGGAAACCCTCTTTGACCGTCAGTATATCCTGACGGAGCGCGTGGTGCGGGAAACCCGGTATGACAGCGAGGGCGATCCCTACTCCTGGTATATCTGCTATGTTACGCTGGAAAACCGTAACCTGTCCCATCTGCCCCTGGAACTTATGAGCGAGGAACAGATGGCCCGGTATTCCCTCTACCTGTCCACCCTGGGCAACCGCCCCGACCTGTTTCCCGGTTCGGAGTATGTGGACAAATACACAAAACCGCCCGCCGACTATGACGTGCCGGGGGAATATCTGGACGATGAAGCCTTTGCGGCCATTCTCTCCGAGGCGGAGAAATACCTGGGCTATCCCTATGTGTGGGGCGGCAGCTCCCCGGCCACGTCCTTTGACTGCTCCGGCTTTGTGTCCTGGGTGATCAATCACTCCGGCTGGAATGTGGGCCGCCTGGGGGCCCAGGGGCTTTATAACATCTGCACCCCTACCAGCAACCCGAAACCCGGCGATCTGGTGTTCTTTGTGGGCACCTATGACACGGCGGGCGTGTCCCATTGCGGCATCTATGTGGGGGACAATATGATGATCCATTGCGGAGATCCCATCAGTTACGCAAATCTGAACACAAGCTACTGGCAATCTCATTTCTACGCCTACGGGCGTTTACCATGACGAGGAGGTTATGTATGGCAGCAAGTAAAAGCCAGAAAATCCAGGCCGAGATTGAAAAGGTCAAGGCCAAAATAGCCGAACAGCAGGCCCGGCTGAAAGAGCTGGAGAAAAACAAGCTGGAGGCCGAAAACACGGAGATCGTGGACATTGTGCGGGGCATGAGCGTGTCCCTGGAGGAGCTGCCTCTGGTGCTCCAGCGGCTTCGGGACGGCGGCACCTCTGGACAAAGTGTCCAGAAGTCCGAGGACGGCGGAAAGGAGGAAAATTGAAGATGAAACGCTTTCGATTGATGGCGGCGGCGCTCTGCGCCGCCGTTCTTTTATGCGCCTTTGGTGCCCCGGCCTATGCCTATGCCAGCGGCGGCGAGGGTGAGGACTACGGCGATCCCACCATGGAAACCCCGGCCCCGGAGCCGGAGCCCACCATTGAGCCCGGTGAGGGCTTTGAGGAAGAGGGCAACCTCGTCACCCGCGATCTGCTCTATGACGAGCACACCAACAAGCAGTTTATCACGGTACAGACGGCGGGCGGCAGCACCTTTTACATCGTTATCGACTATGACAAGCCCGTGGACGAGGAGGGCGAGCAATACGAAACCTATTTCTTAAACATGGTGGACGAGGCCGACCTGCTGGCGGCGGCGGAGGCCGCGGGCGTGGAGCAGGCGGTTTGTTCCTGCTCGGAAAAATGCGCGGCGGGGGCTGTCAACACGGATTGCCCGGTCTGCTCCCTCAAGATAGCCGAGTGCGTGGGCGTGGAGCCGGAGCCGGAACCAGCGGAAACCGAGGAACCCGCCCCGGAGGAGGCCGAACCGGAAACGGACGGCAATATGGGGACGCTTCTGCTCATTCTGGCGGTGGCGGTGATCGGCGGCGGCGCGGCGGTCTATTTCAAGGTGATCCGCCCCAAACGGCAGAAAGACAGCGAACCGGAGGACTATGATGCCGAGCCGGAGGACTATGAGGACGACGGCCCGCCCTGGGACGAGGACGAGCCTGACGAAAACAGCGAGGAGGAGGAACAATGAATTTTACCAATAACCGTTATGAAAAAATGATGAAGCAGCGCCCCCAGCCCATGGCCCCGTCTGTCCCGAAAGCGCCCAGGGGCTCCCGGTGCGCCGGGTGCCCCTACTGGCGCGGCATCCGCTGTATGGCTTGTTACCGGGAGCTTTTGAGAACCCCTGACGGGAGGTGAGGCCGTGTCCCGTGAACTGACACGCGAGGAAAAACGGAAAATCCGCGCCCTGGTGACAAAGTGGTGCGCCAACTATGACAAGGAATATGGCTGCCTGCCCCTGGAGTGCGAATGTTATATGTTCGGCAAGTGCTGGACGGGTGCCTATTGCCGCTATTTCCGGGAGGCCGTCCTGCCCCTTGATCCGGCGCTGGAGGCCGCCCTTATGAGCGAGGGGCCGCCCCCGGAGTTTAAGCCCTGCCCGGTCTGCGGGGGGCCCGTCCCCCTGGATGGGCGGCTGGCCTACTGCTCGGCGGCTTGTGCAAAGAAAGCCCACCGCCGCTAGCAACGGGAATATATGCAGAAGAAACGGAGCTGTGATGTTGACAATTAGGCCCTCAAAAACCCGCTTGTATCAAGGCTTTCCGGGGCCGCTTTTGGGGCAGGCCGTATGTTTCTATGGCCTGCCCCTGTTTGGCCCCGATGCTGTCAACATCAAGGAGGTGTTATTCTGGAAGAAAATCAAGGCTATGTGATCCGCCGCACGATCCTGTTTGACAACAAATGCGGCTTTGTGCTGGGGGAAAACCCCAAGGCCCCGAACCCCTATGTGACATGGCAATTCAACGAGCAGGACGGACACCGGGACTTCTTTTGGGGCCACTACCACAACGAGCCGGGCATGGCGGAACGGGATTTGCACAACCGGGCCGAGGACTATCAGCGGCGCTATTATGTGTTTGAAGTGGAGCAGGCCCCGGACAAGGAAACCTACAAATACTACTCCACCCAGCGGCCCATCGACATCGGCACCTATCCCAAAAGCGATTTCAACCGCCCTGTCCACATGGACATATACCCCACCCGCCAGCAGGTGCCGGGCGAGGCGTTCCAGGCGTGGGGAGCGATCACCTATGCCCAGCCGTTGACGGAACAGGAAATGCGGGATTATGAGCTGCGGCCCGCCCGCGACAATCTGGACATCCGGCGGCAGATGGACGCCCAGGCCCAGGTGGTGGGCAAATGGGAGGACGCTCACCACGTCCCGGAGCAAAGGCGGCTAACCTGGTTTTATCACGACTTCGGTTGCTATGTGGCGAAAGAATATGTTACCCCGGAGCAGCTCACCACCCGCGTCCGCAGCGTGGAGCGTCAAGCGGCGGCCAGGGCTCACAAGCAGGAAAAGGGCAAACAGCCGATTGCCGAACAACTGAAAGCGGCCCAGCGGGAGGCCCAGGCTGGCCGGGGCCAGGACACGCTCAAACGGAGCGCCCCCGACCGGGGCGAACGATAGGACAAGGAGGATTTTATGGAAGAAAAATATAACCCCATGAAAAGCGCGGAGATTGCCACCGAGCACAACTACAATATGCTGGATGGCGTACTCAACAACCAGGCCCCGCCCCCGGAGCAGGAAAAGCCGCTGGACAAGGTAAAGGAACCGCCCCACCGCCGCCGGAGCCTGGATCGGGAGGATCGGTGAGCCAGAAGAAACGCCGCCGCCCCATCCACCTGCACGTCATGGTATCCGAGGAGGAACTGGCGCTGATCCGGGAACGCATGGACGAGGCGGGCGTCCGCAACCTGGGGGCCTATGTGCGGAAAATGGCCCTCAATGGCTATGTGCTCCATGTTGACCTTTCCGACGTGCGGGAGCTGGTGTCCCTCCAGCGGCGGTGCTCCAACAATCTAAACCAGGTGGCGATCCAGGCCAACACCTACGGCGGCATTTACCCGGAGGAGATCAAGGCGTTGCAGCGGGACTATGAAACCCTGTGGGGGCCGCTGTCCGATCTGCTCAAAAAGCTGTCGGCGGTGGTGGAGCTTTAACCCTTGCCGGGGAGCGTGACGCTCCCCGGCTGCCCCGGCTTCTGGACACTTTGTCCAGAGGTGGGGGCAGCCGGAGTCATCCTTGTTGTCCCCCTCCTACGGAGTTATAATATACATATAGAGGCAAAGATCAAATTTTTGTAGGAGGTATGAACCATGCGGACAATCTTAAAAATTATCGCGGCTCCCTTTGTCCTGGCGCTGATGCTCATTGTGGCGGTGCTCTCGTTCCTTGCCTGCATCGCGGGCGCGTGCTGCGGCCTTGCGTGTACGGTATTTGTCCTGCTGGCGGCCTGCGCCTTTTTCGCGGGGCTGCATACGGGCTGTATTGCTGCTCTGGTGCTGGCGTTCCTTGTTTCCCCCTTTGGGCTCCCGGCCATTGGAGAGTGGCTGCTGGATCGTCTGTATGGGGTGAAATATGCCTTGCAGGATTTTATGACAAGCTGATGACCTCTGGACACTTTGTCCAGAAGCGGCAGGCGGCGGATTATCCCGCCGCCTGTTTTCATCTGTGGGAAGGAGGTGAGCATACGGCCACAACGCGCTTGATTACCCATCATATCAGTAAGGGGGAAACTGTTGCCCAATCGCTGAAAGACCGTTTTGACTACGGCCAGAACCCGGAGAAAACCCAGGGCGGCGAGCTCATTTCCGCCTATGAGTGCGACCACCGCACCGCCGACGCGGAGTTTCTTCTGGCAAAGGCAAAGTACAAGGCTGTCACGGGCCGGGAACAAAAACGGGATGCGGATGTGCTCTGCTATCAGATCCGGCAGTCCTTTCGCCCTGGGGAGATCACCCCGGAGGAGGCAAACCGGGTGGGCTATGAAACGGCCATGCGCTGGACAAAGGGCAAGCACGCCTTTTTCGTTGCCACCCATACAGACCGCCAGCACATTCACAATCACATTTATTACAATTCCACCACCCTGGACTATACCGGGAAATTCCGGGACTTTTTCAGATCGGCGGCGGCCCTGCGGAAACTCTCTGACCGGGTGTGCCTGGAGCATGACCTGTCCGTGATCCAAAACCCGAAGCTCCACAGCAAGGGGCGCTTTCTCCACTATGGACAATGGATCGGGGAGCGCCCGCCCTCGGCCAAACAGCGGGTGCGGCTGGCCGTCGTGGGGGCCCTGGGGAAACGGCCCGCCGACTTTGCGGCGTTCCTGGGGCTCATGGAGGATGCGGGCTTTGCGGTGAAGCATGGCCGGGGCGGTGTCATTTCCTTTCTGGCCCCTGGGCAGGATAAGCCCACCCGCCTGCGCTCGTCCACCCTGGGCCCCGGCTTTGACCCGGAGGACATCCGGGCGGTGATCGCCGGGGAGCGCCCGATCCCGGAGCTGCCGAAAGAGGGCCTACCCTCGCCCCGGCGTGTCGATCTTATCATCGACATTCAAAACCGTTTGGCCCAAGGCAAAGGCCCGGCCTATGAGCGGTGGGCCAAAGTCTATAACATAAAGCAGATGGCCGCCGCGCTCCTGTATCTCCGGGAGCATGGGCTTGCCGATTACGAGGCGCTTGCAGCCAGCACCGAGGCGGCGGTGGATCGCTTTCACACGCTGGCCGGGGAGCTACGGGACACCGAAGCGACCCTTTCCCACACGTCCCAGCTCATGGGCGCGGTGGTGCAGTACGCAAAGACGCGGCCCGTGTTCGACGGCTACAAGGCGGCCCGGTATTCTAAAAAATATCTGGCCCAGCACGAGACGGAGCTTTCTGACTACCGGGCGGCAAAGGCCGCTATGAATGAGCTGTTAGACGGGGCGAAGCTCCCCAAAATGGACGCGCTGAAAAAGAAGCGGCGGGAACTGGCGGAAAAGAAAAAAGCCCTTTACGCGGAATACCGCAAGGCCCAGGCGGATATGCGGGAGGCCGTGGCCGTCAAGGGGAACATCGACCATCTGCTCGGACATACGGACGAGCGGGATAAGGCCCAGGAGCGATAGCGCCGGGCCGCAGACAACAAGGACTTCTGGACAAAGTGTCCAGAAGTCCGGCGGGTTTGGGGAGCTCCCCAACAAGCATTTTTGCGGGGCTCCCGGCCACGCAAAAATAGCAGGTGTGGGCACACCTGCCCTGCTTGCCGCCGTTTCGTGCAGGCCCGGAAATGGGTGCAAAAAACGGAGGCGCGTGCTCTTTACGCATCCTCCGTCTCCTTAGCCGCTTTCATCGCTTGGATGGTGGCTTCTACAATTTTTAATTCTTTTTCGTCCAGGGAACCCAGCATGGCGTCAATCCGCTTTCTGCACTCGCTCCCTTTATTTTTGGACGGATAGAAGTATTGATCTACCGATATATCAAACATTGTTACCATCTGATAAAAGGTGTTGAGGCTGGGGTGTTGGCCGTCATTCTCATTATACATGATAGTGCGTGGAGCCCGGTCAACAATATAAGCCAGTTGCTCCTGCGTCATCCCGGCGGCTTCCCGTGCCCGCTTGATGGCGAGCCCTATATCGCGAAAATCAAATCGTCGTTCATCTCTCTCAATCTTCATAATATCACCTAATGTAATTTTACATTTCAGGTATCGTTATTTGAACGAGTGTATATTTCATAATACCGACTATTTAATTTCACTTTCCGATATTGAGCTTTGGACCGATGTAAAGTAGAATATATATTAAAGTTCCGATTTCTTTCCGCAAGTAAAATTGATAAATAATTGAAAGTTGAGTGCTACACTCAATTATTAGGAGGTGCGTAAAGTGGAATCAAAAATACTGATTGCTGATGATGAAAGCGACATTGTTTCTATGCTCGGCAGCTTTTTTGAAAGCAAGGGCTTTCGTGTCCTGCCCGCTTTCAATGGTGCAGAAGCACTAAAGCAAGTGGAAAAACAACCGGATATTATTTTGCTT
>OMEW01000841.1_pt1 | contig 14344 bp, 10 predicted proteins | sample 1645471 | NCBI WGS metagenome assembly OMEW01 (sample SAMEA103958126, study PRJEB25191) | human gut metagenome | reverse complement strand
TATTGCAGTCAATAATATTATAAAGTTCTGCTGCTTTCTCCGGTGGCATATTGATACATCCATGCGAACCGCCTTCCATGAAACGATCTCCACCAAAGTATGGCTGCCAGTTTGCATCATGGAAACCAATACCTCTATTGAATGGCATCCAATAACTTACAGGAGATTCATAAGGATACTTACCTGTAACAGGATCCTTAGTACCTCTTAATACTCTATTACGTTCTTTAGAATAAATATAATATGTACCAGCTGGAGTATAACGATCATTTGTCATCTTACCTGATACACAATCTGACTGAAGAACACACTGACCATTCTTATAAATCCATAGATGCTGACGAGATAAGTCAACTTCAACATAATTACCACCAAGACCATAATTCTCAGTAGACTGTTCTTTAGCACTATAAGCAGGAGCTCTCTTAACAGCCTTACCAGCATTTAATTCTTCTTTAATCTTTGCGATTTCTTCTGTCTGATTCATCTTATAACCATAAGTACCACCACTTACAGTTCTTACACCTAAACCTGTTGCATTAAACGTATGTGTCTTACCAACAGTGTTGGCTTTAGCTGCAAGTGTATAAACAAAGTTCTTCATACGTTTATTCCAGATTTCTTCGTTATAGCTATAAGTACCATCTTCATTCTTAACAAGCCATGTTAACATCTTTTCACTATTTAAGACTTCACTCTGATTGTTAGGTAGTTCATAAGTAATAGAAGTCTTTAAATATTTCTTTAATGTTTCAGCTTCAGATTTAACAGTTTCAGTTGTTTTTCCAGGGATCTTATATGCATCCTTTACTTTAGCAACATTTAAACTAGTTTTCTGAAGACCAACAGCTTTATTCACTGCTTCATAAACAGTCTCTTTATTTAAACTATTTCCAGCTTTTTCCTTTTGTACAGTAAATGAACCATTCTCATACTTCATACGTGCATCTGTAGGCGCTGTCTGGTTTTCATCCTTTAACTGATTCTTGCTATAAAGAACATCCTTTAACTTATTTTCATCATAAGAAGTCTTAGTCTGAATAGTTTTCTTATTTCCTTTGTGATTAAATAAGTAGTTCTTGAACCATGTAAATGAATCCTGTTTCTTCAATAAAGCCTCAACTTTTCCATCAGGAACATAACTCATGTCAATTTCTTTTGCTGAAATAGTTTCGGTAGTCTTATTTCTAAACTTCATTTCTAAAGTGTAGTTTAACTGATTTTCAGCAATCTTCTTTTCTGCATCTGCAACACTTAACTTACCTACATTTACATTATTAATATAAGTAGAAGGTAAGAAGCGATCACTATAAGCTGTACCCATATGATGAATATAGAGGAATACTGATAATCCAAGAATCACGAGTACAGATACAATAATTACAATAATCTTATTTCTTTTCTGCATATTTGTCATGTTATCTTTCTCTCCCTTATACTACCCCTTCTAATTCATTGATTATAGCAAACATTTGTAAAAAGGTAAATCAAGATTTGTGAAATGACTTAAAAATACACAACTTGTACAAAAAAAGTTAGTTTTAACTTATTTATTTGTGAATAAATATTGTATAAATAGTGAGGTGTGATTGTTAGTACGTTGTGTGTAGTGACAAAGAATGCACAGAAATGTGTGTAGGTGATTCGAAAATAGTCTCTCTTAAATAAGCAATTCTTCAAATATTGGAGTATTAAATAGTATGGAGGATGTGACTATATGGCAATACCAACAAGTATTAAAACATTATTATCTGGCGATGTTATTGAATGGGCAAGAATTGAATTGAAACAAACTTGGGATCCAGCAGCATCTTTGAAAACTATATGTGCATTTGCGAATGATCTTGATAATTGGGCGGTGGATATATTATTATTATTGGAGTGCAAGAGGTTAATGGAAGACCCATTTATCCGCTAAAGGGAGTACCACCTGAAAAATTAGATTCTTTCCAGAAAAATATTTTTGCGAAATGCAAACTTCTTAGACCGTCTTATACACCGATAATTAGTGTTGAAAAATATCAAGGTAAGTATTTTATTGTAATATGGTGTCCAGGTGGTGATAATAGACCATACTCATCGCCAAAGACGATGGAGAGAAATAATAAAGAGAGAATACATTACATTCGTAAAGCTTCAAACACTGTGGCACCATCTGATGATGAAGAAAAGGATTTATTTAATCTAGCAAATAGGGTGCCGTTTGATGATAGAGTAAATCATCAAGCAGAAATAACTGATCTGAATATAACTTTGATTCAGAATTATCTGAGAGAAATAGGAAGTTCACTATATGAAAAATCAATAACTGGAGATTTCACTGAATTATGTAGTGATATGAATATTATTAGTATACTTCCGGAATACGTTAAACCTAAGAATGTAGGGTTAATGTTTTTCTGTGCACAACCGGATAAATTTTTACCGTAAAAGGCAAGTATGCTTTTAAGGATTGTCGTTTGCCAAACTATCTTCCAAAAGATGGATATACTACGCTTGTCATAGGTTTTGTAAGACTTAGTGGTAATAAACTGATTTTACCATATTCAAATGCTTACAAGAAAACACATAAATGTGTAGAGATTACCATCCCACCCACATTACTTGATAAGAAAGTTAGGGAAATCCGTATCATACCGAAAGCAAACCCTAGGTTCTTTGAAATTCAATATATCTATGAATCTGAATGTATTCAAAGAAACTTAAATATAAATAATGCACTGGCAATTGACCTTGGCATTAATAATCTTGTAACAGCGGTATCAAGTAATGGCAAGACATTCATCATTGATGGTAAGCGACTTAAATCCATAAATCAGTGGTACAATAAGCAAAATGCACATTTACAGTCTGTAAAAGATAAACAAAATATTGGAAAAAGACCTACCAATAAACAAAAAGCCAATACTCGCAGCAGGAATAATAAGATTAATGATTATATGAACAAGATTGCACGCACAAACATAGATTATTGCATCAATAATGATATTGGAACACTTGTAGTTGGCTATAATGAAACTTTCCAGAAGAACAGTAGTATTGGTAAAGCCAATAATCAGACATTTGTAAATATACCTTATGGACAACTTCGTTTTAAGCTAGAGTACCTTTGTGAGATTAATGGCATTGTCTTTGTAAAGCAGGAAGAAAGCTATACTTCAAAAGCATCGTTTTGGGATAAGGATGATATTCCTATTTACAATAACGACAACCCGCAAAGCTATACATTTAGTAGAAAGCGAATACATAGAGGTATGTATCAATGTTTAAATGGTAAATGTCTTAATGCTGATGTAAATGGTGCATTAAATATTTTGCGTAAAAGTAATGTTGTGTCCCTTGGGGCTATACAGTAGAGGCGAGGTGGACACGCCTGTAAGAATAAGGATTGCCTAGCAATAGGTGGAAACTTAAATGTCAAACTTCTTAAAAAGAGCCGTTAGGCTCTCTGAAGCCCATTACCTTTAGGTGATGGGTAGTTCACACATGAAGCATTTATGAAACAGGAGTCAAAAGGAGCCAAAATTGGGCTAAAAGGAGCCGAAATTGAGGAAAAAGGAGCCAAAGTTGGGCGAAAAGGAGCCGAAGTTAAGGCAAAAGGAGCTAAAGTTGAGCCAAAAGGAGCCGAAATTGAGGAAAAAGGAGTCAAAGTTGATGCAAAAGGTGCCAAAAAAGGAACTGAAAGAAGGTTGGAGATACTTAATAGAATGAGAGAAAATCCTTTTGTAACACAGGTTAAGCTAATGGAAGAGTTTAATCTATCTAGAAAACAGATTCAAAACATCATTCAATATTTGCGTTTAAATGGGTTAGTAGAAAGAGAAGGCTCTAATAGAAGTGGTAAATGGATAGTGAAGAAATAATATATTACTACATTTTCTGCACTGTATGATATTAGAAAAACATTGTATATATCGATGTTATTTTGATTGCTGATGAGAGTAACTGTTAAACACATTAACAAGTCACTTTTTTCATAGTTATTTAATATGTGTTATAATGTGGTCAAAGCGAGGTAATGCTATGAAGATATATTATGAAGTACATGGAAATGGTTATCCGATTATCTTATTACATGGGAATCAGGAAAATAGAAAAATATATGATCAATTAATCAAGGATTTAGAAAACGATTATCAATTAATCGCAATGGATTCACGTTATCATGGTAAATCTATTAAGAGTGGTCCTTTAACACTAGATCGTATGGCTCAGGATGTGATGGATGTCGCAAATGAACTAGATTTAGAAGCATATGATGTCATTGGCTTTAGTGATGGTGCGAATATCGCACTTACACTTGCAGGAAAAGATGACCGTTTAAAACATATGGCACTTCTTTCACCTAATGCCACTCCTCAAGGTATTAAATGGTATTATCGACTCCATATGTATATGACATTACTCTTATTGCCAATATTCTGTATATATGATAAGAGATCAAGAACACGTTTTAAGCTCATTTCGTTTATGACAAAAGAGCCACATTTTACTGCAGATTACTTATCAGAACTCAAGATTCCAGCTTTATTACTATCTGGTGAACATGATGTCATCAAGGATTCTGATTTCACTTTTATTCAGTCATCATTGCCTTATTGTGTACATAAGGTGATTAAAGGTTCACCACATTTCTTATTAGGTGATCAATATGATAAAACATTAAGAGAAATAAGGGGGTTTTTATATGCCTGTCATCACGAAGCATAATGTATTAGATATAAAGAATGTTGTATTTGGAGAAGGAACACCTAAGATTTGTCTTCCTATTGTAGATACAACTAAAGAAGATATTATTGATACTTTAGATTCTTATAAGGATTTAGATTATGATGTAGTAGAAATTAGACTTGATTTCTATGAAGGATTAAAAGAAGGACATTTGACAGATGCATTAGAAGAAATTAAGAAACATACAGATAAACTTGTATTAGGTACAATCCGTACTGTGAGTGAAGGAGGAGAAGGAGAACTTACTTCTCTAGAGTATATACATTGTATTAAAGAAATCTGTGATGCTCATGTGGATCTAGTAGATATTGAGTTATCACAGGGATATGAATCTGTGATGGAACTTGTTCAGTATGCTCATAAGAAAGGTGTTCATGTTATTATGAGTGAACATCATTTTGATGAAACACCTTCAAGAGAAGATATGCAGGAAACACTCGAAAAGATGGAAATATTAGGGGCTGATTTACCTAAACTTGCTGTTATGCCTGAAAGTAAAGAAGACCTATTAACACTTCTAGAAGCCACTCTTTATTCAAGTCAGCGTTTAGGAAAACCTATTATTACTATGTCTATGGGTAAACTAGGACGGTTGTCACGTATGATGGGGGAATACTTTGGTTCATGTATGACCTTTGCGACAGCCAAGGATGCGAGTGCACCAGGACAGGTTCCTCTTGATGATTTAAAGAAAGTATTAGAGGTTCTACATGATTAATTTAGATCATGCAAAAAAGGCATTTGATAATTATGTCAATCGCTATGATCTCTCTATCCCACATATACATCTTAAATATGTGCATTCCTATAAAGTAATGGATGTTATGGGTGAACTATGTGATATGAAAGGTAAAACAGAAGAAAAGGACTTATGTTTATTAATCGGCCTATTACACGATATAGGCCGTTTTGAACAGTTTCGTGTTTATCATTCTTTCTTGGATAGAGAAACAGTGGATCATGCAATGTATTCTTCACATATATTATTTGAAGAGGGACTTATTAGAGAGTTCATAGAAGAAGATACATATGACACAATTATTAAAAATGCTATAGAACAGCATAATAAATACAAAGTAGAAGAAGGCTTTAGTGAAGAAGAACTCTTTTACATACATATGATTAGAGATGCAGATAAATTAGATCATTTTCGTGTTAAAGATGTAGAAAAGGATACAGTCTTACTAGGTGTGACTTATGAGGAAGCAGGAAAAGAATCTATAACTGATGAAGTCTATCAACAGTTCTGTAAACATCAACTTATTTATGCTCCTACAAGAAAAACACATTTAGACATGTGGATTTCTTATATTGCTTTTATATTTGATCTTTATTTTGATGAAAGTAAATCATATATTGAAAAAAATCACTATATTGAAAGAAGCTTTGATAAAATAAAAATAGAAGATCTAGAGATATTAAAGAAATATCGAGCGTTAGAAAAATGCGCACTAGAGTATATTAAAGGAGGATGCGTATGAGTTTACCAAAGGATTTCCTATGGGGTGGTGCTTTAGCGGCTCACCAGTTTGAAGGTGGTGTATTAGACACTACTAAAGGTTTGAGTGTTGCTGATGTAATGACAGGCGGAAACGTATCAACACCACGTGTGATTACTGATGGAGTAAAGGAAGGATTATATTATCCAAACCACATCGGTATTGATTTCTATCATCATTACAAGGAAGATATCAAGCTATTCGCAGAAATGGGCTTTAAATGCTTTAGAACATCTATTGCCTGGACAAGAATCTTCCCATTAGGTGATGAAGAACAGCCAGATGAAGAAGGTTTACAGTTCTATGATGATGTATTTGATGAATTATTAAAATATGGTATTGAACCAGTCATCACATTATCTCACTTTGAAATGCCTTATCATCTTGCTAAGGAATATGGCGGATTCATGAACAGAAAGACTATTGATTTCTTTGTAAAGTTCGCAGAAGTATGTTTCAAGAGATATAAAGATAAAGTTAAATATTGGATGACTTTCAATGAAATCAACAACCAGATGAACTATAAGAATGATATTTTCGGATGGACTAACAGTGGTGCTCATTTTGGAAACTATGATAATCCAGAAGAAGCAATGTATCAGTGTGGTCATTATGAATTAGTAGCCAGTGCAAAGGCAGTGAAGATTGGCCATGAAATTAATCCTAACTTCTTGATTGGTAATATGATTGCGATGGTTCCTATTTATCCATTCTCTTGCCGTCCAGCAGATATGGTATTATCCACTGAAATGATGCATCAGAGATGGTTCTTCTGTGATGTGCAGTGCCGTGGTCATTATCCACGTTATGCATTAAAGATGTTTGAAAACAAAGGCTTTAACTTAGATATCACTGAAGAAGATAAAAAAGCTTTAGCCGCAGGTACAGTAGATTATATCGGATTCTCTTATTACATGACTAATACTGTAGACTCTACAGCACATAAAGATGTTTCTAAATCTTTAGATGGATCTAGTGAACATTCTGTGGCTAACCCATTCATTAAAGTATCTGACTGGGGATGGGCTATTGATCCAGAAGGTTTACGTTATGCTTTGAATCAGATGTATGAAAGATATGAAAAACCATTATTTATTGTAGAAAATGGTTTTGGTGCGATTGATAAGAAAGAAGAAGATGGCAGCTGTCATGACCCATATCGTGTAGATTACTTAAGAGCACATATTGAACAGATGAAGAAAGCTGTAGAAATTGATGGTGTAGACTTAATGGGTTATACACCATGGGGATGCATTGACTGTGTCTCTTTTACTACAGGTGAAATGAAGAAACGTTATGGCTTTATCTATGTAGATCGTAACAACGATGGAAGCGGTACACTAGAAAGAAGTAAGAAAGATTCATTTGACTGGTATAAGAAAGTTGTTGCAAGCAATGGTGAAGATTTAGGTTAATTCGCCCTCAACATTGCGAAAAAAAGAAACCCATGAGAAATGCTTGACATTAGGCTCGTGGGTTTTTATACTGATTAAGGGTAAACATTCTTGATGTTTATCAATAATTGAAAAAACGTTGATAAATTCAACATTTTTTCATGTTAATAAATTATTGATGAGATATTTTTTTATCTCAAGCATATTAGTTGCATGTGCAACTAATTTAGACTAATATAGAATTAGAAAAAAATCTATTAGGTATTTCATCCTAATAGATTTTCTTATGAGGAGGGTAAATAACATGGAGGTAATCAAGAGAGATGGCTCAAAGGTAGCTTTTGATGGAAGTAAGATTGAAAATGCGATTTTAAAGGCTATGCGCTATGGCAGCGGTATTGTGAAACCTGAAATTGCATCTAAGATCTCACATGAAATTGAAGACTGGCATAAATCAAGTGGAGCAGCATCTATCAGCATTTATCGTATTGAAGGACAGGTTTTTGAAAAATTAATTGAAAAGGGAGAAGTACTTACTGCCAAGGCTTATGAAGGCTATCGTAAGGTAAGAGAATTCCAGAGAGAAACTAATACAATTGATAATGCGATTTATGGTATTGTCAATCAGACTAATAAAGAAGCAATGGATGAAAACTCTAATAAAGATGCGACTGTATTAGCGACTCAGAGAGACTTAATTGCTGGTGAATTCTCTAGAGACTATTGCCGCCGTTTATTATTACCACCAAAGATTGTACAGGCACATGATGATGGTATTATTCATTTCCATGATATGGATTACTATATCCAGAAGATGCATAACTGCGATCTAGTAAACTTAAAGGATATGTTTGCGAATGGTACAGTTATTAATGATAAGTTGATAGAAACACCTAAGTCTTTACAGACAGCATGTACTGTTGCAACTCAGATTGTTCAGCAGGTTGCTAATGGTCAGTATGGAGGGCAGACAATCTCTATCTCTCATTTAGCACCTTATGTACGTGTATCATATAAGAAACACTTAAAGGCTGTAAGAAAAGAAGGCAAAGAAGTAGGTATTGATTATACAGAAGAACAGATTGAAAAGATCGCAAAGTCTCGTCTTCATGAAGAAATCAAAGCGGGTGTACAGACTATCCAGTATCAGATCAATACATTCTCTACTACAAATGGTCAGGCTCCATTCTTATCTATTTTCATGTATTTAAGAGAAGAACCAGACTATATTGAAGAAACAGCTTTATTAATTGAAGAAATCTTAAAACAGAGATATATCGGTATGAAGAATCCTGTGGGTGCTTATGTCACTCCAGCATTCCCTAAATTACTTTATGTATTAGATGATAATAATGTGCCTGATGATTCACAGTATCGTTATTTAACAGATTTAGCGGTTAAATGTGTATCTAAGCGTATGATGCCTGATTTCATCAGCGCAAAGATCATGAGAGAAAACTATGAAGGACAAGTATTCCCATGTATGGGATGCCGTTCATTCTTATCTCCATGGAAGAATGAAAAGGGTGAATACCAGTGGTATGGTCGTTTTAACCAGGGTGTAGTTACACTTAACTTAACTGATGTTGGTTTATCAGCTAACAAGAATATGGATTCATTCTGGAAGATTCTAGATGAACGTTTAGATTTATGTTATGAAGCATTGATGTTAAGACACGAAAGCTTAAAGGGTACTCCTTCAGATATTTCTCCAATTCATTGGCAGTATGGTGCCATCGCAAGATTAAAACCAGGAGAAAAGATTGATTCATTATTAGATACTTGTTATTCTACATTATCATTAGGCTATATTGGTTTATATGAATGTGTAGTGGCATTAATTGGTCAGTCTCATACTACTGAAGAAGGCGATGCATTAGCTCTTGAAATTATGCAGAAATTAAGAAATACATGTGATAAGTGGAAGAAGGATACAGGTTTAGGATTTGCCTTATATGGTACTCCTGCAGAATCAACTACTTATACATTAGCACGTGCATTAAAGAAGAGATTTGGTATCGTCCCTGGTGTAACAGATAAAGACTATATTACTAACTCTTATCATGTCAATGTAAGAGAACATATTGATGCATTCTCTAAATTAGGCTTTGAAGCGAAGTTCCAGAAGATTTCTTCTGGAGGGGCTATTAGTTATGTAGAAGTGACTAATATGACAAATAACTTTGATGCCATGAAAGAATTAATTAACTATATGTATGAAACAATCCAGTATGCTGAAATCAATACTAAGTCTGACTATTGTCAGGAATGTGGTTTCTCTGGAGAAATCTTATTAGATGAAAATAATGAATGGTATTGTCCTAACTGTGGTAATAGAAACCATAAGACATTAAATGTGTGTCGTAGAACATGTGGTTATCTTGGTGATAATTTCTGGAATAAGGGACGTACACAGGAAATCAAAGAACGTTTTGTACATTTAGACAATAGAGTATATCAGGAAAATAACTAAGAAAGACCTTGAGAGATAACCGGTATTGGTTATCTCTTTTTAATTTAAAAGACTGTGAAAACCACAGTCTTATTTAAGAACCTTACGTTTTGTAGACGAAGGAATATTCAATTGTTGTCTATACTTGACAATGACTCGACGTGAACAATGTAGTTCTAACTCTTCTAGTTTCTTTAGAATTTGATTATCTGAAAGTGGATGTTCTTTATCTTCACTATCAACTAATTCCACAATAGCCTTTTTAATAGAATCACTACTATCTCCTGAAGCAGTTTGAGAAACAAGAAGTTGTTTAAGAGGATAAACCTCACCATTAAAGCTATAGTACTTATTATTTAATGTACGTGAAATAGTAGATTCATGGAATCCTGTTTCACTTGCAAGCTGTGATAATGTACATGGATATAATTCATCATCGTATAAGAAATAACCACTTTGGATATCAACTAAAGCATTTGCGACAAATAATACCGTTTGATTTCTCTTTGTGAGATTTTCAATTAAGAAATGTGCATCATTAAAATAAGATTTCATATTTTCATCATTTTTTACTTTTTCATAAAGAAGATCATTCACGATGAGTTCAGGTTGATTGATAGGAGTAATCATGATATTAGAATCTTCTACCTCTATTAAAATATCTGGCGAGATATAATCATCCTGGGATGAACTATACATATTACATGGGAATGGATTACAAGAACGTATTTCATAAAATAAATGGTCTATTTCTTCTTTTTTTAATCCTGTCTTCTGTTTAATAAGTGAATAGTTCTGAGTTAAGATAACATCCTGATAATCTCTAAATAGTGTATAGCTTTTTGTTTTATTATTATTTTTTAACTGAATAAGAATTGAATCAATCGCATCAGCAGCTCCAACACCATTTGGTTCAAAAGAACGTAATATATCTAGATGAGCATCAAGCAATTCTCTATCTATATCTAAATCAGTGAGATATTGATCAATAGGGTAGGATAAGAACCCACTATCATCCAATGATTCAATCAAATAATCCATCAAATCTTCATTATATGGACGAGTACATGCACTTAATTGTAAATAGAGATCATCTTTTAAAGAACGTTTATTAGATATACTTTCAATAAACTGCTGAGTATCATAGTTTTTAGGTGATTTTAGTTCTAAAAAAGGATTTGTTTCTAATACTTGTTGAACAACTTTATTGATATCATCAATGTTGTCAGTAAGGAAATCTAACGATTTTAATAGTTTTTGATTTAATTTTAATGTTTGTTTTAATGTTTGAATATATTGCATTTTTTGTTTCATATTCATCACCCCTCACTATTATATAGCAAAATTCGTGCCAATTAATGTATGAATATTTATTAGAAAAGTATAACGAATCACTATTGTTGCGCACAAGTTTTATTTGTTTTATCATAAAGGATGAGGTGATTTCATTGGAAGACAAAATAATGTTGTTGATTAATGGAAGAATGGATCAAAATTCATATGAAGAATGTCAATCCATTCAATTATCAAAAGAATTAAAATTAAGTAGAAATCAAGTGACGAGATTATTAAATGAACTATTTAATGACAAGAAGCTTATTAAAATCAAAACAAGCCCTGTTCTATATCTTTCAAGAGGTTCTCTTGAAAGTAAGTATAAGAAGAAACTCTCATCAGATGAATACAAATCATTAGATGAATTGGAAGCTGAATTAAACAATCAGACAGAATTAAAGAACTTTGAAAAACTTATTGGGTCTAATGAAAGCATGTATCAGATTGTAGAGAAGATTAAGGCAACAGTATCTTACCCACCAGTAGGATTACCTATGTTGTTTTATGGACCAACTGGTACGGGTAAATCGTTTATGGCTAAGCTTACGTATGAATATTGTGTAGACACAGGCTTGATTGATGCATCTAAGAATTTTGTACAGGTGAACTGTTCAGAGTATGCCAATAACCCAGAGCTACTCACAGCAAATCTGTTTGGCTATAAAAAAGGTGCTTTTACAGGTGCAGATAGTGATAACTTAGGTTTATTACATTTTGCGGATGGCGGTGTATTATTCTTAGATGAAGTGCATTGTTTAAATGCTGAATGCCAGGAAAAACTATTCCTTTATATGGACCAGGGAATCTATCACTTAGTAGGTGATAATAATAAGTGGTATAAATCTAAATGTAGAATTATATTTGCGACAACAGAAGTACCACAAAAAGCATTATTAAAAACATTCTTAAGACGTATTCCTGTAATTCTTACAATTCCATCTCTTGCCCAAAGAGGAGAAAATGAAAAACTAGAACTCATGTATAACTTCTTAAAGAATGAAGAGAAGCGTGTAAACAAAACAATTCTTATTTCATCCAATGTTTATGAGTTATTACTGAATCATACATTTGTAGGAAACATTGGTGAACTAACTAATACGATTCAGGCAAGCTGTGTAAGTGCGTTATATAAAAGTAGTTCAGATACATTAGAAATTCATGCTTATGATTTACCTGATAGTATCAGGAACAGTATAGATGTCTCTTCTATGGTTATGAAGAAGCATAAGCTTGTATCTCTTAATACACTTCTTCCTATATCAGATCAGGGCATCATTAAAGATTTTTATCAATCATTAATTAATATTAAAAGAGACCATTCATTTGCAGTAAATGCACAAAATACTGTAGATAGATATTTTGAGAAGCTTATATTTAATGATAATCGTGCAGATTCAATTGATTATCTTACAAACTATCTCGAAAAGATATTTAATAATATCACTGAACATTACGGCTTTAGGACTTCACATAATGAGTTGATTGCACTTGCTACATATGTTTCAGAGTTCTCTAAGAATACATATCTCACAAATAACTGGATCAATGAGAATTATGATGAAGTAAAAAACTTAAAGAAATATCTAAAACTTGAATTTCATCGTGAATATGAAATAGGACAGGAAGTTTCTCATTACTTAAAGAATAATATGAACCAGGATATTGATGAGTTTGTAGAATGTATTATCTGTATTTGTATGATTAAGTATTTTGCACATTCTGGTGAAGATCTCACAATTGCGGTTATTATTGCGCATGGTTATTCAACTGCAAGTTCTATTGCGGAAGCAGCCAATAGAATGTTGAATAGTTATATATTTGATGCGATTGATATGCCATTAGATGTGGATGTACAAACTATTACAAGAAAGATTAATGATTACATTGCACATGTTGGTAATATCTCAAAACTTTATTTATTAGTTGATATGGGCTCTCTTGAAGAAATATATCAGGGATTAGATACAAGTAATGCAGATATTGCCTTAGTAAACAATATTAATACTAAATGTGCGTTAGAAATAGGACAGGGAATTAAACTCAATAAAACAGTGACTGAAGTAATTGATTCTATTCTTAAGGAAAACATCTATAAAACGCATATAGAACTTAAGAAAAAGAAAGACCCTATTGTAATCTGTTCTTGTGCATCAGGAGTTGGTACAGCGAATAAAATCAAAGAAATCTTATTCAATTCTTTACCTGAAGATTCTAATTTAAAGATTATTACTTATGATTATCCTGCTTTAATACGTAAACAGGTCTATGATCAGTTAATGAATGATTATGAGGTTGTATGTGTCATTGGAACACTTGATCCAAATATTGAATCTATGAAATATATAGGTATACAGGAATTGATTATTAATGAGGGTCAGAATGCGATAGAAGTATATTTTGGAAAGTATATGACTCAAGCTCAGATGGAGGTATTCGAAAAGAATATCTTACGTAATTTCACATTATCCAATGTTATGAATAACTTAACTATATTAAATCCAGATAAACTACTAGAACATGTAGCGAAAGCAATTGATCATCTACAGAATATCTTACATAAGAGATTTAAGAATAGAACCTGCTTTGGATTATATGTTCATATCTGCTGTCTTGTAGAAAGATTAGTTACAAGACAAGCTATTTCAAACTTTACTGATCAAGACTTTAAAGAAAAGCATCAAGAGTTTATAGATCAAGTAAATATCTCAATGAAAGAAGTTAAGACATACTACAATGTTGAGATTCCAGATGAAGAAATAGAATATATATACAACTATATTATTAATGATTAGTGTGCTATTGATTGGCACACTTTTTGCTTGTTTAAAAGTGGAAGTTAGTTGTACAGATTAATCGTAAAGATCTGTAAACTGGCACAAAGCTTGCTTGAGTATAAGTGGAAGTTGGTTATACAGATTAAGCGTAAAGATCTG
>OMEW01000840.1_pt1 | contig 14360 bp, 11 predicted proteins | sample 1645471 | NCBI WGS metagenome assembly OMEW01 (sample SAMEA103958126, study PRJEB25191) | human gut metagenome | reverse complement strand
GCGAATCTCGCGCGCGAAATTAAGGAGACACTGCGCTGAATTCCGTTTTTCGCGAACATGCTACATGCCTTATGGCAAACTAAGCAGCAGTGTTTTTTGAGCTTGATCCAAAAGGGAATCGAAAGAGGTTGAGCGTGTCTGACAATAAGAACGACATTCTGCACGTCGAAGGCGGCAAGCCGCTGAACGGCACCATCAAGGTGCGTGGCGCGAAGAACTTCGTGAGCAAGGCCATGGTCGCCGCATTGCTGGCCCCGGGCACATCCGTGCTGAAGAACGTTCCGGAAATCCGCGACGTGCACGTGGTGTCCGACCTGCTGCGCCTGCACGGCGTGGACGTGACCGTGGACGGCGCGAACGGCGTGGTGACGATCGACGCCACCAACGTGCAACTCGCCGACGTGGCCGACGTGGACACGCTGTCCGGCTCGTCCCGCATTCCGATTCTGTTCTCCGGCCCGCTGCTGCACCGTCTGGGCGAAGCGTTCATTCCGGCGCTCGGCGGCTGCAACATCGGCGGTCGTCCGATTGACTTCCATCTGGAAACCCTGCGCAAGCTCGGCGCGAACGTGGACAAGGAACACAAGGACGGCATTCACATCACCGCTCCGAACGGTCTGCATGGCGCGAAGATCCACCTGCCGTACCCGTCCGTGGGCGCCACCGAGCAGACACTGCTCGCCGCCGTGCTCGCCGAAGGCAAGACCGAGCTTTCCGGCGCCGCCATCGAACCTGAGATCATGGATCTGGTGAGCGTGCTGCAGAAGATGGGCGCCATCATCTCCGTGGACGTGGACCGCACGTTCCGCATCGAAGGCGTCAAGGAGCTCAAGGGCTACACGCACACGTCTCTGACCGACCGCATCGAGGCCGCCTCCTGGGCGTCCGCCGCGCTCGCCACCCATGGCGACATCTTCGTCAAGGGCGCCACCCAGCCGGAAATGATGACCTTCCTGAACGTGTTCCGCAAGATCGGCGGCGAATTCGACATCACCGACAAGGGCATCCGATTCTGGCATCCGGGCGGAGATCTGAAGCCGGTGGCCATCGAAACCGACGTGCACCCGGGCTTCATGACCGACTGGCAGCAGCCGCTCGTCGTGGCGTTGACCCAGGCCAACGGCCTTTCCATCGTGCATGAGACCGTGTATGAGAACCGTTTCGGCTTCACCAAGCCGCTGGTGCAGATGGGCGCCACGATTCAGCTGTACCGCGAATGCCTCGGCTCCCTGCCGTGCCGCTTCCAACAGCGCAACTACAAGCATTCCGCGGTCATCTTCGGACCGACCCCGCTGACCGGCCGTGACATCGACGTGCCGGATCTGCGCGGCGGCTTCAGCCACCTGATCGCGGCGCTCGCCGCCAAGGGGTCGTCCAACGTGCAGGGCATCTCCCTGATTGACCGTGGCTACGCCGACTTCCGTGGCAAGTTGGAGGCTCTCGGCGCAGATTTCGACTGATTCGCTGCGATTGGTTCGATGAATCGGCTGCGGCTGATTTATTGCGATTGGCCAATCGTGATTGATGATTCGCAATTGAACAGTTGCGATTGACAGTCGCGTCGAACGCCCATGTTGCTTTCACCGGTACTCGCCTTGCGCGGGTGCCGGTTTTGTTTTATCCGCGATTGCCGCCGCCGCAATCGCAAACATGCTTTCCGTGCCTTCCGCATCTTCCGCACATTCCCTTTTCTGCCTTATCGCCCGTCTTTTCTGCATCATTTGACGGCCAAATGATGCAGAAAACGATGGCATGAGGCAGTAAAAAGCAAGATAACGCGGAAAACATCGATGACGAACGTATCGGCGGCCGGTGGCACAATGGGAGCCATGGCATCCAAAGGAAAACCGTCGCCGCGCTCCGCAGTGAAGCCGCTGAGCGACGAGCAAGTCGCAAAACTCGCGCAGAAGCATCATCTTGTAGACCCGACCCACGATTTCCCGACCGGTCCGCGCAAAGCCAACACCGCGGAAATCGAAGCGCAGAACCCCAAAGCCACGCATCGCCTGCTGACCGGCTGCGACGTGGTGCTGCGCAATCACAGCAAAGTGAAGGCCTGGGGCTTGGAACACGTGCCGGAAACCGGCCCGTTCATCACCGCCGCCACGCATGTGACCATGTACGACGTGTTCGTGCCGATGGTGTCGCTGTTCCATCAGGGCCGCCGTCCGCGCTACATGGCCAAGGCGGAAATGGCCAAATGGCCGCTGATCGGCAAATGGTTCCAGCTGGTCGGCATGCAGCCGGTGCAGCGCCGCGCGGGCAAGGCCAAAGCCATCGAGGAAACGTCCGTGGAAATCCTCACCTCCGGCCGCCCGCTGACCGTATGGCCGGAAGGCACCGTGACGCGCGACCCGCAAAAATGGCCGATGAGCATGAAAAACGGCGTGGGCGTGATCGCCCTCGAATCCTCACGCCGACTCGGCTGCCAGGTGCCGCTGTACTGTGCCGTGACCTGGGGCGCGGCCAGCATCAACCACTGGTGGCCGTGGCCGCGCAAGAACGTGGTGATGTGCTACGACGAAGCGCTCGACTACGCGGACCTGCTTGACGGCTGCGATTCCTGGGGAGACGAAGTGCCGACGGACCGCGCCGACGAACTGACCCGCCGCATCCGCGTGCGCATGACCGAAATCATGGCCGAAATCCGCGGCGAACAGGCACCTGACGGCTACTGGGACTACCGCACCATGAGTCGCGTGAAAGACTGATTTTCCCCCACACACCCGTTCCGGCGGCGAACAAAATACGCGTGCGACCGGAACACGCGGCCGGTGTGCGTAGCCGGCGGTAGCATAAGACAACGTCGATTGAAAGCGGCGGCCGATGTGGCATACGCTCGGCCGCAAAAAGCAATCCAAATAATCCAAGGAGCAAAATTCATGGCGAATGTGACGGTACTGGGCGCTGGCGCTTGGGGAACGGCCTTCGGTCAAGTGCTTGCCGACGCGGGCAACAACGTGACCATGTGGGCCATCGAACCGGAAATCGTGGAAGGTATTCGTGACCATCACCACAACGGTGTGCGCCTGCCCAGCGTGGAAACGCTGCCCAGCAACATGACCGCCACCGGAGACCGCGCCGAAGCCGTGGCCAACGCCGACATCGTCATCGTGGCCATCGCCGCGCAGTTCGCACGCGTGGCACTGACCGAATTCAAGGGACTCATCCCCGAGACCGCGCTCGTGGCCTCCCTGATGAAAGGCATCGAACGCACCACCGGCAAACGCATGGACGAAGTCGTCATGGAAACGCTCGACCTGCCGGCGGAACGCTTCGCGGCCATCTCCGGCCCGAATCTGAGCAAGCAGATCGCCGACCGTGAGCCGGCGGCCACCGTGGTCGGCTGCGCGGATATCGACAACGCGCGCAAAATCGCGACCGCCTGCACCACCGACTACTTCCGCGCCTTCGTGACACGCGACGTGATCGGCCTGGAAATGTGCGGATCCCTCAAGAACGTGGTGGCGCTCGCCGTGGGCATGGCCCGTGGCGCAGGCTACGGCGAGAACACCGCGGCCATGATTGAAACCCGTGGCCTTGCCGAATTGACCGCGCTGGGCGAGGCGGCCGGAGCCGATCCGAAGACCTTCGCCGGACTTGCCGGCGTGGGCGACCTCATCGCCACCTGCGGTTCCCCGCTGAGCCGCAACTACACGTTCGGTTCCAACCTTGGCAAGGGCCTGAGCGTGGAAGAGGCCACCAAGGTGAGCAACGGCGTGGCCGAAGGCGTGCCGACCACCGACGCGGTGGTGGCGTTGGGCAAGCAGTACGGTGTGCCGACCCCGCTCGCCACGGCCATGAGCCACGTGCTGGACGACGGCATCTCCTGCGCGCAGATGCTGTCCGAACTGTTCGGCGAAGGCATCACCGAGGAGTAGCAGCCGGCTTGTATGCTGGATGCTTGGCAAAAATCCTGAAAAGTCATAAAAGTTAAGGAATAAAGGCTATAGATATGGCAAAAAAGCGCATTGTGGTGATGTACGGCGGCAAGGCCGACGAGCATTCGATCTCCTGCATCTCCGCTGCGAGTGCGCTGCGCGCGCTGGACACGGACAAGTTCGAGGCCATTCCGGTGGGCATCACCAAGGATGGCAAGTGGATCGTCAACGGTGAGAATCCGCTCGGATGGAGCCTGGACGAAGGCCTGCCGACCGTGGAGAAAACCCCAGGCGCCAAGGACGTGGTGCTTGAAGTGGCTCTCGGACAGGACGGCTTCTTCGCCCGCGAGGATGACGGTACGCTGACCCCGTTCGGCCATGTGGACGCGGTGTTCCCCGTGCTGCACGGGCCGTACGGCGAGGACGGCACCATCCAGGGTCTGTTCGAAATGATGGGCGTGCCGTACGTGGGGTGCGGCGTGCTCGCCTCCGCGGCCTGCATGGACAAGCATTACACGAAGGTGCTGCTTGCGGCCGCCGGCATTCCCGTCGCGCCCGGCATCACGCTCGACGCGCGTTCCTTCGACAAGGCTTCCGAATTCAAGACCGACGCCGATGCGATCATGGCGCAGGTTAGCGAAGCCGGCTTGCAGTATCCGCTGTTCGTCAAGCCGTCCCGCGCCGGCTCCAGCTTCGGTGTGACCAAGGTGGAGCATGAGGGCGATGCGGCCGAACTTGCGGCCGCCGTGTACGAGGCGTCCCGCCACGATTGGCGCATCCTCGTGGAACAGGGCATCGACGCGCGCGAAATCGAATGCGCGGTATTGTGTCCGAAGGCCGGCGAAGCGCCGCAGGCCAGCTGGCCGGGCGAAATCGTGCTCGACAAGCGCGCCGAAGGCGACGACCAGTTCTACGACTTCGACAGCAAGTACATGGACGCCGCCGCAAGCCACGTGGAAGTGCCCGCCAACCTGCCGGAAGAGACGCTGAACCTCGTGCGCGAAACCGCCAAGAAGGCGTTCGTCGCCGTGGACGGTGCCGGTCTGAGTCGCGTGGACACCTTCGTGACCAAGGACGGCAAGGTGATGGTCAACGAAATCAACACCATGCCGGGATTCACGTCCATCTCCATGTACCCCAAGGCATGGGAGGCCACCGGCGTGCGCTACACCGACCTGATCACCAAGCTGATCGAAGGCGTGCTGCGCTGAATCCTGAATCTCATCCGAGCTGAGCCGAAGCCGTGCTGCATTTCGAGCTGAAAAGCGCAAAGAAAGCAACACGAAAAAGGCCAGTTCATCGTAAGTTTGCCGAAGCGAAACGGGAATATTCCTAAAAATCGCTTCGGCTTTACTTATTCTTTGACACTACGTTAGGTAACGCCATTACGTTTCCATGTTGTCGATTCCAAGAACAACAACACAACAAGGGAAACGAAAACGATGAACGCTTTGCGCAAGATCGCCGTCGGCTCGCTCGCCGCCGTGCTCGCATGCTCCATGGCCGCCTGCGGATCAGGCAACGCCAATTCCACCGATAGCGCCTCCAACACCGGTAAAACCGTGAAAGTGGACGAAAAGTCCGCAAAGGCCACTTCGATCTCCGATTTCGGCGGCATGGACGGCCTCGTGGCCGCTGCCGAAAAGGAAGGCGCGCTCAACGTGATCGCGCTTCCGCACGACTGGTCCAACTACGGTGACGTGATCAGCGGCTTCAAGAAGAAGTATCCGAAGATCAAGATCAACGAGCAGAACCCGAACGCCTCCTCCAAGGAGGAAGTGGACGCCGGCAAGACCAACAAGGGCACCGACGCCGCTCCGGACGTGTACGACCTCGGCCTGGCCGTGGCCTCCACCAGCACCGACAACTTCGCCTCGTACAAGGTGCAGGCCTGGGACAAGATCCCGGATTCCGTCAAGGATAAGGACGGCAAGTACTACGCCGACTACACCGGCATCATGTCCATCGGCTGGAACGCCGACAAGTACGGCGACATCAAGTCCATCAACGACCTGACCGACCCGAAGTTCGCCGGAACCGTGGCGCTCAACGGCAAGCCGGCCGAAGCCGGCGCCGCGTTCAACGGCTACCTGATGATCAACCAGCTGGCCGGCGGCGACATCAAGAACCTGCAGCCGGGCCTCGACTTCTTCAAGAAGCTCAAGGACTGCGGCAACCTCACCACCGTCGACGTGACCGACGGCACCATCGACTCCGGCCAGACCGGCGTGGTGATGGACTGGACCTACAACCAGGCCTCCTACCAGAAGAGCCTCAAGGCCAAGGGCGTGAACTGGAAGTTCAAGACCTTCAAGAACGCCCAGGTGGTCAGCTACTACAACCAGGCCATCAACGTGGACGCCCCGCACCCGGCCGCAGCCCGCCTGTGGGAGGAATACCTGTACAGCGCCGACGCCCAGAACGACTGGTTCAAGGGCGGCGCGAACCCGGTACTGCTCGACTCCATGAAGAAGGACGGCACCGTCGACCAGACCACCCTCAAGAACGCCATCACCATCGACGGCGATCCGGTGAGCTACACCAACGAGGATTCCACCCGCATCACCACATGGCTCCAGGACAACTGGGACAAGACCATCGGCAACTGACATGACCGCAGTGCTTACCTCAGGAGCTCACGCCAAGCGCGCGGGCTCCTCCGCCATCTCGTTTGCCGCGCATAGGCGGGAACTCGGCACCATCGCCGTGTCCATCCCGTTCTTCGCCTACACCGCGTGCTTCCTGCTCGCCCCGACGATCATCGTCATCGTGGGCGCCTTCCAATCCGCTGACGGCAGCTTCACCGTGGCGAACTTCAACAAACTTTTCGAAGCGAACACCATCGCCGCATTCGGCATGTCGATACTCGTATCGGTCGCATCCGCGGTCATCGGTGCCATCGTGGGCGCGCTCGCCAGCTACGCCCTCGTCATCGGCTCCAAGCCGAACGGCCTGCTGCGCCGCATGATTTCGGCTATCTCGTCGGTGCTTGCCCAATTCGGCGGCGTGATGCTGGCGTTCGCGTTCATCGCCACCATCGGCATCAACGGCGTGGGCACCATGCTCATCAAACAGCTGACCGGCTACGTGGTGGATCCGAACTGGCTCAGCTCGCTGCCGGGCCTGATCACCATCTACTGCTACTTCCAGATTCCGCTGATGATCATCATCTTCCTGCCCGCGGTCGATTCCATCCGCCCGCAGTGGCGCGAAGCCACGGAAAGCCTCGGCGGCAACACCTTCCAATACTGGACGCGCGTGGCCGGCCCGATTCTGGCGCCGCGATTCATCTCCGCGTTCCTGCTGCTGTTCGCGTCCGCGTTCTCCGCATACGCCACGGCCGCCGCGCTGTTCTCCCAGCGTTCGATTCTCGTGCCGCTGATGATCCAAGGCGCGATGCGCAACGAAATGGACCCGAACCAGCAAGGATTCGCGCAGGTGCTCGCCTTCGCCATGATCGTCGTCGTGGCGGTGGTCATGATGATCAGCCACGCCGTGGAAAAGAGGGCAGGACGATGGCAGTGAACGCAAATGCGCAAACCGTAAGCGCGCAATCGCAGGAAAAGCAGAACATGCAGGAATCGCAAACCATGCCGCCGCAGCTGCGTGCAGCCAGACTCGGCAAGCAACGCATCGTCAAAACCATCATTCTCACGGTGACGCTGCTGTTCCTGTTCGTGCCGCTGGTGTCCATGTTCCTGTTCACCATCCGACACCCGTTGTCAGGAAAATGGAGCTTCGACCCGTGGATCGCCATCTTCACCGGCGACGGCAGCGCGCTCGGCGCCGACCTGAGCACCCTGTGGAGCGGCCTCGGCGCTTCGCTCGCGCTGTGCGTGGTGACCGTGCTGATCATGCTCGTGCTGCTCGTGCCCATCATGGTAATCGTGCACATCCGCTCGCGCAGACTGGAACGCGCCATCGAATGGGTGGCCACGCTGCCGCTGACCATTCCGGCCATCGTGCTGGTGGTTGGCCTGGGACCGATCTACCGCTGGCTGTCCGCCGACGTGCTGAGCACCAACGCGATCTGGCTGTGCTTCGCCTACGTGGTGCTGGTCATGCCGTTTGCCTTCCGCGCGCTTGCGGTGGGACTCAATTCCATCGACGTGAAGACGTTATGCGAGGCCTCACGGTCCCTCGGCGCTTCATGGCCGCGCGTATTCTTCCGCGTACTCATTCCGAACCTGTGGCAGTCGATCCTGTCCGCATCGTTCATCTCCATAGCCGTGGTGCTGGGCGAATACACCGTCGCCTCACTGCTCGGCCGTATGAACCTACAGGTCGCGCTGTACCAGCTCGGCCAATCCAATTCGCAAATCTCCACCGCAATGTCGCTGCTGGCACTGCTATTCGGCGTGATTCTGCTGGTGGCTCTCGATCTGATTTCCGGCGCGATGCGTCGGAACAAGGAAGGTGACAACTCATGACTCTCGCCGAACAGAAGGCGGTGGTTGCCCATACCTCGGAAGCGTTCTCCGATACCGAACCCAACGTGGTGACCGAAGCGGCGAAGGCCGTGCTCAAGGATTCCGAAGCGCGCGGCGGCGGTGTGCAGATGCTTGGTGTAGACAAGATCTACCCCGGTTCGACCGTCAAGGCGTTGGACGATTTCAACCTGGAAATCAATCCGGGCGAAATGGTGGTGCTGCTGGGCGGCTCCGGCTGCGGCAAATCCACCGCGCTGCGCTCCCTGGCCGGGCTGGAAGACATTCAGGCCGGACGCATCCTCGTCGGCGGCCAGGACGTGACCGGCGTGCCCGTCAACAAGCGTGACATGGCCATGGTGTTCCAGGCCTACTCGCTGTTCCCGCACATGACCGCGTTGCAGAACGTGGAATTCGGCCTTGAAATCCGAGGCGTGGACCGTGCGGAACGCCGCCGCCAGGCCATGGAGAAACTGGAACTGGTCGGACTTGCCGACCAGGCGAAAAAGTACACGCAGCAGATGTCCGGCGGCCAGCAGCAGCGCGTGGCCCTGGCCCGTGCGCTGGCCGTGAACCCGCGTGTGCTGCTGCTCGACGAGCCGCTGTCCGCATTGGACGCCAAAGTGCGCGTGCAGCTGCGCGACGAAATCCGCCGCATCCAACTCGAAGCTGGCACCACCACCGTGTTCGTGACCCACGACCAGGAAGAAGCCCTTGCCGTGGCCGACCGCATCGGCGTGATGAACCACGGCCGCATCGAGCAGATCGCCGACCCGCAGACGCTGTACCGCCGCCCCGGCACGGAATACGTGGCCACCTTCATCGGCCTGACCAACCGTCTGCCGGGAATCGCCAACGGTGAGGAGGCCGTGGTGTTCGGCCAGCGCGTCCCGCTGCTGGACGGTTCCGCCACCGACGCCTCCACGGTGCTGGTACGCCCCGAGAACATGACGATCGAACTGACCGACGATGCCGATGCCGTCCACGGAGCCGGCGAACTTGGCCGCGTGGAGATGGTGCATTTCCTCGGCGCGCTGGCCCGCGTGGACGTGCGCGTAGCCTGCGCAGGCATGGGTGGCACGATTCGCGTCACCGTGCAGCTGCCGGCCAACGAGCTGCCCGCAGGAGTTGCGATCGGAGCGCAGGTCGTGGTCGCGCCTCGGCCGATTCCGGCGCTCGCCGTCTGACGATTGGTTGCTGCGCGCGATCGCCGTGCGTGATTATTGCGTACGGTCGCCCATCGCGTGAGACGAGCCATTCGCAGGGCTGAGATTCCAAGCTGATATTCAGAGAACTGGTAGTACAGTGCTGGATATCAGCTTTTTTATTTGCTTGCCGTAAGTTCGTAAGGTGACCATGACGTTTCCGCAACAACCGCAACAGCCGCAGTACCCCCAGTATCCGCAGGGACCGGCACCGCAATATCCGCAATCGCAATTCCCGCAGCAGCTCCAGCAGCCGAATCGCAATCCGTTCTTCGAATGGCTTCAGCGGGCGAAACGTGACTTTTCGCGCATCGGCGCAAGCCTGTGCCTGATGGTGATCATCTGGTACGCGGGCGTCTTCCTGCTCAAAGGCGTGGTGCGTGCGGTCGCGGGCGGTGTAGGCGCCGGCGGCGATATGCCGAATTGGATGACGTTCCTCATTTCCGACGTGCCGCTGTATCTGATCGCCATGCCGGTCGCGGTGGTGCTCATGGGCAAATCGACCGTCATCGAAACCCGCAAATTCAACGTGAAACCGGGCATGTTCTTCAAGCTGCTGTTCATGTGCCTGCCGATGATGTGGGTCGGCAGCATGGTCGGCAGTATGCTGTCGCTGGCGCTTTCCGACGGCGAGGCGACGAACCGCGTAGCCGATCTTGCCATGCAGACGAACATCTGGAACGTCGTGTTCTTGGTGATTCTTGGCCCGATTTTCGAAGAATGGATGTTCCGCAAGCAGCTCATCGACCACACTCGCAAATACGGAGAGAAAACGGCGATTCTGCTGTCCGGCCTTGCGTTCGGACTATTCCACATGAACCTGTTCCAGTTCTTCTATGCGTTCCTGCTGGGAGTCATGTTCGGCTACATCTACATGCGCACCAGCAAACTGCGCTATTCGACGGCCATGCACATGATCATCAACTTCAACGGCGGCGTGCTCGCGCCGTGGATTCTGACGCGCGTCGACCTGGACCAGCTGGACAAGGTGTCTCAGGCCGCGGAAAACGGCAATGTGGCGGCGATGGAACAGTGGGCGTCGCAGAACGCCACCGGGCTGGCGATCATGCTCGTCTATTTCCTGCTGTACGGTGCCGTGATTCTTGTCGGATTCGTGCTGCTGATCCGTAACTTCAGGAAAGCCGAGTTCTACACCGCGCCGGAGGAGCTGCCGCGCGGCGTGCGCGCCAAAACCGTGTACGGCAACGTTGGCATGGTCACGTTCATCGTGCTCACGGTGCTGCTGACGGCGATCGGTCTGTTCCTATAGCCGCTACCGCCGCTATTCGCCGCTGCCGACCGCGCGGTGCTCAAGATAATCGGCATGCGCGATCGACTGCGCCACCGCATCCGCCATCGTGGACAGCAGCAAATCGTTTTTCGCAAACGCGTAAATCGTGCCGTCAATGCCGTACGGGGTGAAGCCGTTGAGCTTCACCACCGGCTTGTATTGCGGGTTGGCAAGCCCCACGGTCGCATGTTCCACGGTGCTGACGATGTCGGCCTTCATACGCTCCACATCCACGCCCGCCTTCGCGGTGAACGGCACCGACACCAGGCACTCGTTCGACGGGTCAAGCTTCTCCAGCGAGGCGGTGTTCAGAATGGAATTCGGAATGACCATTTCGTTGCCGTTGCGTTCGCGGACGATGGTCTGACGCCAGTTGATGTCTTTGACGGTGCCGGTGATGCCGGCCACCTTGACGTAATCGCCCGGCTGGATGACGCGGCCAAGCATAAGCCCGAAGCCGCCGATCACATTGGCGATCGTATCCTTCAAACCCAGCGAAACCGCAAGACCGCCGATGCCAAGAGCGGTGAATATCGTGGTCGGATTGATGCCGAACACTGGCTGCAGCAGCGTGCCGATGGCGAACACCCACACCACCGCGCGCATGATGTTGACGAAGATGGAGGCGTTCGGCACCTGCGATTTGTCGAGCACGCGGCGCACCACCTTGGTGAGCGCCTTGTCGATAAGCGCGGCGACGATGAGCACGACGGCGAGCAGGATGAGCTTGCTGTAGTTTTTGGCAAGCCAGTGCATGAGAATTTCAACTGGATCCATGGCTGCCTAGTCTACACAGGGGACGTTGCACAACGCTTGCGATTGACTGGATGATTCCTGATCCGCCGGCTGGCCGCAGCGGAGCATAATGGATTCCGTAGGATGCGTTGGCCAGCGAAAAGGGGTGCGACATGGGCAATGTCGTGGATTATGTGCGGCGCGAGTTTCATGGATTCGCGGAGCTGCCGTTCGGCGATGTTGATTCGCTGGTGCTGGCTGAGCTCTCATATATGCGGCTTTCCGGCTTGGTTCCGGCGTTCGGCGAGGCGAGGTCGGTGGCGACGGTGCCGATTCGAGAGCTGCTGCGTGCGGAAAGCTATGACGACATGTTCGTTTCGAATTCCTCCGATATGAACGAGTATCGGCTCGCGTTGCTGCGTGCCGTCTGCGAATCGCCGCGTTTCCGCGCGTTGCGTGTCGGCGAGTACGCGGAGCGTCTGAGCGAGCGCGAACAGCAGCAGTTCGCCGCGATGACGTTCGACGTGGGTTGCGGACCCGTCGATTCGCTGTATGTAGCCTTCCGTGGCACCGATGGCACGCTTGTCGGATGGAAGGAGGATTTCAATATGGCGGTGCGTTGCCCGGTGCCGTCCCAGGAATCCGCGTATCGGTATGTGAACTCGATTCTGGACAGGTCGGAAGGTTTCCTTTCGTCGGGCGATTCGCCCGCGGTCATGCTCGGCGGGCATTCGAAAGGCGGCAATATGGCCGTGTATGCGGCCATGCGTATCGCGCACGATGACATCGAAGTGGCTGGCGAGCGCGCGCGGCGGCTCGGATTGCTGCCCTCATTGGGTGGGCCAGTGCGGGGTCGCAACAGACGGATCTCCCGCATCTTTTCCCATGACGGGCCGGGCCTTCCGAAATCGACGGTGCGCGGTCAGGCGTACCGTGCAATCGAATCGCGTATCCGCAAAACCGTGCCCGAATCGTCCGTCGTGGGCATGCTGCTGCAATCGAATGCGCCAGTGCGCATCGTCAAAGCGGATGCCATCGGCATCATGCAGCATATGGGAAACAGCTGGCAAGTGGCGGAAAATGGCGATTTCGAACAGGTGGACGAGCTGACGGCCGGCGCGCAGCTCATCAAACGAACCCTCGACGGGTGGCTTGACACCGTAAGCCAGGAGCAGCGCGAGCGCGCCATCGACCGGATCTACGGGATCTTCGCGGCGGCGGGATACGGCAATATCGCCGATTTGGTGGAGCATTGGACGGATTCGCTGCCGAAGATTGTGGAGGCGGCGCGCAATACCGATCGGGAGACGCGCGGACTCATCAGGGCGGTGATCAAGGCGATTCCGGTCAGCGCGGCGAAGGCGGTGCGCGAGGGCTGAAGCGGGTTGAGTGCCGAGGCGGGCTGAAGCGCGTGCCGAGGCGGGGCTATGGGCGGATGCAGCGGCTGGTCGGGATGGTTGCCGAGCCGCATTTCGGCCGATTCATGTGTCACGATCCTCGAAAAGGCGTGAAAAATGGAATTGTGACACATAAGTGCCGCGCAAGTGACACACGAGTGCCGCACAAATGACACATAAGAAGGGCAATGGAGGGCATCGGGGCGCCGATGATCCGGATGCATCCCCGTTCGCTGACGTAGGATGGTGCGGTGCGGACGCATAATTGTGGAAGCATAATGGAATGCGGAATGTCGACGGCTGCGAAAGGGGTGTGCAATGGGCAACATCATCGATTACGCGCGTACGGAGACGCGCGATTTCGGCGAGCTTCCCTTCCGTGAGGCCGACGCGCTCGTGCTCGCGCAGCTTTCGTACGACGACGTGCCGGAATGTGTGCCGCGATTGGATGACGTCGAATCGAAATACGGCACGTTGCGCGATCGCGTGAAGCAGTTCGACGTACGCCGGCCGATCCGTTCGCTGCATATGTTGCGCAAGCTCCCGTTCAACGGCGTGACCATCGCACGCGCCGATGACGAACTGAACCACGACCAGGCGGTGCCCGACCATGACGTCGAGAACGTGGGACTGGTCGATCCGCAGGTGACGCACGACTTCTACCATGCCGTCGCCTCGAATCCGCGGTTCTCCGACATTGAAATGGGGGCGTTTCTCGAGCAGTTCGACGGCGAAGAGCAGACGCAGTTCGCCGCGGTGACCTACCTGCTGCCGTCCGGCGCGCTTGTGGTGGCGTACCGGGGCACCGACGATTCGCTGGTCGGCTGGAAGGAAGATTTCAACATGGCCTTCCAGTATCCGGTACCGGCGCAAGCGACCGCCGCCGACTATCTGGCCAGAGTCGCCGCGCTGTGGAAGGACGTGCCGATTGTGCTCACCGGCCATTCCAAGGGCGGCAATCTGGCCGTATATGCGGCGATGAACGCATCGGACGAGGTGAAGGACCGCGTCGAACGCATCTACTCGCTGGACGGGCCGGGATTCCCCGAATCTGTGGTGAACAGCTTCGAATATGCAAGCGTGAGCGACCGCATCGTCAAAATCGTTCCGGACTCATCGGTGGTGGGCATGGTGCTGGAAACCCCCGAACGGTGCATGGTGGTCAAATCCGACGTGGAAGGCATCATGCAGCATTTCGCGTTCTCCTGGCAGATGCACGGCGGCGAATTCGACAAAGTCGAGGACGTGGCCAACAGTTCGGTGACTTTCAACAAAGCGTTGAACGGGTGGCTGTCCAACCTGTCCAAGGAACAGCGCGAACGTGCTGTGGACGCGCTGTTCGCGGTGCTGGAGGCGTCCGGAGCCGGCAGCATCTCCGCCATGATGGCGGCCGGACCGAAGGTCATCCCCGAAATGCTCGGCAC
>OMEW01000829.1_pt1 | contig 14608 bp, 8 predicted proteins | sample 1645471 | NCBI WGS metagenome assembly OMEW01 (sample SAMEA103958126, study PRJEB25191) | human gut metagenome | reverse complement strand
TACCCGTGACTGGACTTTCACCAGTAAGATTAGTGCCATGCTCGGCACACTAGAAAAACCCCAGACGAAAATCGTCTGGGGTTCTAAGGTTAGATGAATAAATTTAATTCAGTCTAAACTATTTAGCAGTAATAGCACCTGGTACAGATACTGAAACGAATGTATATACACCATCAGCAACCTGAACTTTTACTGTTAACTTAGTAACGTTGAAGTAGTCTCCAGAAGCAACAGAAATATCAGCGCCTGTAAGCTCTGTACTTCCAGTTGAATTCTTCTTAACTTTTACTTCACCAATTTCTAATGCACCATCTTTATCAGTAATACCTGAAACAGATGTGTAAGTCTTACCATCAAATGTTACAATAATGGCATCTGCTAACATGCTACCAACAGTATTGGCATCTACTTTTTCATTCTTTACTTCAACTTCGGCCTTAGCCTGAGAATCAGAAAGTGTAAACTGTGTAGAAATTGTAACTGTCTTAGTACTTGTATTCTCTGTAACTTCTTTTTCAGCAATAACAGTATATGTTCCTGCATCAAGCTGTTTTTTAGCAATTGCAGAACCACTGGTAGTAGTAACCTTAACTGGAGTAACCGCTAAAACACCCTCGGCATTAACAGTAATAGCATCATTTGTTGTAGTTTTAGCATCTTTTGTTCCTGCGAAGATTACAGTTCCATCAGCTTTCTTTACAGTATACTTAGCATCTGAAACAACTGTCTTATCTACACCGTCAGCAACTCCGATCATTTTGACGTTAATTGTCTTTGTATCCTTGTTGTCGTTGTCAACTTTCATATCAACATTGCTATTATCAACATCAAGACGATATGCAGAAATCTTAGTAGAATCTGTCTGCTTTACAGCTACGCTTACAGTCTTTGCAGCGATTTCCTTATTATCTTTCTTGTAAGAGATCTTATATACATAATTTCCCTTTGCAGCACTGTTAACAAATGTTACTTTCTTGTCTGTCTTAGCTACTGTATTGTAATAGGTAACACCATTAACATCTTTTGCAGCTAAAGTTTTATTATTAGAATCTTTTGCATCAGTAGAAAGGCACTCAATGTTGAGGTTATAATCCCCTGACCATTTATCACCATACTGATCTTTTAATGTAACATTTACAGTTTTGGAATCTGATGCTAAATTTTTAGAAAGTGTTACATCATACTTATCTAACTCGAGAGTTGCAACAGCTCTTTCAGCTACAATGTCAATTGCAACAGAACCAACAACTTTGTCATCCTTTTTAACGAGGATATATGCTGTACCATTCTTTAATGCTGTAATTCCGATAGAATTATAAGTAGCACTTACTTTGTTATCAGCAAGCATTAATACCGACTTGTCAGATGACTCAAATGTATACTTGCTGTAGTCTGAAATTTCCTGATTATCAGCATTCTGAATCTTGAACATTGCAGCCTTTGTCTCATTTACAGCAATCTTATTTGTATCTTTAGCCTTGTCAAACTTCTTTGCAGAATCATCAATTCTTACAGCAAAGTTGTTGATCTCAGACTGAGCAGAAGCAGTAATTGTAACCTTGTTTGGTCCAATGTTTCCTTCTGGCTTACCATTCTGGTCATACTTACCTGTCTTGTATGTGATCTCAGCTGTAGCTGTATCGCCAACTTTGTTTAAGTATAACTTAGAACCGTTTGTATAACCGTTTCCGTTTGTATTGATTGTAAAATCATAGTTAGCATCAGCTTCGCCATACTTAAGCTCTTTTACAACAACACCATTAGCATCCTTAGATACTAACTTAATTTCTGTCTCAGTAGCATATGGGATTGTAGCTTTATCAAGTGCGATAGAAGCAACCTTTCCATCAGAAGCTACGAATGTCTTTGTGATTCCATCAAGAGTCACATCATATGTAGCTGCATCCTTTAACTCACTGAACAGAGTTAATGTAACCTTAGAAGCGTCCTTAGAATCAACTGTTACCTTAGATACTGGGTAAACAACGTTTGTTGCTTCACTCTTGATTGCGAAATCAGTAGGCTTAAGATTCTTTGTATTACCAGTAACAGTAGCTGTAAGCTCTGTTAACTTGTTCTGTGCTACTGTAGAAAGAACATAGTTCTTTACTTCTACTTCCTGAGTAGCTGTAGCTGTATCTTTACCAATCTTAAGTGTAGCTTTGATTGTAGCCTTACCAGCCTTAACACCCTTTACAGTTCCGTCTTCAGAAACTGTTGCGATTGTATCATCACTGGATGTGTAAGTGATCTTAGCTCTTGAAGAAGCCTTCTTAGTTGTTGTTAACTTAGTTGTGCTTCCAACTGCTACTGCTGACTCTCCAGATAAAGCAACGCTTGCCTTAGCAACTTTCATTGTGTAAGTAAGTTTCTTTGTCTTTGCCTTAGCATTCTTCTTTGTAGAAGTCTTGTAAGTTACCTTAACCGTAACTTTAGCGGTACCTGGCTTAACACCTGTAACCTTGATCTTCTTTGCTGCTGTCTTCTTAACTTTTGCAACAGACTTCTTGTTGCTTGTTGCAGTTACTTTAACAGACTTCCAAGACTTTGGAGTTTTAACTGTAACTGTCTTGTAGCCCTCAGAATAAACTGTGGCTTTTTTTGCGCTAAGCTTTGCTGTAGAAGCTGCCTGTGCGTTTGTAGCAGGAACTGCTGTTACAACCATAGCTGCAGCGAGAGCAAAAGCTAACACTTTTTTGCTTGATTTCATGTTTTTTCCTCTCTTTCTTTTTGACCAACTTCCATCTCTTCTACTCGTTTAACCCTGCACGTTTAAGTTCCTTCATCTTCTCTTCCAAACCGCTGCGGACGATTCTTCCAATCCAATGTTCTCGCTAATTGCCTCCACTGACCTTCCTCGGTCTTGCTGTTAAGTCCATCGTCAGTTTCATCTACAGACACATAAATCAAAATTGACCAGAAACTTTCGTGCATCAGACGTCGGCGTAGAGTGTGATATCAACGTTGATTGTCCAGCATCAAGATCAGCAAGCTGAGGTTCCGATGACTTATATTTCTAATATGTATCTGCAATTGTAAGGTCTGTCTGGAATAACTTCCAGTTTCCATAGCCTCGATAGTAGTTCATCGCTAGTCGTACTATTTATAGTACACTTTTAACTACTCTACGTGCATATCATACACCAAGTATTGTATCTTTGCAACACCAAAATTACATTTTATTGAAAAAATTCTTTAATATTTTCTTAAGCATTTAAGAGTTTTTTCACTTTTTTCTATTATTAAAACTATTTCACGCGTAGTTCGAGTGAAACTACGCGTGAAGATAAACAATTCTATTTAAAGTAAGCAACTCCGGATTCGAAGATCTTCATATCCTGCTCTCCGTAAATGTTCATGGCAACGGCCTCACCGCGGCGCTCGCTGTGTGCCATCTTTCCGAGTACACGTCCATCCGGACTGGTGATACCCTCGATCGCCATGTACGAACCATTGACATTCCACTCTTCATCCATGGTTGGCTCGCCGGCTTCATTGACATACTGGGTGGCAACCTGTCCGTTTGCAAAAAGCTTGTCCAGCCATTCCTTCGGAGCTACGAAACGTCCCTCTCCATGGGATGCCGGGTTGCAGTATGTTGCACCAAGCTTTGCCTGCTGCAGCCATGGGGATTTGTTTGTCACAACCTTGGTATATACCATCTTGCTGATGTGGCGGTTGATGGTGTTGTAGGTCAGTGTCGGGGAATCCGCACTCTGTGCCTGGATCTGTCCGTAAGGAACAAGTCCCAGTTTGATCAGCGCCTGGAATCCGTTGCAGATACCAAGTGCCAGTCCGTCACGTTCTGACAGCAGTCTGCTTACTGCCTCTGTCATCTTTGCATTCCGGAATGCTGTTGCAAAGAACTTTGCAGATCCTTCCGGCTCATCTCCTGCGGAGAATCCACCTGGGAACATGATGATCTGTGACTGGTTGATTGCCTTGACAAATTCATCGACAGAATCACGGATGTCTGCTGCACTCAGATTCTTGAATACTTTTACAATTGTATTGGCACCTGCACGCTCAAACGCTTTCGCACTGTCGTACTCGCAGTTTGTTCCAGGAAATACCGGAATAAATACGGTCGGCTTTGCGACTTTGTTTTTGCATACATAAACATTCTTTGTATCGTATACGTCACTCTGTACTTTTTCTTTATCCTCGGTTGCGCGGGTTGGGAATACACGCTCGAGTGTTCCCTGCCATGCATCAAGTGCCTCATCCATGGAAAGAGCCATGTCTTTGTATACGAATTTCTGTGCATCGTTCACTTCTCCGATAACGATTGCGGATGCTTCTTTTATAATAGGAAGAAACTCTTCTTTTACTTCTGCAACAATATTACCGAATCCCGGCGCAAATAAGGTTTCTGCAGTCACATCATCGGCGATGGTTACACCTAATTTGTTACCGAATGCCATCTTGCTGACTGCTGCTGCCAGACCTTTTCCGTCAAGTGCATAGGCACTGCGGATTGCTCCCTTGCCGATCAGCTCATGAATCTTGTCATACAGTTTCATCACCTGCTCATATACCGGCAGATCATACGTGTTCTTTTCGATCGTAAAGAGTACCAGCTTATCTCCTGCTTCTTTCAGTTCCGGTGTGATGACATCTTTTTCTCTTGCCACATCGACTGCAAAAGAAACCAGTGTCGGAGGCACGTCAATATCGTTGAAGGTTCCGGACATGGAATCTTTTCCACCGATGGATGGCAGACCAAAACCGATCTGTGCATCAAATGCACCGAGCAGTGCTGCAAACGGCTGACTCCATCTCTTTGGATCTTCACTCATTCTGCGGAAATACTCCTGGAAGGTGAAGCGTACTTTCTTGTAGTCACCACCGGCGGTCACGATACGGGAAAGGGATTCCAGTACGGCATATACCGATCCGTGGTATGGACTCCAGGAGGATAAGTACGGATCAAATCCGTAGGACATCATGGTTACGGTATCGCATTTTCCTTTCAGAACCGGAAGTTTGGCAACCATGCTCTGTGTCTCGGTCAGCTGATAGCGGCCGCCGTATGGCATGTAGACACTTCCCGCACCGATGGAACCGTCAAACATCTCGACAAGTCCCTTCTGGGAACATACATTAAGATCCGCAAGCATGGCAAGCCATGCTGATTTGTTGTCGTTTTTCTGTAATGCATCTGCAACTTTCGGAAGTTCGATCTTTTTAAAGAAGTTGTCTTCCTCTTTTGGCATCTCGACTTCGACATCTGCTTCCTGATGCGCACCGTTGGTATCGAGGAATGCACGGGAAATATTGACAATGTCTTTTCCTCTCCACTCTAAGATCAGTCTCGGCTCCTCGGTAACAACTGCCACCTCGATTGCTTCAAGGTTTTCTTCTTTTGCATAAGCAAGGAACTGCTCGACATCCTGCGGAGCGACAACGACTGCCATACGCTCCTGGGACTCGGAGATTGCAATCTCCGTTCCATCCAGACCGGCATATTTCTTCGGTACTTTATCCAGATTCACGCGCAGTCCGTCTGCAAGCTCACCGATGGCTACCGATACACCGCCGGCACCGAAATCGTTACATTTTTTGATAATATGGCTGACTTCTTCTCTGCGGAACAGGCGCTGCAGTTTACGCTCAGTCGGTGCATTACCTTTCTGTACCTCGGCACCACATACAGACGTAGACTGTGTGTTATGTGCCTTGGAAGATCCGGTTGCTCCACCGATACCGTCACGTCCGGTACGTCCGCCCAGAAGGATAATCTTATCTCCCGGATCAGAGGTCAGTCTCTGTACGGCACGTCTCGGTGCGGCACCCATGACAGCACCGATCTCCATACGTTTTGCTACATAATCCGGATGGTAAACTTCTTTGACATATCCGGTTGCCAGTCCGATCTGATTTCCATAAGAGCTGTAACCTCTGGCTGCCTCGCGCACGATCTTCTTCTGTGGCAGCTTACCCTCAATCGTATCTTTTACGGACACGGTTGGATCTGCGGCTCCGGTCACACGCATTGCCTGATAGACATAAGTTCTTCCGGAAAGCGGATCACGGATGGCTCCGCCTAAACAGGTAGCAGCACCACCGAACGGCTCAATCTCGGTCGGATGGTTATGTGTCTCATTCTTAAAGTTTACAAGCCACTCCTCTGTCTTTCCATCTACTTCCACCGGTACCACGATGGAACATGCATTGATCTCGTCAGATTCTTCCTGATCTGCAAGTTTTCCTTCTTTTTTCAGACGTTTCATGGCAAGCAGTGCCAGATCCATCAGGCAGACAAACTTGTCATCGCGTCCCGCATACAGTTTCTTGTGGGTATCCAGATATTCTTCGTAAGTCTTTTTGATTGGTGCCTGGTAAAATCCTTCATCAAACTTCACATTTTTAAGTTCTGTCGAAAAGGTGGTATGACGGCAATGGTCACTCCAGTAAGTATCAAGCACGCGGATCTCTGTCACGGACGGATTCCGCTTCTCGGTATTTTTGAAGTAATTCTGGATATGTAAGAAATCCTTAAAGGTCATGGCAAGATTTAAAGAGCTGTACAGTTCCTTTAAGTGTGCTTCTGCCATGTCGATAAATCCGTCGAAAACTGCCACGTCTGCCGGCTCATCGAAATTCTGTACGAGGGTATCCGGCTTGTCCATACCGGTCTCACGGGAATCTACCGGATTGATACAATACTTTTTGATCGCCTCTAACTCATCCTCTGTGATGTCACCCTTGATCACATAGGTCGTCGCGCTGCGGATGATCGGCTCCTCATCCTCATTTAAAAGCTTCACGCACTGCTCTGCGGAATCCGCTCTCTGGTCGAACTGTCCCGGCAGGAATTCTACGGAAAATACGTTTCCTCCTTCTGCGTCAAAGTTCTCCTCATAAATATCATCCACTGGCGGCTCGGAAAATACCGTCTGCAATGCCTTCTGGTAAGTGGCATCCGATACATTTTCCACATCATAACGGATCAGAACACGCACCTGATCTGCAGCGATTCCGAGATAATGCTTTACCTCATGTTTTAATTCTTTTGCCTTTACGGCAAAATCCGGTTTCTTTTCTACGTACACACGACGTACATTGCCCATTGGATTTACCTCCTTCTTTTGCGAAACGGAATGCCCCCTGTATTCGGGGGCATTCTATTGATCTTTATGTTATTGTATCATGGGTTGACAATTAAGTAAAATTAATATCGCTTACGATATCTATTACCTGTTCTTATGAAATTACTGTACGGTAATTGCACTGTCCGTTACAACGCCCGGAGTGTCCGGTTCCGGCTGATCCGGCTGATCGGTACCCGGGTTTGGATTTACAAAATTAATCTTTACTTTCAGCTTTCTGGATTTATTTCCTGCCGTATCTTTGGCATATACGGTCACACTGTAAGTTCCGTACTTTTTGTTTTTCATGGCAGTAACTGCTTTCTGTACTTCCTGGGTATTTACGAAAACATATTTTGAAACAAGTTTCTTCCCCAGATCCTTTGCCACTACATCTGCCTTAATTGCAGAAACCAGTTTTTCTTTGGAAACGGCTTCATTGTAGGTCAGTGTCTTTCGCTTCAGGCTGATGGATGGTGCTTTCGTATCTTTTACGGTAATTACGATGCTCTTTTGGGTCTTGTTTCCTTTGGCATCTTTTGCGGTGTATGTAATCTTATATTTTCCGGTCTTTGCCGCATTGACTTTTCCGGAAACGGTAAATTTAAGTGTCTTACCTCTGTAATCGGTAGCTTTCACACCCTTTTTCAGATCTACTTTGCTGTTTGTTCTCTCGATGGTTTTATTCTTGATTCCCTTAATCGTCGGGCGAAGTTTCAGCCATGGATTTCTCGGATCCGGATCGGTCGGATCCCATCCGCGGTACGGACTGTTTACATCAATACGGATCGGGGTAGGCTTGCCCAATGGTCCCGGATCTTTGCTGTCATAGATGGTTACTTTGGTTCCTACCGGGCAGTTGTCATAGATCCACTTGGCATCTTCCACATTCAGACGGACACATCCGTGGGATGCCGTCTGTCCCAGACGGTTATAAGAATTGTATGCCAGCCTGCTCGGATCCTGTGAACTGTAAAACACAGAGTGGAACAGCACACCACCGTGAATACGGCTGCAATACTGTCCGTACACACCGCCCATAAGTGTATGCCAGCGGTATTTTGCCGGAATCGAAAATGTTCCTGTCGGGGTGGCATTGTTGACACCGACAGAGCAGGCAAATGCTTTGACCGGTTTGGTATATTTGCCTTTGGAATCAAGTGCATATACGGTCACACAGTTCTGCTGACGATTGATTTTAATGTAATATGGCAGTTTTGCTGCCTGAGTTGTAACGGGTGTTCCTGCGAACACAAGCAGCATGAGTGCCGCCATCAATCCGCATAAGGTTTTCAAAATTCCCTTTTTCATGATAATCTCCTTTTCTCTCCTTTGTGAAAGGTATATAATATATCCTATACTATACTATACTACTGAGGATATGATCGATGGATATCAATTATGAATTATACAAGGTTTTCTATTATGTTGCAAGCTCTCTCTCATTTTCGGATGCAAGTAAGAAGCTTTTTATCTCCCAGTCAGCGGTAAGCCAGTCTATCAAAACATTAGAGCGCAAGCTGGGACAGCCGCTTTTTATCCGCAGCACCAAAAAAGTGCAGCTGACTCCTGCCGGTGCTCTGCTGCTAAAACATGTGGAACCTGCCATGAATCTGATCTCCCGTGGGGAAAGCCAACTTTTAGAATCCGGCTCTCTGGGCCTGGGACAACTGCATATCGGCGCAAGCGACACGATCTGCCGTTATTTTCTGCTGCCGTATCTGCAGAAATTCCATCGGAAATTCCCGGATGTTCCGATTAAAATCACCAATGCCAGCTCGATGGGCTGTGTAGACCTGTTAGAGCAGCGCCGGGTAGATCTGATTATCACAAATTTTCCAAACCCGCATCTGAATCCTTCCTATATTCAGAAAACGGTTGGCTCTTTCTCGGATGTGTTCGTCGCCAATCCGGCATATTTTGATCTGGCGGACCGCATCGTTCCTTTCTCGGAGCTTGGCACCTATCCGCTCATGATGTTAGACCGCAAGAGCACAACGAGTGAGTTTCTGCACCACATTTTCCTGCAGCATCAGCTGGAACTGCTGCCTCAGGTAGAGCTCAGCAGCAACGATCTGCTCATTGACATGGCTCGCATCGGTCTTGGAATTGCTTTTATCCCGGATTTTTGTCTGAAACACAAGCCGGAGGATCTCTTCCTCGTCCGCACGCAGGAAACGATCCCGCAGCGGCAGCTGGTGGCTTCGTTAAACCCTACCCTTCCGGTTTCTGCCTCCACCGAAGAGTTTTTAAAGCTCCTCCCGGACGTCTGACCAGAACCGGCTCACTTCTTCCCGCAGCTGCGGCAGACCACAGACGCTTCTCTTTTCCCATTCTCTCGGAAAAAGCGCTCCGTATTCGCGCTGCAGGAAACGTTCATCCAGCAGAAGGATCACGCCGCGGTCCTCGCTGGTTCGGATCACGCGCCCTGCTGCCTGCAGGACTTTGTTCATTCCCGGATAGCGGAACGCATAGTCAAATCCGGACAATCCCCGCTCATCATAATAATTCTTTAAAATTTCACGTTCATCGCTGACCTGCGGAAGTCCGGTTCCCACGATGATGGCACCGATCAGCCGGTCGTTTTTCAGATCAATGCCTTCCCCGAAAATTCCACCCATCACACAGAACGCAACGAGTGTCCCCTGGCGCTCTTTTTCAAATTCTTCCAAAAACGCTTCTCTTTCGTGTTCTTTCATATTACTATGCTGCATCAGAATCTCGCACGAATCGGCCGCCTTCCCGGCAAAGACCTCATATACATCCTGCATCAGCCGGTAAGACGGGAAAAACACCATGTAATTTCCCTGCTGTGCTTCTGTGACTGCACCGATATAGTCCGCGATTTTTTCGTATTCTTTTCTGTTCCTCCGCGTATATTTTGTGCTCACATCCCGGCCAAATGCGAGAAGTCTCTGTGTCTGGGCAAACGTACTCTGCGCATAAATGGCATAGTTATCCTCGTCCGTGGAAAGTAGCCGCTTGTAGTATCCGATCGGCAGGAGCGTTGCGGAGAAAAAGATCGTGGAATTGCTTTTATCGATGCATTTCTGCAGATTGACCGACGGATCTACGCAAAAGAGCCGGATCCGGAACTGGCCTTCCTCCGTCATCTGGCTGTAGATCACGTAATGGTCATCCACCAGATCATAGATATTCAGGAAATTGCACAGCGCAAAGTAAAAATCCAGCACCGTTTTCTTCTCCGGAAATTCCCGCGGTTTTTCCAAAAATTCATCCATCTGGGAGGCCAGCCGCATAAGGTGGAAGGTCAACGTTCCCACACTGTCCAGAATCTGGTAGTGCTCACACTCACGTTTCATTTCCAGCATGGCTTTGTTGCATTTGTCCAGGATACGGCAGATCGTACGGCTGTGCGCTTTCATGATCCGCTTCACTGCAAGCACGTCTTCTTTGTACAGATCGGCACTGTACATCTCCCTGCTGCGATCCACGAGGTTATGTGCCTCATCCACCAGGAACAGATAGTCTCCCTTTATCCCCTCCTGAAAAAAGCGTTTCAGATATACATTCGGATCGAATACGTAATTGTAATCACAGACAATATTGTCTGCCCAGGTTGCCACATCCAGACTCATCTCAAACGGGCACACCTGATATTCTTTCGCCTGCGCTAAAACTTCCTCTCTGGTAAACAGGTTGGATTTCTGCAAGAGATCAAACACCGCATCGTTCACCCGGTCAAAATGTCCCTTTGCATATGGACAGTTTACCGGGTTACAGTCCATCTCTTCACACAGGCAGAGTTTTTCTTTGGCTGTGATCTGGATGACTTTGGCACGGTATCCCTGTTCTTCCAGCAGTGCGAACGTTTCTTTTGCCACAGTTGCTGTGATGGTCTTTGCCGTGAGATAAAAGATCCGGTCTGCCAGCCCTTCTCCCACTGCTTTTACCGCCGGAAAGATTGTGGAAATTGTTTTGCCCACTCCGGTCGGTGCCTCGATAAACAGGTTCTTCCCCCGCAGAATGGTGCGGTAAACATCTGCAACCAGCTTCTTTTGTCCCTGCCGGTAGGGAAATGGAAACTCGAGTGTATGAATACTCTCCTGCCGCTGTTTTTTCCATGCGATCTGCCAGTCTGCCCATTTCCGATAATCTTCGATCAGATGGCCAAACCACACGGTCAGTGTCTCAAATGTATAAATCTCCCGGAAATACCGGATTTCCTCGGTATCCAGATTGCAGTAGGTCATCTGCACGCCGATCCGCTCCAGACGGTTCTGTTTCGCATAGATATACGCATAGCACATTGCCTGGGCTTTATGCACGTAGACCGGCTGTTCCATTGCCGCAACGTTTCTATATACACCCTTGATCTCATCGATGAAGCTGATTTCTTCTTCCGGAGGGATTTCCGCCGCAAACTCCATCTCCGGTTGCAGCACAGACTCCGTCGCAGCCGGCAGATCCGGCTGAAATTTTCCATAGGCGATTCCGTCTGCACGTCCTTCCACGACCAGTACGTAATCGTTGGCTTTCCATTCAATTTTCAGCGGTACTTCCGCCTGGTAGGAGGTGTCCATGCTTTTTTGAATTTTCCGGTGGATACGGCTGCCTTCCATCATGGCCTCTGCACTCGCCAGCTTTCCGGCACGATTATCGATATCTCCTGCCCGGAAAATAAACTCTACCAGATTTCTCACAGAGATATGTAATTCCTGCATGTACACCTCCTTTCTCCCGCGGGTATTTTCCTGTTGTATGAAGCGAGTTTTTATTTGTTCCATTATTTTACAATAAAAAGCCCCGCTCCGGAATACGGAGCGGGACTTAAAGTTCCATAGTCACGATATAATAATTGTATTATGCCACTGCAAATTTAGCAACTACGTTTTCGAAATTTTCATTCTTTCCACCGTAGCAAACCTGAAGATTCTTTTTTACGCCAAGTCCAATCATACCAAGCAATGACTTTGCATCAATGAATGTTCTGTCGCATTTTACATCAATATCAAAATCACAACCACCTGCTGCACGTACAAAATCCTTAACTTCATCCATATCTGATAACCGAATTACTTTAACAGTTTCATACATAATCCAACACCTCTTTCTACCTTTAAACAACATACTTTTATTATCATCCCCAAGTTTAAAAAAGATTATGCCACTTTTTTTCTCATCTGTCAAAGTTATGCAAACTTCGCATTTCTCCGGTTTTTCCTGCATAATGACGGTAATCGCGCAACCGTTTCCATCAGATTCTTACCGTTTTTTTTCGTGTATTTATATTTATACCTGCTATCTTATGCAATTTCTCCAAAAAATTGCCTTTCCAATCACCAAAACAAGCATTTTTTGATGAAAACTATTTTTATCAAAGTGGTTTCCCACTTTTTTTCAGAATATCCACATATAATTCTCCGATCGGACTGACCTTTATCCCCTTGTGCCGGATATAGCCGATCCGCATCTTTTCGCTCTCTGCCAGCGGCACTGCCGCATAATCATTACCGTTTAATTCTTCACAGATAATCCCGGAACAGAGTGTATAACCATTCAGACCAACCATCAGATTCAGCATGGTCGCCCGGTCATCCGCATGGATCATCTTCTTATATTCATAGGTACTTTTCATCTCTTCGGCAAAATAAAAGGAATTATTTTTCCCCTGTTCGAACACCAGACATGGATATTCCTGCAGTTCTTTCATGGAAATTACATCCCTTTGTGCCAGCGGATGTCCTTTCCACAGATATACATAGGTGTCACAGGTAAACAGTTCTTCAAAAATCACATCATTTTCCTTGAAAAGTTTCTGGAGTACTGCTTCATTAAATTTGCTCAGGAAAAGAATCCCCAGCTCACTTTTCATGTTACGCACATTTTCGATTACCTGATTCGTCTGTGTCTCATGCACGGCAAATTCATATTCTTCCATTCCGACAGCCTTTACGACTTCCACAAATGCCTTGACCGCAAAGGTATAATGCTGCATAGACACGGAAAATTTCTTTTTGGATGCAGACGAAATATAACGGGATTCCAGTAAATGATACTGCTCCACGACCTGCTTGGCATATCCGATAAATTCCTCTCCCTCTGGTGTAAGCACGATTCCCCGGTTGGACCGGATAAAAATGGTGATTCCTGCTTCTTCTTCCAGTTCGCGCACAACCGCAGACAGATTGGGCTGTGAGACAAACAATTTTCGGGATGCTTCGTTCATGGAACGGCTTTCTGCAATCGTAATTACCTGATGTAACTGCTGTAGGGTCATATGTCTTACCTCTTTTCCTTAATCATATGATCTGTTATATACCGGACAAGGATCTGAAGTATCCATGCAATCACAATGGAACTGCATACCAGCACCAGTTCGTAACGCAGATGGCATGTATGAAATGCTGCTCCCTTCATAAATTTTCGTATAGTAACATGTACCAGATACAATTCCAGCGAATGAGCACCAAACCATTCTAGTATTCTTATAACCGGGCGCATAGATAACTTGGAAAAGATCCAGGCAATTCCCGCACAACATGAGATATTAAAAATTCCGGTCACATACCTTGCAAAAATAGGAGATCCACTTGGAAGCATGGTGAGCAAATAGCCGGATAACGCAAAAAGAATCAACCATTTCCAATAACTTTCCCTTTTTTCATAACTGGATCTGCCATAAAAACAGCCCGCTATAAAAACAGGCAGACGAAGCAAAGCAATATTCACATTTCCAAACATATCTTTCTCATATAATGCAATTACAAGTGCTAATACTGTAATAGCACTTACAATAGAAAGCAGACGGATCTCTCCATCTATTGCGTCTCGTGCGCTATCCACAATCTGAAAGATATAGGGATAAATCAGATAGCATAACAGCATAAGTCCAATATACCAGTAAAGCCTGTCTCCATCACTGAAAAATGTGATAAATGTAAAGTCTTTTATGGCTTCTCCCCATCCTGTTTTATCCACACAGACATCTAATAAAATATAAGAGGGTACGGCTACGATGCAATAAGGAATCAGAATTCTTTTTAATCTTCTTATGTAAAAACTTCTAACATCTGATCTTTTTTTCATGGAATAATATAACCCCAGACCAGAAAAGAATAAAAATGCATCCACACTTGATGATGAAATATATCTCCAAAAGAAGGAAATCCAGCCACTAAAATGATAGGAGTAATAATGACAGTCATCCGTAAAATGAAAAACTATAATCAATATGATGGATATTCCCATTAACGCACCCCGATATTGCGAAAGCACGCTGTTATTTGTTTTTTTCATATAATTCTCCTTTATAAAAATTTAATTTAAATTACTATAAATAAAAAAACACCTAAACAGGTGTTTTTAAAGAGCAGGGGATGAGAGAATCGAACTCCCACCAAAGGTTTTGGAGACCCCTATCATACCATTTGACCAATCCCCTATATGAGAAAACAACGTAGACAAGTACGCTGCTAACTTCTTATTCATGAAATGTTTGTACTTTCAAAACTTCATACAGATTTAACCGCTTTTTTAATCAAGCCCTCGACCTA
>OMEW01000816.1_pt1 | contig 14725 bp, 11 predicted proteins | sample 1645471 | NCBI WGS metagenome assembly OMEW01 (sample SAMEA103958126, study PRJEB25191) | human gut metagenome | reverse complement strand
CGGAACACTTGGTCAACCCAATCGGAATGAGTGATCAACTAAAGTGGAATAATCACTCGTAATTCCCAATTCTTGTAATGTCGTTGGTAATCCAATCTCTTTGATAAAATCTTCTAATGCTTCGACTCCCGCAATAGCCAAATCAAGTGTCGTTTTATCTTTGTTAGGAATCTTCCATACTTCTGTCGCAAAACGGGCAAATTTTAATTGACCTGCTTCACAAATATGACGATAGTATATTGGATGTATTACAGCTAATCCTTCCCCATGATTGCAATTTGTGTAAGCTCCTAATTGGTGTTCTATTTGATGGCACTCGAAATCAGTACGTTTACCTAATTTTATAATTCGATTCTCAGCCATTGTCGCATCCCACATTAAATTACTTCTAGCGGTATAATTCATAGGGTCTTTTATTGCTTCTCTTAAGTTTTTAATAACATTTCGCATCAAAGCTTCAGAAATATCGTCAGATACATTGCTTTCATCAGGTTCACTAAAATAGATTTCCATGATATGAGATAAAGTATCGAAAGCTCCTGATATCATTTGTCTTTTTGGTACACTAAATGTATAAGTAGGATCTAGTAAGGCAAATTTTGGATTACATTGTGGATAATCACGACCTGTTTTTACCTTTAATTCTTCATTTGTAATAACTGATCCACCATTACATTCACTTCCTGTCCCTGCAACAGTCACAATAACGCCTAATGGTAGTGGTTCAAACTCAAATACTCCGGGACGTTCCCAAAAATCTTTCCATAGATCTCCATCATAACGTGACGCAATGGATATCGCTTTGCAACAATCCATTACACTTCCTCCACCAATTCCAAGAATCAAATCAACTTTATTATTTTTCGCAAGTTTGGCACCTTCAAGAACTTTATTATATGTTGGATTTGACATTATCCCTGGAAACTCTACAATATTTTTTCCTGAGTTTTTTAAAATGTTGATAACTTCATCATAAATTCCATTTCGTTTGATAGAACCAGCACCATAAGCAACCATTACAGTATTTCCATAACCTTTACTTAAGCATTCTAAATATTCATTTACACAACCTTTTCCAAAAAAAACTTTTGTACGATTTTCAAATATAAAATTATTCATTCTTTATATCTCCTATTCCTTCATCTGCTTTTCCCAAAAAGCCACTGCATCATTGATCCATCCTTCTGCAACAGTACCTGTACCTAATCCAAATCCATACCTTAACCCTTCATAAACATGAAATTCTATATCTACCCCTAAAGAATTGAGTATATTTAGTATTTCCTGCATCGTTTTCCAATAGGCATTTCCATCTTTATCTCCTACACATGCGTAAGTAGGAGGATCATTTTTGATAAATTCATTTAGTCCTGTATATTGTGTAATAATTGCACTCGGACGTGGTAAGTTATTCCCACTAAAAGATGCAGGTCCACATGTTCCTAACCATGCAGCCATTCTTCCTCCAGCTGATCCACCCCACAATGAATAATCCTCCATATTAACTTTTAATTGTTCTGCATTTTGTTTAAAATAATTGATTATTTCAATGGTTTTATTAGGATCAACATTGTCATACCAAGTAAAAATAAGATTTTCTAAAGTGTTTCCGCTGTAATATTGTGATTCCAAAGGAAACATTAGTCGGCCATAATCCTTAAAGCTCGGATCACTAATAACCGATGCGATAGTTGAATTCGTTGAATAACTAGCAGCTTCATTGTTCATAATGTAATCTTGTTTTCCTTCATTACCTATTTCATATACACAAATGCTCAATATTATCGCAATACATAGTTTAAAGGCCAACTTTTTCTTTAATATATTGCACCTCCTTTATTCCTAAGTAAATTATAAACAAAACGAGACTTTCTAAGAAGTCTCGTTTTGTTTATCACTTTATACCTCAAGGTTTCTACTTAATTTTACTGCCGATAAAAATTTTTTTACAGGTTCAGTTGGATGATGGGAATGTAATAATCCGTACGGAATGCTATATTCCCATTCAACAGGAATAACTTTCAATAACGGATGAACATTTGCCCATCCAGGAATCGCTAATAATACATCATTCGTATTTTCACACCGATTAAAAATATTCGTATTATAAAAATCAAAATCTATTATATGTATCTCACTATGATTTTTCCATAAATCATCGCGTAACTGATCAACATAGCTACTCCAACCACGATGCATAAGCAGCAGATTTTGTCCATATAAATCGTGGATTTGTAATTTCTCCTTCAAAGCTAAAGGGTGATGAATGGAAACTGCGCAGCAAAACGGTTCACGAGATAATTCAAGCCCATCACAGTTTCTCAGTTCCAACATTGTTTGGTCAAATATACCTCCAATTATATCAATATTTTTACCTAAATTTGCTAATATTTCTCTCGCATTTTCCGGTGTATTTTCAAATGGAATAATCTCAAATTTCATGTCCGGGCAATACTCCTGAAATTCTGGCCATAATTGCACCAACAATTGTGCTGGAGTCATTGGAGAACTTCCAATTCGAATAACTGTATCTTCATTTTGCATGGCATTTTTTGCTCTAACGACAGATTCACGGCAGTATTGAATTATATACTTCGCATCTTGATATAAGGATTGACCTGCTTTAGTAAGCTTTAATCCACGATGTGTCCTTTCAAATAGTTTTACATCTAGGGATCTTTCTAATAAGTTTATTTGTTTTATAACAGCAGTTGGTGTGATGAAGCTATCTTCCGCTGCTTTATTAAAACTACCTGCGTCTGCTACTTTAATAAAAGTATCTAATTGAGGATTATACATTCTGTTCTCCTTTCTATTTTACCCGTTATTTAGTTAAACGTTCTTATATTTAATAGTCATCCGTTTAATTAAGCAACTAACATAAAAATTCTTTTAAAAGAAATGATAAATTTCTCTAATATCAAAATTCGACAATAAGCTATAAAAAGCTTATACATTAATCATTTATACAATAAATATTAAGCGTTTACAAGCGCTTAAACCTTTTTTTGTTTTCAATATAAAATTTATTGAAATGATCAAATGTATGATAACCATTCTATAAAAGGATTGTAATTTATAGCAATCCTTTATTTTTCCTTCATCAGGCTCAAAAATAGCGTTTTTTTGGTTCTTGGGTGAAGGGGAGTTTATCCTCTTCAATAGATCTTTGAAATAAGCATAACAACTATTCGATACAACACTTATATATTAGAGCTATCTTACTACTGCGCGATGATACTTTAGATTTAATAAAAAATGATGCTGATTGTGCCATGACAATATATAAGATAATGATACTTCTAGCGATAGGCCACGCGTAAGATGGGTTGGTGCGACTCCAATGAAAGATGAATTGCGAACATCTTGTCGAATAGGATTCCCTTGTTTTCGGGTAATCAGGTAATAAACAGAAAACACGATAAATACTAATTATTAAATATCAACCAGGAGCAATTAAAGTGAACAGAAAAAGTTGGACAACTTAGGAGGTTCACTTCAAATTTCACCTGTTTTTTCACTGAAAAGTACGATTTTGGTCCCTTATGAAAGCTTTTAGTTAAGGCACAAAATACAAAATACGTTTTCAAATCGTTTTCAGCACCACTTGAGACATAAAAAAAAGCCCTTGAATAAAGGACTTTTTCAACTTGCAATTGATCATTCGTAACCAATTTCCCTCATTTTTTGCAATTATCTCCCCATAGCTCCAAGTTTTTCTCTTATAAAAAACTCTCTCTTTTTCTTTTTTATTTTCATTTTTAAAACAAGAAAAATAGCTAGAAAATAATATGCTTTTATTCACGAAAAGTGGCTTAAATACAAGGTTTTTAATGATAATATCTTTAATTTTACCAAACAAAAAGACCCTGCATTTTTCAACGCAAGGTCTCATTTTTTATTTCTTATTTAGTTTTCTAAGTAGTTCTTAGATCAGTTCCCATGGAAAATGTAAATTACAAATTCGCGGGGATTGATGTGGGATTCTACAGCAATATTATTCGAATTCCAGACAGACAGTACGGAGTATAAAGCAAAATCGTTGATTTTAAGCCATTTTTAGGCAATATAAGTAACTATAAAACCATATAAAAATATTAAAAAATGCAATTTTAAAAGAATCCTATGATTTCTGAACAAAATAATGTAGCTTTGCACTCTAAACCATAGACAAATATGATGAGAATTACTACTTTATGTTCAGCGTTTATTCTGTCAATCTTATCGTTATCGCTTTTTGCACAGGAATCTGTCGATCCCTCTCCACTTCCGACTGACTCTCTGCAGCCTGCTCCTGAAGCGATTAAACCTGCCAAAACGGTTAAATCTTCAACAGTTGTGGCAAAAGCCAGAGTCGTGAAAGCAGATACGCTTTCGGCGGAGCTTCAGAAATATTTGATGCTCAAACTGAATATGTCGGGGCCGACTCCGAAACTGGATACCGTTTCTTATTTATATAATAAGTATGTCGCGCAATTAGATTATTTGAACGATCTGTCTGTGCCGCCACGTTATATTCCGTCTGATCCCGATTATTTTCGTCTGTTCACACCATTGGCATATTATTATGCTCCGATGGCACAATATTCGAAATTGGAATGGAAGCCTATGCAATGGGACACCACTCCTCAACTGACAGCGGAACTTCTGCCTTATGATACCCTGGCATTTACCAAAACCCAGCGTGCCGAGAAAATAGTGAACAGTGCATTGATGGATCTTTATTTGGAACGTCCGAACTTGGTTGTCACTACAGAAGACCGCATCATGAGTCGTGATGTATTCCGTCACGATGTGAAGCCGAAAATATCTCCCAAAGCAAACGTTATTCATCTGTTTCAACCGGAAAATATGGATGATAATGTAGGGAAAGCCAATATGAAGATTAGTCGGCCGAACTGGTGGGTGACCGGAGGTAACGGATCGTTGCAGATTAGCCAGAACCACCTTTCGGATAACTGGTATAAGGGAGGTGAAAGTAACTTCTCCGGATTAGCCACTTTTCAGATTTTCGCCAACTATAATGACAATGAAAAGGTGCTGTTTGAGAACCAGCTGGAAGCTAAAGTGGGTATGACTTCCACTCCGTCAGATGAATATCATAAATATCTTTTTAATACCGACCAATTCCGCTTATATAACAAATTAGGTTTGAGAGCCCTCAAAAATTGGTATTATACCATTTCTTCCGAGTTTAAGACACAGTTCTTCAACGGATATAAAGCTAACAGTGAAGAATTGGTTTCATCTTTCATGTCTCCGGCAGATTTGGCGGTCAGTGTCGGTATGGATTATAAATTGAGTAAGAAGAAATTTAATCTTTCCGTGTTTATGGCGCCGTTGACTTACAACTTACGTTATATAGGCAATTCTGAAGTGGATGAAACTAAGTTTGGCTTAGAAAAAGGAAAATGTTCTAAAAACGATTTCGGTTCCCAGTTGCAATCGACATTGAACTGGACCATCATTTCTGCAGTGACTTTAGAGTCTCGTCTCAATTATCTGACCAACTACCATTGGGCACGTGTAGAATGGGAAAATACGTTCAATTTCGTATTAAACCGTTATCTTTCTACCAAGCTCTATATACATACCCGTTTTGACGACAGCTCGAAACCGACTGAAGGCGACAGCTTCTTCCAGTTGAAAGAATTGCTTAGCTTCGGTATCAATTATAAGTGGTAAGTAAATCGAAAGAATAGAAATCACGCGCGGAAATTCCGCGCGTGATTTGTTTAGGGATGTTGTACAAAATATGGGTGGTAAAATAGAACCAATGTGATAGCGGATTTTTCACGTCCAAGATAGTCTTAACTGTATATTTCTATTTGTATGTAAAAAAAGAAAGCGTTTTTTCTTGTTTACTATTTATAATTTTATCTATCTTTGTCACCGAATTCAATCCATTGCCTAAGGGGTATGGAAAAATGAGGGGTAAAAATACATGATCATTAAGAAAAATGACGATCGAAATCTTCTGCCAACAGATGTGATTGGCAGCAGCGTAGCGCGCTCAAAACGTTGGTTGGTGGCAATCGTACGTATTTGTCACGAGAAAAAAACGGGTGAGCGGCTTACGAAAATGGGGATCGAAAATTTCCTTCCAATTCAACAAGAAGTTCATCAATGGAGCGACCGCCGTAAAATTGTCGACCGGGTACTGCTTCCGATGATGATTTTCGTTCACGTTGATCCGCAAGAGCAAAAAGAAGTCCTGACTTTATCTGCTATCAGCCGTTACATGGTATTACGTGGGGAGAGTACTCCGGCTGTTGTCCCTGACCAACAAATGTTGCGATTTAAGTTTATGCTCGACTACTCGGATGAGACGATTAGCATGAGTACATCGCCATTGGCTCCGGGAGAGAAAATACGGGTAATCAAGGGACCATTGGCAGGATTGGAAGGGGAATTAGTACATGTGAATGGGAAATCGAAAGTTGCTGTTCGATTGACAATGTTAGGGTGTGCATGTGTAGATATACCGGCTGGGTGTGTAGAGCCGGTATCTGAAAATGGGGATTTACGTGATTGAGTAATCAATCTATTTTATAGGGGTATGGGGATTTTACTGCAAAAATGTAATGAAAGTCTGTAAAATAGCAGGCAGTCTATCTGACATCGGTAACCAAACAGTGGATATATTTATCGATGACCTCTCTCAAAAATAAAAATCCATAAAGTATTATGAATTATATCTTTACAAAAGATATAGTGTAGAAATGTATGTACGTATCGAAAGATGAAGGGATTCTTTGTTGGGCTACACCAACATGGAAATCGTAGTCATAGTCCTTGTACTGATCATAATCAATCAGATAAATCAAATTTCGAAATATTATTTTATTCATTTATACTATAATGGAAAAAACATTGAAGGACATAGTGCAATATGTCCGCAAAAATTATTTCAGTTATTGGGTTATTTTAGGTATTGACACGGCAATTTCTGTATTATGTTCGTTGGTCGCTTATGCGGTAATTCATTATATGGCGCATGTTCCAATGACCGACTGGATGCTCTGTAAATTTGCTTGCGTTTCTTTGGTGGCAAGTGTTGCGGGCTCTTTATTATTCCATACTTATCGTAATACAATTCGTTTCTCACAGGCACGTGAACTTTGGCGTATCATGTGTGCCGTTTTATTTAAAATAGCCTGTTTGGTCATTATTTCTTTTGGAGTTATATATGAGACCCAATTGCCATATAATTATAAAATATCCTATCTTCTATTTGATGGTTTATTGACTTTAGTGATCTTGACGACCTTTCGTGTATCATTGATAATCGTCTATGATTTTTTATTGGATTGGGTGAATAAAAAGAACACACGTATTCTTATTTATGGTACTAATGAAGAGAGTGTAGCCTTGAAGTTACGTCTTAGGGATAGTGCACATTATAAAGTAACCGGTTTTTATGTATATGGTAAAAATAACAGCCGACGCCGATTGGCAGATCTTCCCGTTTATTACTTTGAAAATGAATCGGATGTTGATTATATCATGCGGAAGCGCGGAATTAAGGGGATTCTGTTTGCCCGTTATGAAGATACCCGCCTGGAAGAAAAACGCCTTCTGGAATATTGTAAAAACAATGAACTTAAGACATTGATAGCTCCTACTATCAGTGAGGCGGATTCTGATGGAAACTTTCATCAGTGGGTACGTCCTATTAAGATTGAGGATTTGTTGGGTCGTGCCGAAATTAATATCAACCTTCGTCAGGTTGCAGAAGAATTCAGGGGAAAAGTGGTGTTGGTGACTGGTGCGGCAGGCAGTATTGGTAGTGAACTTTGCCGTCAATTAGTGCAGATGGGAATTCAGAAACTTATCATGTTCGACTCTGCAGAAACACCTTTGCATAATGTCCGTCTTGAGTTTGAGAAAAAATATCCTACTATAGATTTTGTTCCGGTGATTGGTGATGTGCGTGTGAAGGAACGTGTTCGTATGGTATTCGAATCGTATCATCCTCAAATTGTTTTTCACGCTGCTGCTTATAAACATGTGCCTTTGATGGAGGAAAATCCTTGTGAGGCTGTACTTGTCAATGTGACCGGTTCTCGTCAGGTGGCTGATATGGCTGTGGAATATGGTGCTGAAAAGATGATTATGGTGTCTACGGATAAAGCTGTAAATCCTACTAATGTAATGGGCTGTTCCAAGCGTTTAGCTGAAATCTATGTTCAAAGTCTGGGATGTGCTATCCGTGAAGGAAAAGTGAAAGGTCATACCAAATTCATCACTACCCGTTTTGGTAATGTGTTGGGTAGTAACGGTTCTGTCATTCCTCGTTTTAAAGAACAGATAGAGAATGGTGGTCCTGTCACTGTTACTCATCCTGATATCATCCGTTTCTTTATGACCATTCCCGAAGCTTGCCGTCTGGTAATGGAGGCTGCTACCATGGGTGAGGGTAATGAGATCTTTGTCTTTGAGATGGGAAAAGCTGTGAAGATTGTTGATCTGGCGACTCGTATGATCGAATTGGCTGGTTATCGTCCGGGTGAAGACATAAAGATCGAATTTACGGGATTACGTCCGGGTGAAAAATTGTATGAAGAGGTGTTGAGCGATAAAGAAAATACGATTCCGACAGAGAATAAGAAAATCATGATAGCTAAAGTTCGTCGGTATGAATATGCTGATATTCTTGATACTTATGCAGAATTTGAAAAGTTGTCGCGTGCGGTAAAGATCATGGATACCGTGCGGTTGATGAAAAAAATAGTTCCGGAGTTCAAATCAAAAAATTCTCCGCGATTTGAAGTATTAGATAAAGAATAATAAACTAGAAAATTTTATGAATAAACTATTTTATATGTATATGAATGTACAAGGTATGGGACGCAATGTGCTTGTTTGCTTGATTACAATACTTCTGTTTGTTTCCTGTCAGTCATACAAAAAGGTGCCTTACTTGCAGGATGCGGAAATTGTGCAACAGACCGTTCAACAGGAAAACTTGTATGATGCCAAAATAATGCCTAAAGACCTGCTTACTATTGTGGTGTCATGTACTAGTCCCGAGTTGGCGGTTCCTTTCAATTTGACTGTTGCGAGTCCTGGCAGTGTGGTTACCGGGAATACACAGTTGACAACTCAACCTGTCCTACAGCCCTATCTGGTGGATAATGAAGGAAAGATCAATTTTCCGGTATTAGGTGAATTAAAAGTGGGCGGTTTGACAAAGAAAGAGGCAGAACAATTAATTATAGAAAAGTTGAAACCTTATATCAAGGAGACTCCGATAGTAACCGTCCGCATGGTCAATTACAAAATTTCCGTATTGGGTGAGGTTGCCCGTCCGGGTACGTTTACCATCAATAACGAGAAGGTGAATCTGTTGGAAGCTTTGGCCATGGCGGGTGATATGACTGTCTGGGGGCTTCGTGACAATGTAAAACTGATTCGTGAAGGTGCTGACGGCAAACAGCAGATTATAACATTGGATCTTAACAGTGCGGAAACCATTCTTTCCCCCTACTATTGGCTGCAGCAGAATGATATAGTTTATGTGACTCCTAATAAAGCAAAAGCCCGTAATTCCGATATAGGTAACAGTACAAGCCTTTGGTTCTCCGCTACCTCTATCTTGGTGTCATTGGCAAGTTTATTAGTAACAATTTTCAAATAATATTACTGTATGATTGAGGAAAAAAAGGAAAAGTGTATGGAACAGTCTGAAGAACAGTTTAATATTCAGGAAATCCTTTTCCGTTGTCTGGTTCATTGGCCTTGGTTCGTGTTTTCAGTAATTGTTTGTATCGCCTGTGCGTGGGGCTACCTGCGACTGACGACACCCGTTTATAATATTTCCGCTACAGTCTTGATTAAGGATGATAAAAAAGGTGGTGGTACAAGTATGTCTTCCGAACTGGAAAGGATGGGTTTGGACGGGTTTGTCTCTTCATCCAGTAATGTTGATAATGAAATCGAAGTGCTCCGCTCGAAGTCTTTATCCGGAGAGGTGGTAAACAATTTAGGATTGTTTGTTACCTATATAGATGAAGACGAGTTCCCGAAAAAGGAACTTTATCAGACCTCTCCCGTATTGGTGAGCCTTACTCCGCAGGAGGCAGACAAGCTTCCGGGCAGGATGGAAGTCGCCATGACTCTTCAACCGACAGGGGTGATGGATGTACAAATGAGAGTGGGTGAGAAAGAATACCGGAGACAATTTGAAAAATTACCTGCCGTATTCCCGACCGATGAGGGTACGGTCGCATTTTTCGCAAATAATGATACTTTGTCTGCTGTTCGTCCGGAAAACGTGACGAAAGAACGTCATATTACGGCTTTCATTAATAGGCCTTTTTCTGTAGCAAAAGGATATGCCAACTCCTTGTCGGTAGCACCCACTTCGAAAACTACTTCTGTTGTGGTCATTTCATTGAAGAATACCAATCCCCGTCGTGGTAAGGATTTTATCAATAAACTGCTCGAGATGTACAATATCAATGCGAATAATGACAAGAATGAAGTTGCCCAGAAAACAGCAGAGTTTATAGATGAACGTATCGGTATTATTTCCAAGGAGTTGGGTAGTACAGAGCAAGATCTGGAAAATTTCAAACGTACAGCCGGTATTACGGATTTGAGTAGTGAGGCGCAGATCGCCTTGACGGGTAATGCGGAATACGAAAAGAAACGTGTGGAGAATCAGACCCAGATCAACCTTATTGTTGATTTGCAAAAATACCTTCAGGGTAATGAATATGAAGTGTTGCCTGCCAATGTTGGCTTGCAGGATGGTGGCTTGGTTGGAGCAATCTCTCGTTATAATGAGATGCTGATTGAACGTAACCGTCTGTTGCGTACTTCAACGGAAAGTAACCCGGCGATTGTCAACCTTAATACCAGTATCCGTGCCATGCGTAGCAATGTACAGGCCACTTTGGATGCTACGTTGAAAGGGTTACAGATCACGAAAGCCGATTTGGACCGTGAAGCGAGTCGTTATTCCCGTCGTATCAGTGATGCCCCTACCCAGGAACGTCAGTTTGTTAGTATTGCCCGTCAGCAGGAAATCAAGGCTGGACTATATTTGATGTTATTACAAAAACGTGAGGAGAATGCTATCACTTTGGCAGCTACTGCAAATAATGCCAAGATTATTGATGAAGCGTTAGCAGATAATAATCCGGTTTCTCCTAAAAATATGATGGTCTATCTTGCCGCCTTACTGCTGGGGGTAGGTCTTCCGGTAGGTATCATTTATTTGATTGGATTGACTAAATTCAAGATTGAGGGACGTGTTGATGTTGAAAAGTTAACCTCGCTTCCTGTTATTGGTGATATTCCGTTAGCAGATGAAAAGTCCGGTTCTATAGCTGTATTTGAGAATCAGAATAATCTGATGAGTGAGACTTTCCGAAATGTTCGTACTAATCTTCAGTTTATACTTGAAAATGGCAAGAATGTGATTCTGGTGACTTCTACCATCAGTGGTGAAGGTAAGTCTTTTGTATCATCTAATTTGGCTATTAGTCTTTCTTTGTTAGGTAAAAAGGTTGTGATAGTAGGTCTTGACATTCGCAAACCGGGATTGAATAAGGTTTTCAATCTTTCCAGAAAAGAACATGGTATTACTCAATTTTTGACTAATCCAACTGTTGATCTGATGGATTTAGTACAGCCTTCTGATATCAACAAGAATCTGTTTATTCTTCCTGGTGGAGCAGTTCCTCCTAATCCAACGGAACTGTTGGCCCGTGACGGTTTGGAAAAAGCCATCGAAACATTGAAGGTTAGTTTTGACTATGTGATACTGGATACGGCCCCCGTGGGTATGGTAACCGACACCTTGTTGATAGGTCGTACTGCTGATTTATCGATCTATGTATGCCGTGCCGATTATACCCGTAAGGCCGAATTTTCTTTGATTAATGAGCTTTCTGAAAACAACAAATTGCCTAACCTCTGTATTGCCATTAACGGCTTGGATCTTCAGAAAAAGAAGTACGGCTATTATTATGGCTACGGTAAATATGGCAAGTATTATGGCTATGGCAAGCGTTACGGTTATGGCTATGGATATGGAGAAAAACATGGAAACAAAGAATAACAGGTTTTATACTAGATGTTAAATCTGTAATATTGGAAAACTAAATCAAAAAATATGCGTGATTTCAAAGACATTAAGGTTGCGGTAGCTGGTACAGGCTATGTAGGATTGAGCATAGCGACATTGCTATCTCAATATCATCATGTAACAGCCGTGGACGTAGTCTCTGAAAAGGTGGCAAAACTGAATAATAAGATTTCCCCTATTCAGGATGATTATATCGAGAAGTATCTGGCTGAAAAGCCACTTGACCTTGTTGCCACTTTGGATGGGAGGTCAGCCTACGCTGATGCCGACTTTGTGGTAATAGCCGCTCCTACAAACTATGACCCTGTGAAGAATTACTTCGATACGAGCCGCGTGGAGGAGGTTATCGACCTTGTGCTTGAGGTGAATCCGGATGCCGTAATGGTCATCAAGTCAACGATTCCTGTGGGTTATACCCGTAACCTTTATGTAAAGTACGCCCAAAAAGGAGTAAAGAAGTTCAACCTGCTGTTCTCACCGGAGTTCCTTCGTGAAAGCAAGGCTCTTTATGACAACCTTTATCCGAGCCGTATCATCGTAGGTTATCCGAAGATCATCGACCGTCCGGAGTTTGCGGAAGAAAATGAGGCGATCCGCTCCGTCACGGATGTCACTATGTTGGAGGAAGCAGCTAAAATATTTGCCGCCCTCTTGCAGGAAGGGGCTGTCAAAGAAAACATCGACACGCTCTTTATGGGCATGAAAGAGGCTGAAGCAGTCAAGCTCTTCGCCAACACCTACCTGGCTCTCCGTGTCAGCTATTTCAATGAACTTGACACATACGCTGAAATGAAAGGATTGGACAGTAAAGCCATCATTGAGGGCGTAGGTCTTGACCCACGTATCGGGACACATTATAACAATCCCTCATTTGGTTATGGCGGTTACTGCCTGCCGAAAGATACCAAGCAACTCCTTGCCAACTATCAAGATGTTCCCCAGAATATGATGTCCGCTATCGTGGAGTCAAATAAGACCCGTAAGGACTATATTGCAGACGCAGTACTCCGTATGGCGGGCTATTATACAGGGAACGGACAATGGGATGTATCCAAAGAGCATGCCTGTGTCATCGGTGTATACCGTTTGACCATGAAATCGAACTCTGACAATTTCCGCCAGTCCGCCATTCAAGGTATAATGAAACGCATCAAGGCGAAGGGTGCGGAAGTGATTATCTATGAACCCACGCTTGAGGACGGGACTACATTTTTTGGCAGCAGGGTCGTTAACGATCTTACCGGATTTAAGGCGCAGAGCAAGGCTATCATAGCCAACCGCTTTGACAACAATCTGGAAGATGTGGCGGACAAGGTTTATACACGTGATATTTTTAGAAGGGACTGACCATGTTGCCATATAATGTAGAGCTGGATGGAAAGACGGTGCTTGTAACTGGTGCTGCCGGTTTTATAGGGAGTAACCTTGTCAGGCGTCTTTTCCATGATTTCCGAAATATCAAGCTAATAGGTATTGATTCCATCACCGATTATTACGATATCAATATCAAGTACGAACGTCTCAAGGAGGTCAAGTTGTTAAACCGTGACTGGACTTTTGTCCGTGCTTCGATTGCCGACAAGGATGTGATAAAGAAAATTTTCTCTGAAAACAAAATCTCTGTTGTCGTAAATCTTGCCGCCCAGGCGGGTGTCCGTTACAGTATCACCAATCCCGATGCCTATATCCAAAGTAATATTATCGGTTTCTATAATATCCTTGAAGCCTGCCGTCATCATGAGGTGGAACATTTGGTTTATGCTTCTTCATCATCAGTCTATGGCAGTAACAAGAAAATTCCGTATTCAACTGATGACAAGGTTGACAACCCGGTTAGCCTTTATGCGGCAACAAAGAAGAGTAATGAGTTAATGGCTCACGCATACTCAAAACTCTACAATATTCCATCCACAGGCTTGCGTTTCTTTACGGTTTATGGTCCTGCAGGTCGTCCGGATATGGCGTATTTCGGGTTTACCGACAAGCTTGTAAAAGGCGAAACTATCAAGATTTTCAATTATGGTAATTGCAAGCGTGATTTTACCTACATTGATGACATTGTTGAGGGGGTAGTACGTGTTATGCAACACGCACCAGAGAAGCAGAATGGTGAGGATGGTTTGCCAATTCCTCCATATAAAGTATATAACATTGGCAATAACTCGCCAGAGAATCTGCTCGATTTTGTGACTATCCTTCAAGAAGAACTAATTACCGCTAAAGTTCTCCCTGCTGATTATGATTTTGAGGCTCATAAGGAACTTGTTCCGATGCAACTAGGCGATGTTCCTGTTACATTCGCCGATACCATACCTCTTGAGCGAGATTTTGATTTCAGACCGTCAACACCACTTCGAGATGGTTTGAGAGCGTTCGCAGAGTGGTATGCAAAATGCTATAGTACTAATGATTAAGAATGAAATGTGGGCAACTAGATCGATATAAATCATCGAATCGGTTGCCCGCTTGAAATAACAGAAATAGAATATATAACATACATTTATGGAACTCAGAATAGACTATTCAAACGTCAGTTTCCAGAATAATGGCAAACTAAAACTGCTGATTATTGTCGGTACACGTCCAGAGATTATCCGTCTTGCTGCCGTCATTAACAAGGCGCGTCGG
>OMEW01000792.1_pt1 | contig 15126 bp, 17 predicted proteins | sample 1645471 | NCBI WGS metagenome assembly OMEW01 (sample SAMEA103958126, study PRJEB25191) | human gut metagenome | reverse complement strand
CCGCTTCGCGTATTCAGGGGACTGGCCAGAAGAATGTACGCCTGCTTCGTGCCCTTAGCCCGGAGGCCAGGTCATGTCGCGGCCGGAGAGTACGTGGAAGTGCAGATGGTGCACACTCTGACCGGCCTGCTCGCCGATGTTGGACACCACCCGGTAGCTCTCCAGGCCCAGCTCCCGGCACAGCCGGGCGATGACCTCAAAAATGTGGGCCACCACGGCGCTGTTGCCGCCGTTTACCTCCGCCACGGAGCCAATGTGATCCTTGGGGATCACCAGAAAGTGGGTGGGAGCCTGGGGGGCGATGTCGTAAAAGGCATAGCACAGCTCATCTTCATACAGCTTGTTGGAGGGAATGTCCCCGCCAACGATCTTGCAGAACAGGCAGTTGTCGTCTCGCATGGTCATGCTCCTTTCTCTATGATCTCTCTCCCGGATTCAGGAGATTTTTTCGGAAACAAAATCGTCCACGGCTGCCAGGGCGTCGTCCACCTTCAGCAGCTCCGTGCCGCCGCCCATGGCGGAATCGGGCTTGCCTCCGCCCTTGCCGCCGCATACGGCGGACACGGACCGGACCAGGTCGCCGGCCTTGATGCCCCGGGCCACGGCCTCCTTGCCGCACACGGCCAGGAAGGACACCTTTTCGCCGTTGATGCTGGCGATAACGGCCACCACGCTCGGGTCCTTATCCCGCAGGAAGTCGCCCATGGTACGCATGGCGGCCACGTCCATGCCGGTGCGGGTGGTGGTGATAACGTGCAGGCCCCTCACGGTCTTGGCGGAGGCCAGGAACTGCTTGGCCTCGCCCAGGGACGCCTCGGCCTTCAGCTTATCCAGTGCCTGGCGCAGCTGCTTCATCTCGTTGGCCTGCTGCTCCATGCGCTCCAGCAGTCCGGCAGGTGCGGTTTTCAGGAACTGCGCCGCCTTGTGCAGCACGCCCTGGCTGCGCTCCATGCCCTGCAGGCTCAGCTTGCCGCAGGTGGCCTCGATCCGGCGCACGCCGGAGGCCACGCTGGTCTCAGACTTCACCCGGAAGGGACCGGCCTTGGCGGTGTTGTCCACATGGGTGCCGCCGCAGAACTCGATGGACACATCGCCCATCTCCACCACCCGTACGGTGTCGCCGTATTTTTCGCCGAACATAGCCACGGCGCCCTTTTTCTTGGCCTCCTCAATGGGCAGCACCTCCGTCACCACGGGATAGCCCTCCAGGATGGCGTCGTTGACCAGCTCCTCCACCTGATGCAGCTGGTCCGGGGTGATGGCCTCAAAGTGGGTGAAGTCGAAGCGCAGCCGGTCCGGCTCCACCAGGGAGCCTGCCTGGTGCACGTGGTCGCCCAGCACCTTTTTCAGGGCCGCATCCAGCAGATGAGTGGTGCTGTGTGCCCGGCGGATGGCTTTGCGGCGCTGGGTGTCGATGGCGGCGTGTACGGTGTCGCCCACATGGAGGGCGCCCTCTGTCAGCTGCCCGTAGTGCATGAATTTGCCGCCCTTGTTCTTCTGCACGTCCGTCACGGTGAACAGCATGCCCGGGGCGCTGATGGTGCCGTGGTCGGCCACCTGGCCGCCCATCTCCGCATAGAAGGGAGACTTGTCCAGCACCACCACGGCGTCGGACCCGGCGGGGATCTCGCCCCGCAGCTCGTCCTCGGCCACCAGAGCCACCACCGTGGCGTCGAGCTCATCGTGGTCATAGCCCACGAACTCCGTGGCCGGGATGTCCTTGCCAAACTCCACGCCGGCCCAGCCCAGGTCGCCCAGGGCCTTCCGGGCCTCCCGGGCCCGCTGCTTCTGCTCCTGCATCAGCTGCCGGAAGCTCTCCTCGTCCACGGTCATGCCCTGCTCGGCCACCATCTCCGCCGTCAGGTCGATGGGGAAGCCAAAGGTGTCATACAGCCGGAAGGCGTCCGCACCGGAAAACACCTTCTCGCCCTTGGCCTGGTGCTCCGCCAGCAGGTCGGAGAAGATCTTCATGCCGCCGTCGATGGTGCGGCCGAAATTCTCCTCCTCGGTGCGGATGACCTTGGTGATATACGTCTGCTTTTCCCGCAGATCAGGATACTGCCCCTCGTTCTCATGGATCACGGTGTCCACCACCTGATACAGGAACGGCTCATTGACGCCCAGGAGCTTCCCATGGCGGGCGGCCCGGCGCAGCAGCCGCCGCAGCACATAGCCCCTGCCCTCGTTGGAGGGGAGGATGCCGTCGCAGATCATAAACGTGGCAGAGCGGATGTGATCGGTGATGACCCGCAGGGACACATCCCGCTTTTCCGTCTCGCCGTAGTGAGCGCCGGTGAGCTGGGACACCTTGTGGGTGATGTTCATCACGGTGTCCACGTCGAACAGGCTCTCCACATTCTGGCACACGCAGGCCAGACGCTCCAGTCCCATGCCGGTGTCGATGTTCTTCTGCTTCAGCTCGGTATAGTGGCCCTGGCCGTCGTTGTCAAACTGGGAGAACACGTTGTTCCAGATCTCAATGTACCGGTCACAGTCGCAGCCCACGGTGCACCCGGGCTTGCCGCAGCCGTACTCGGGGCCGCGGTCATAGTAGATCTCGGAGCAGGGGCCGCAGGGGCCGGAGCCGTGCTCCCAGAAGTTGTCCTCCTTGCCGAAGCGGAAAATGCGCTCCTTGGGAATGCCGATCTCCTTGTTCCAGATGTCGAAGGCCTCGTCATCGTCCAGATAGATGGAGGGGTACAGCCGGTCGGCCTCCAGGCCCACCCACTGGGGGCTGGTCAGGAATTCCCAGCTCCAGGCGATGGCCTCGTGCTTGAAATAGTCGCCGAAGGAGAAGTTGCCCAGCATCTCGAAATAGGTGCCGTGGCGGGCGGTCTTGCCCACGTTGTCGATGTCGCCGGTGCGGATGCACTTCTGACAGGTGCACACCCGGTGGCAGGGGGGCTCCTCCTCGCCCTTGAACCAGGGCTTCATGGGGGTCATGCCGGCGTTGATGAGCAGGATGGATTTGTCGTTCTGGGGCACCAGGGAAAAGCTGGGCAGCCGCAGATGGCCTTTGGACTCGAAGAACGACAGGAACATCTCCCGCAGTTCATTCAGGCCGTGATAGGGATGGGACATGGTTCATTACTCCTTTATTTCAAATGTATTTTACTGATTTTCTTCTGTGGGGCACAGGGCGGCGATCTCTTCCTCCAGGGCCCGGTAAAACCGGGCAATGTGCCACCCATCCGCCAGGGCGTGGTGGACCTGGATAGATACAGACAGCTGGGTCATGCCACAGCGCATGAACAGCTGCCCCCAGCTGACCCGGATGTTGCTGTCCGCCGGAGTGCAGGCCGGGTGGGTCAGAGCCGTATAGTTCAGCCACGGCAGGCACGAGGCAAAGATGCAGGGGCTTTCTGCCTGCCGGTCCGTTTCAATGGTGCCGCCCTGCCGGGCCGCCGCCTGCTGCTGGCGGCCCATGGCGATATAGTCTTCGTAGGGGATACGGGCCGTCTCCATACGGCAGTATGCATAGCTGCCGTCTGGCTTCAGCTCGGTGAAGGACACCGGGCATTCGTCGTACTCCACCACCTGGCCGTCCTCAATGCGCCGCCGCAGCTCCGGCACCCGGTTCACCGCCCGGTGAATGACATACAGCATGGTCAGGAAGATGGGCTTGTGCTCCGCCCGCAGCCGCAGCTCCAGAGCCGTCACATCCAGCTGCACCGTTACCCCGGCGTAGGGGAAGGTGTAGCCGCTGAACAGCTGAAACTGCTCCCGGCGGGGGTCACGGTCCATAGAGATCACACGTCGCTCCATATACGCCTCCTAAAACACAAAAACGCCCCGCCCCACATAGGGGCGAAGCGATGCTTCACGGTACCACCCTAATTAACGGCCGCAGCCGTCGTCTCAGTCATCCGGTAACGGGGATGGGGCGTGCGGCTCGTCGCCGCCGGCTCAGAGACGGCCCTCTGCCAGGCGTCCGGCGGGCTCACACCATCCCCGTCTCGCTTGCGGCGCATTTTGCGGCAGATTTTTCTCGTCATTGCCTTTATCGCTTGTATTTTACCACAGATCGCGCCGTTGTCAAGCACTTCAAACGGACCTTGGCCGCATTTTTCCGGTGCTGCCCGGGATGTGCTGTACCCCACATCCGGTTTTTCTCTCCTTTTTTCCGAAAAACGGTTGCCGGAACGAGGAAAATATACTATACTGTTTATTTGACGGTGCCGTTGGCACAATTTACCGGAAACAGGACGAACAATATGAAAACAAGTGATTTTAATTATGAATTGCCGCCGGAGCTGATCGCACAGACGCCTATTCAGCGTCGGGACGCTTCCCGGCTGCTGGTGCTGGATAAGAATACAGGCGCATGGCAGCACCGGCATTTTTACGATCTGCCGGAGTATCTTCGGCCCGGCGACTGCCTGATTCTCAATAATTCCCGGGTGCTCCCGGCCCGGCTGCTGGGGCACCGGCTACCCGGCGGCGGCGCCTGCGAGGTACTGCTGCTCATTGACCGGGGTCAAAAGACCTGGGAGTGCCTGGTGCGTCCCGGCAAGCGTATGCGTACCGGGGCCAAGCTGTCCTTCGGCCACGGAGAGCTGACGGCGGAGGTGGTGGAGGAGCTGCCCGGCGGCAACCGCCTGGTGCGGTTCGACTATGAGGGGATTTTCCTGGAGGTGCTGGAGAAGCTGGGCAAAATGCCCCTGCCGCCCTACATCAAGGAGGAGCTTCAGGACCAGGAGCGCTACCAGACCGTATACTCCAAGGTCAATGGCTCCGCAGCGGCCCCCACGGCGGGCCTGCACTTTACCCAGGAGCTGCTGGAGCGAGTGACTGCAATGGGTGTAAAGATAGGTTACGTTACACTGCATGTGGGCCTTGGCACCTTCCGGCCGGTGAAGGAGGACGAGATCGAGGGCCACGAGATGCACAGCGAATACTGCATCATTCCCCAGGAAACGGCGGATCTGATCAACGAGACAAGGAAAAACGGCGGGCGGGTCATCTGCGTGGGTACCACCTCCTGCCGCACCATCGAGAGCTGGGCTGCCGAGGATGGGACCATGACGGCCAGCGCCGGGTGGACGGATATTTTCATCTATCCCGGCTACCGATTCAAGGTCATGGATGCGCTGATCACCAATTTCCACCTGCCGGAATCCACCCTGATCATGCTGGTGTCCGCCCTGGCGGGCCGGGAGCATATCCTGGCGGCGTACCGTGAGGCGGTCCGGGAAAAGTATCGTTTCTTCAGCTTTGGCGATGCCATGTTCATTCAATAAGGAGAAGCTATGTTCAAAGTCATCAAAAAAGAGGGACACGCCCGGCGTGGCGAGTTCCAGTGCGCCCATGGCGGCGTGGTACAGACTCCGGTGTTTATGAACGTAGGCACCCAGGCCGCCATCAAGGGCGGCGTAGATGCCTTCGATTTGCGGGACCTGGGCTGTCAGATCGAGCTGTCCAACACCTATCATCTGCACCTGCGTCCCGGCGACGATGTGGTGCGTCAGATGGGCGGCCTGCACCGGTTCATGCGCTGGGACGGCCCCATTCTCACGGATTCCGGCGGATTCCAGGTGTTTTCCCTGGCCAGCCTGCGGAAGATCACGGAGGAGGGCGTCACCTTCGCCAGTCACCTGGACGGTCACCGGATCTTCATGGGCCCGGAGGAGAGCATGCGCATCCAGTCCAACCTGGGCTCGGATATCGCTATGGCCTTCGACGAGTGCGTGGAGAACCCGGCAGAGTACGATTATGCCAAGGCCAGCTGTGAGCGCACGCTCCGGTGGCTGGAGCGGTGCAAGGCGGAGCACGACCGGCTCAATGCTTTGCCCGATACCGTGAACCCCCGGCAGATGCTGTTCGGCATCAACCAGGGAGCGACCTATGAGGACCTGCGGGTCTGGCACATGCAGCAGATCGCCAAAATCGACTGCGACGGCTTCGCCATCGGCGGACTGGCGGTAGGGGAGCCCACGGAGGTCATGTATCAGATCATCGAGGCGGTGGAGCCCTATATGCCCGCCCACAAGCCCCGGTATCTCATGGGCGTGGGCACGCCCAGCAACATCATCGAGGGGGTGGCCCGGGGCGTGGACTTTTTTGACTGCGTCATGCCCGCCCGCAACGCCCGCCACGGCAAGCTCTTTACCTGGCAGGGGGCCATGAACATCAAGAACGCCAAGTACAAGCTGGACGACCGGCCCATCGACCCGGAGTGCGACTGCCCGGTGTGCCGCCGGTTCAGCCGGGCCTATGTCCGCCACCTGTTTGCGGCGGAGGAGATCCTGGCCATGCGCCTGGCGGTGATGCATAATCTGTACTTTTACAACAAGCTGGCCCAGCGCATCCGCGACAGCCTGGACGCCGGGTGCTTCGCGGACTTCCGCCGGGAGTACAGTGAAAAGCTCAGCGGAAGGATCTGACGGTTCTCTCTGAGCAAGATTTCCGAAAAAACTCGCCTGTCCCCCTTGCAAAAGGGGAGAGAGTTATTGTATAATAACACTATATTCGTAAAGAAGGAGTTTTTGTCCCATGATTGAATTTGCCTATGCCGCCACGTCCGGCACTGCCAACCCCTCCGGCGGCGGTATGTCTATCCTGATGATCGTCCTGATGGTCGCCATTTTCTACTTCATGCTCATCCGTCCGGAGAGCAAGCGGAAAAAGCAGGCCGAGGAAATGCGCAGCTCTCTGCAGAAGGGCGACTGGCTGACCACCATCGGCGGCGTGTATGGACGCATCGTGGCCATCACCGATCGCACCGTGGTCATCGAGACCAGCGAGGACCGGGTCCGCATCGAGTTCCTGAAGTCCGCCATCGGCTCTGTGGGCACCCTGGACGAGCAGGCCGCTGCTGCTCAGCGCGGCAGCCGCAAGTCCAAGAAGGCCGAGAAGCCTGTCGAGACCCCTGCCGAGACCCCCGTGGAGGAGACTCCCGCCGAAACTGAGGCCGAGGGAAAAGACAATCAGGAGTAATTTCTCCGTCATAAGCAGACCTCCCCTGCATACGCTTAGAAAAAGCGGCAAGGGGAGGTCTTTTTATGTCTGTGCTGGGGGCTATCCTGGGAAAACGGACCTGGCTGGGAGCGGGCGCTATTTTGCTGTCGGCGGCAGGTGGCTGCGCTCTGGGGGCGCTGCTGATGGTGAAGGGGGTGCTGCCGGAAACCGGGACATTGGCCTGGAGCTGTGGCTGCTGGGTGCTGGCATCCTTCGCAGGGGCACGTCTGGCCATCCGGGGCAGGGGAGAGGGGACCCTGCCAGCGGCGTTGGCAGCGGCTCTGGCTGCGTACCCACTGGCATGGCTGGCAGGCGTCGCTCTGGGAGACCCGTCCTTCCGGGAGGGCGGCCTGTATCTGACTGCCGCCCTGTTTGCGGGCGCCGCGGCGGCGGGGCTGCTGGGCAGCGGGAGGCCCCGGAAAAAGCGCCGGGACCCCCGCGCACCGATCCGGAAGCCCGCAAGGCGGAAATAGGCCATGGTGAAAATCACGAAAATGCACCGGCGGCGAAAAAACACTTGACGCCGGACTATACAGATCGTGATCATCTGTGAGGGCAAGATATGGGACACGGTGAATGCTCCGCATCCCATATCTTGCCCTTTTCCGCCCATGCAGGGCTATTCTGCGTCTCCCGCCCAAGCGGTTTACATAAACCAGTTTACATAACAATTTAACATAACTCACAAACTTGCTTTCACTGCCTAAAAAAGCCTTGCGTCGGCGGTGTTTTTGGCCTATATTAGAAAGCGACCCTTTTGCTGGGCTAATGGCTTCTATTTGCCCTGCTTGTCTCATAGAATCAGATGAGGTGAGTGCGCAAATGAAGCTGTTTCCCGTAAGGACGCAGGCCCCGAGGCTTCCGGCGCTGGTACTGGTGTGCCTGCTGCTGTGCCTGGGTGCTGCACTGGGCTTTGCCGTCTGCCGGGCTGTGCCCCAGCAGGACCGCCAGGAGCTCAGCGATTATCTGCATGAATACGCCCAGGCCACGGCGAATGGCCAAGGGCCTTCGGCCTCGGCGCTCAGCGTGGGCGCGGCCTATTTCCGATATCCGGCGGCTGCGCTGCTTCTGGGCCTTACGGCAGCGGGATTGGTTCTGCTGCCGGTTCTGTCCGTGGTACAGGGCTTTTTTCTGTCGTTTTCCGTGGGCTGCTTCGCCCGGGCATTGGGCCGCGGCGGCGTGTATCTGGCCCTGGCGGCCTTTGGCCCCCGCTGCTTGTTCGTTCTGCCCTGCACCCTGCTTCTGACGGTGCAGGGTTTATCCGCCGCCGCGCACCGCCGCAGCGGACAGCGCACCGGCCTGCCGGATGCCGCCTATTGGCGGCGGTCAGGGCTGTGCTGCCTGATACTGCTGCTGGGAACGGCCCTGGAGCTGACGCTGGCCCCTCGGCTGCTGCAATGGGTCATCGCCCGTGTACTGTAAAAAGAGAGAGGAGGAAACGCGCATGCCTGACTATATCGCTCAATACCGCATCTATCTGGAGCAGGAAAAGCACGCCTCCGCCAACACGGTCAGCTCCTATATCCGGGACGTCACACAGTTTTGCGCCTGGCTGCCGGAGGGCAGCGACCTGCGCCGGGTCAAGCCTGCCGCCGTGTCCGATTACCTGACCTACCTGACGGACCGGGGCCGCTCGGCGGCCACCGTTATCCGAAGCGCTGCGTCCATCAAATCGTTCTACAATTACCTGGTGGTTTCCGACGCCATGAAGGCCAACCCTGCTAAGGGCATTGCCGCCGCAAAGGCGGAGCGGAAGTGCCCTCAGATCCTGACGGGCAGGGAAGTGGAGCTGCTCCTGGAGCAGCCCAAGTGCGTGGACGAAAAAGGGTTCCGGGACCGGGCCATGCTGGAGCTGCTGTACGCCACCGGCATCCGGGTCAGCGAGCTGATCTCCCTGGACCTGAAGGACCTGAATCTCTCCGCGGGCTTCATCCGGAGGATGTGAATCTGCAGGCGGCGTTTCTGCGCTGCGGCGGCGAAAAACGAGAACGGATCATCCCGCTGTATCCCCGGGCGGTGAAGGCTCTGCGTGACTATATCCAGACTGTGCGTCCCCGGCTGGCGGGCCAGGAGGAGCCGGCACTGTTCGTCAACATGAACGGCCAGCGCATGACCCGCCAGGGCTTCTGGAAAATCGTGAAATATTATCAGGGAAAGGCGGAGATCACCAAGGACATCACGCCCCACACCCTGCGCCATTCCTTTGCGGTGCATTTGCTGGAAAACGGGGCGGATCTGCGCTCCATTCAGGAAATGCTGGGCCATGCGGACATCTCATCCACCCAGATTTATGCGCAGATTGTCAAGCAGCGTCTGCAGGATGTCTATCACAAGGCGCATCCTCTGGCCTGACGTCTGAATCAGCACAGCGCAGTTTTTTACTGTGCTGTGTTGCTTTTTACACGAACATTTGTTATAATGAGACGATTACACGGTGGAGGAGCGGCTATGCGCATATTAGGCATCGACCCCGGTGTGGCCACGGTGGGCTTCGGCGTCATCGAGACCCAGGGGGGCCGGCAGCAGATGATCCAATACGGGGCCATTACCACGCCGGCGGGCCAGCCGCTGGCTGCCCGTCTGGTGCAGATCGCCCAGGATATGGAGACGCTCATCAACCGGTTCCGGCCCGACGAAATGTCCATCGAGGAGCTGTTTTTCAGCAAGAACATTACCACCGGCATTGCCGTGGCCCACGCCCGGGGCGTTATCCTGTATACCGCCGAGCGGATGCACCTGCCGGTATATGAATACACCCCCATGCAGATCAAGCAGGCGGTAGTGGGCTATGGTCTGGCCGACAAGCACCAGGTCATGGATATGACCCGGCGGCTTTTGAAGCTCAAGTCCATTCCCCGGCCCGACGACGCCGCCGACGCGCTGGCCATCGCCATGTGCCGCGCCCGCAGCGCCACCAGCCTCCTGCGGCAGAAGGACCCGGATGTAAAGGAGACCGTCTGATATGTTTTACTATGTAAACGGCACCGTGGCCGAAACCGGCCCCAATCTGGCCGTCATCGACTGCGGCGGCGTGGGCTATGCCTGCGCCACCACCAACTATACCCTGTCCCAGCTGAAAAAGGGTGAGCGCGCCAAGCTGTATACCTATCTCCATGTCCGGGAGGAAATTTTCGAGCTGTATGGCTTTTCCTCCCAGGCGGAACTCAATAGCTTCAAGATGCTCATCGGCGTCTCCGGCGTAGGCCCCAAGGCGGCGCTGGCGGTGCTGTCGTCCACGTCGCCCCAGAATCTGGCCCTGTCCATCGTTACCGGCGACGAAAAGGCCCTGACCGCCGCCCCGGGCATCGGAAAAAAGATCGCCCAGCGCATCATTCTGGAGCTGAAGGACAAGCTGGCCAAGGATCAGAGCAGCTTCTCCGCCCAGAGCAGCGGCGCGATTCCCGTGGTCCTTCCCGGCGATAAGGGCGGCGAGGCCGCCGCCGCGTTGGCGGTGCTGGGCTACGGCTCTCAGGAGATCGGCCTGGCCCTGAAGGGCATCGACATGGACGCCCTGCCCCTGGAGGAGATCATCCGTCAGGCTCTGAAAAAAATGGTGCGGTAAGGAGGCGGATGCATGAGCATTGACTTTGGAACGGACATCTACGAGGAGCCTCTTGTATCCAAGAGCTTCCTGCCGGAGGACAGCGGCGAGCTGTCCCTGCGGCCCCACACCCTGCGGGAGTACATCGGCCAGCAGAAGGCCAAGGAGAACCTGTCCATCTTCATCGAGGCGGCCCGCCGCCGGACGGAGCCTCTGGATCATGTGCTGCTCCACGGCCCCCCGGGCCTGGGCAAGACCACGCTGGCAGGCATCATCGCCGCCGAGATGGGGGTGAACATCCGCATCACTTCCGGGCCAGCCATTGAAAAGCCGGGGGACCTTGCGGCGCTGCTGACAAATCTCAACGAGGGGGACATCCTCTTTGTCGACGAAATTCACCGGCTGAACCGCTCTGTGGAGGAGATTTTATATCCGGCTATGGAGGATTACGCCATTGACATCATTGTAGGCAAGGGTCCCTCGGCGAACTCTATTCGGTTGGATCTGCCGCATTTTACGCTGGTGGGAGCGACCACCAGGGCGGGGCTTCTGACCGCGCCCCTGCGGGACCGGTTCGGCGTCACCCTCCGGCTGGAGCTGTACACGCCGGAGGAGCTGGCCCTGATCGTCACCCGCAGCGCCGGTATCCTGGGTGTTCCCATCCAGCCGGAGGGCGCCATGGAGATCGCCCGCCGGTCCCGGGGCACGCCCCGCATCGCCAATCGGATGCTGCGGCGGGTCCGGGACTTCGCCCAGGTGAAGGGCGACGGCACCATTACCCGCAGCATGGCGGACCACGCCCTCCAGGCCCTGGAGATCGACTATCTGGGTCTGGACCCGGTGGACCGCCGGATGCTCCGGGCTATCATTGAGAACTACGGCGGCGGCCCTGTGGGACTGGACACCCTGGCCGCCACCATCGGCGAGGAATCCGTGACTCTGGAGGACGTGTACGAGCCGTATCTGATGCAGCTGGGCTTTCTGACCCGCACCCCCCGGGGCCGCTGCGTCACCCGTAAGGCATACGAGCACCTGCACATGGACTTCGTGGGGCAGGAACAGCTGGAAATCTAACGAATAGGAGAATTGGAATATGGGAAAACTCTTTGGCACCGATGGCATCCGCGGCATTGCGGGGCAGACCCTGACGGCAGAGCTGGCATTTCACGTTGGGCAGGCGGTAGCTGCTGTCCTGACGGAAAAGAAGGGCAGCCGCCCGCTGGTTACCATCGGTAAGGACACCCGCATTTCCTCCGACATGCTGGAGGCGGCTCTCATGGCCGGTATCTGCTCCGTCGGCGGCGACGTGATGCCTCTGGGCACCATTCCCACCCCGGCGGTGGCTTTCCTGACGGTGCAGCAGCGCGCCGATGCCGGCATTGTCATTTCCGCCTCCCACAACCCCTATGCCTACAACGGCATCAAGGTCTTTAACGGGCAGGGCTACAAGCTGTCCGACGAGATGGAGGAGCAGGTGGAGCGTCTGATCCTGGATCATGTCCGGCTCCAGCCTGCTGCGGACAGCACGGTGGGCCGCCGTCACCACGGCATGCACGCCCTGCAAAGCGCCTATATCCGGCACCTGCTGGGCAGCATCGACTGCGATCTTACCGGCCTGCGGGTGCTGGTGGACTGCGCCAACGGCGCCGCCAGCGCCACGGCCCCGGACCTGTTCCGTGCGCTGCCCCTCCACGCCGACTTCATCCATACGGAGCCCGACGGCGTCAATATCAACAACGGCTGCGGCTCTACCCACCTGGAGTCCCTGGCCCAGGGCGTCGTCTCCGGCGGCTATGATCTGGGCATTGCCTTCGACGGCGACGCCGACCGCTGCCTGCTGGTGGACGAAAAAGGCCAGACCATCGACGGCGACAAGGTCATGGCCGTGTGCGCCTCCGAGCTGAAGCGTCAGGGGAAGCTCTCCGGCAACACCGTTGTTGCCACAGTGATGTCCAACCTGGGTCTGCACGAATATTGCCGGGAGAACGGCCTGGACCTGGTCTGCACCGCCGTGGGCGACCGCCATGTGCTGGAGAAGATGCTCGCCGACGGCTTTGCCATCGGCGGCGAACAGTCGGGCCACACCATTTTCCGGGAATATGCCACCACCGGCGACGGTGAGCTGACGGCCCTGCAGTTCCTGCAGACTCTGCGCCGCAGCGGCGTTCCGGCCTCCCGGCTGGCTGCCCGCTGCCCCCAGTATCCCCAGGAGCTCATCAACGTGGATGTGCCCCACACGCCCGGTGTCAAGGAGCGCATCATGGCCGACGAAGGTCTCCGGCAGGAGACCCGCCGCTGGGAGGAAAAGCTGAACGGCCAGGGCCGCATTCTCATCCGTCCCTCCGGCACCGAGGCCCTGATTCGGGTCATGGTAGAGGCGAAAACCACGGAAATCGCCCATCAGGTGGCCTCTGTTTTGGCTGATTTCATAAAAAAACTGTGATTTTCATCACAGGATACACAAATTTCCCCAGAAGGCTTGACAAATTATTTAGTGAAAAGGTATAATGTCTATGGTTTTGGATACTGGACTTCGCTATGACCAATTAGAAAACCTGTCCGATGAAGAGCTTTGTGCTCTGGGTCGTGCGGGCCGGCGTCAGGCGGAGGATGTTTTGGCCACCCGGTATCATTGGCTGGTCCGTGCCTGTGCCCGTCCGTATTTTCTCATCGGCGGCGACACTGAGGACCTGATGCAGGAGGGAATGTTTGGCCTCATCAAGGCCATGCGGGAGTTTGACCCCGCCCGTTCTTCTCTGTTTCGTCCCTTTGCGGGTCTATGCATCCATCAACAGGTGTGTTCCGCGCTCAAGCGCGACGCCAGCCAGAAAAACGCACCGCTCAATCAATCCGTCCCCTTGAATCCCTCGCTTCTGAACGCAAGTCCCACCTTCGCACAGGTCGATCCCGAGCTGTTGTTGATCGACAGAGAAAAGGCTGCCAGTCTGCTGGAGAATACCCGCAAACAGTTGTCCGCTTTCGAGGAAAAGATTTTAGGGTTATTTTTGGACGGTCTCGCATACTGTGAGATCGCGGAAACTGTTGGCAGGCCCATCAAATCGGTGGACAACGCCGTGCAGCGGATCCGCCGCAAAGTGGCGCGGCAGCTTTCATCCGGCGATATCAGCAACAGCTGAACGCAATATATTTCATCTCAAAGAGAGGGTAAAATCATGTACGAAGACAAGACTTTGGTTTGCAAGGAGTGCGGTAAGGAGTTCGTGTTCACCGCCGGTGAGCAGGAGTTCTATGCTGAGCGCGGCTTCCAGAACGAGCCCCAGCGCTGCAAGGCTTGCCGCGACGCTCGCAAGAACGCCGCCCGCGGCCCCCGGGAGTTCTTCACCGCTACCTGCGCTGCCTGCGGCGGCGAGGCCCGTGTGCCCTTCGAGCCCAAGAGCGACCGTCCTGTTTATTGCAGCGACTGCTTCGCCAAGATGCGTGAGAACGGCTGAGCGCTGATTCCGTAAATTGTAAAAAGGGAGTTGCCCGCATAGGCGGGCGGCTCCTTTTTTTGTCCGGCAAAACGCCGTCACCCCGAATGTCAAAGCCGCACTTGACGCTGGGGGCTGGGATATTGTATAATAAACTGATTTAATGTGCGGAGGTATACCCATTATGTGGATCGCGGATGGCTGGAAGGATTATGAGCTGCTGGACTGCGGCGGCGGGGAAAAGCTGGAGCGCTGGGGCGACCAGATCCTGGTGCGGCCGGACCCCCAGGCCATCTGGGAGTCGGACCGGAAAAACCGCGGCTGGCGCACGGCCAACGCCCGGTACAGCCGCTCCAGCACCGGCGGCGGCCACTGGGACAAGAACAAGCTGCCGGAACTGAAGGACAAGGCGGAATGCTGGTAAACGCTTCTTATTGGTAGATCAGACTGAACAACCGTTCAGGTGCAAAGATCTCGTTGGCGACCTCTCGTATCTCTCCGGCGGTCAGCTTCTCCACCTTGGCGAAGACTTCCGGCAGGGTGTCGTAGCGGTTATAATGGAGAAAGCTCTTACCCAGCCCCAAAAACAGGCCTTCCCGATTATCGCCGGAGACGCCCAATTGTCCGATCAGCTTGATCGCCTTCTCCTTGTTCTTCGGATCAGTCCCGAAGTAGATGCTTGCCAGCCCCGTATCGGTATAAGAAGTCACGTTCGATTCGACGTTATAGACAAGCCCGTTCTTTTCCCTGAGAGAGACATTCAAACGGTTGTTCATGCCCGGCCCTCCCAAGAGGTTATTCAGCAAGAACAACGGCAGGCGTTTCTCATCGTGCATGCTGTATGCCCGTCCCCCGATCAGCACATGCGCCTGATGGGTATCCTTGTGTATTTGGCGGCTGACGGGAAGGAGCTCGCCGGGTGCCGTCCGGTTACGTGCCGCCATCGGGAAAGCGATATCCGACAGGGTGCTTTCCGCCATCTGCACGATCTTCTTGAACGGAATCCGGCCCATCGAGAAGAACACCATGTTTTCGGGGGCATAGAACCGCCTCATAAACGACTTGCCGGACTCGCTGCCGAAACCGAGCAGCGACTGCTCGTCTCCCAAGATGTTATGTCCCAACGCATGTCCGTCGAACAGCAAATTCTCGAATTCATCGAAGATCAGTTCCGAAGGGCTGTCCTCGTATGAATTG
>OMEW01000790.1_pt1 | contig 15158 bp, 16 predicted proteins | sample 1645471 | NCBI WGS metagenome assembly OMEW01 (sample SAMEA103958126, study PRJEB25191) | human gut metagenome | reverse complement strand
GCCGGTTCTGTTGTTTAACTTTTAATCTTTCGGTAAAAATTTACCGAAGTATTGTTTTACAGAATAATATTCCTTTGTAAATTGATAGATAAGATGGCTACCTACAATTGGATTTTGCAAAAGAATAAACTCATCTATTTCCAATATTTGTTCCATATTTATTTATTATATTTTGCCAATTAGGATGCCAGCCAATGAGTAAACTATTAGCTAACTTATGATAACTTCCATTGCTTAGATAACTATATGTTGGTTCTACTCCAGCAAGTTTTCCTTTATATTTTAACGTTTCACAATATACTTCATACCCAATGTCAGCAGGTGTGTTTTTATTTAATCGTTTGTGCTTCCAAAAAACTTGTTGCCAATTTTCCTTCAGACTTTCTTCGTATGCAATTATATGTGATTGAGTTATATTTGCATTTAAAGCATATTTATGCTTTTCTTGTTTTGCCCTTAGAAAATCTTGTATTGCTTTTAATTTTTCATCTTCACCGACCTCTATAATATCCAGCTGTTTCACAAACGTACTTCCTTTTTCTTTTTCTTGTTCATAGCTTGTAACAGGTATTAAATCAGTAGCTTGTTCTATAAATGGCTTCAGAGCTATTTGTTGTTTTAAAAAATCTCTTTTTTTCCATAACATTTTTGGGGTAAATAGAGAATCTAAATCTTTTTCCCATAATGAGAGACAAGTATTTACAATCCACCCATAGAGAGAATTCATTATATCATAATATGGAATTTCATCATCTTTTAGATGAAGATTTTGGATAATCTGTTCTATAAAATTTTGCCTATCATAATTTTTGTGACATTCACACAATTCTATCCTTTTCAACAAGCCAACAATATCTTCTTTGCTATATTCTTTAAATTTATCAATATATGGCAATAGAGTTTTACTTTTATTGTTATTGGCTATGTTTGTTAGTTCTTGATATGCTGTATTATATATATTTTTATCCACAGAAGCAGATGAAAGGCTTTTTATAATGCTATTTCCTTTACATGATACATTTGTTGCTAATAAAAATTTAGAGTTAGCAACATCTATATTTTTTGTTTTTATCAATGTAAGCCAATTTGTAATTGATTTCCATAAATTTTTATTAGTATTTGAAAAGGGATATTTCTTTTTAATACTTGCTTTATCTTGTTCATAAATTGTTTCAATATCCTCTCCTTGTTGCAAACGAATAACAACATCATCATCTGTTTCGATTGAAACAATCGAATTTTCGGGAGATACACTTAGCCAATAAAGAACTCTGTCTATTTGGTATAAATAGCCATACATTTGTCCTTTTGCTGCATATAAGTAGTCTGATAAAGATTCACTCATAATAGCCTTATTTCTTGTCAATTGCAAATATAATAAAAAATATTCGTTTTATTACATATTCATATTTATATGCAATGATAAGACAAATGAAGCCAAACGGGGACTAATGAAGCCACACGTTCCCAAATCCTTAAATATACTCTATTTCATCCTTACTTTTACTTCCGAAAATTTTATTTATTCACTAAAAATCAAAAAGTTATGGATGTAAACACAGCCAATCAATCCACCACTGACGAACAGATGATGGATATTCTTCTTGTACTGGATAAGGAGAAAAAGACAATCAGCACAGTAAAAGGCGTGGATGAAAACGGGGAACTTCAAACCGTACCACCGGAGAACAACAGCGAACTACTGAAATTCGACCGTCACGGTGATTTCTTTTCCAACTTCTTTTCCAACATGATGAACCAGTTGAAGAACCCGACCCGTTTTAACTTCTTCAAAATCCCGAAATTGGAACTTCCCAAAATCGAGCCGATAATCAGGGATAACTTCAACAACCCTACACCGGAAAATGAAGCGAACATAGAGCGTTACCGGGTGACACCTGAAACCGTGAAGCAGGAAGCGAAGAAAGAACAGCAGGAAACCCAAAACGGGCAGCAGCCAACCAAAGAAGCGGGAACAACAGCACAAGCACCGCAGCAACCTGACAAAAGCAAATATTACATCGACCCCGACAAGGTGGACTGGGAAGCCCTGAAGAACTTCGGTCTATCCAAAGAACAACTTGAAAAGGCAAAGGCTTTAGAACCCATGTTAAGGGGCTATAAGTCACCCGGAGCGTTCACCATTTCGGGAAACTACAATTCCGCCATTATGAAACTGGACGCACGCCTATCTTTCCGGCACGACAAGGACGGGAATGTAGTTTTGGCGATACACGGCATCCGCCAAAAGCCGGAACTCGAACGTCCGTTTTTCGGGCATGAATTTTCTAAAGAGGATAAAGCCAATCTTCTTGAAACGGGCAATATGGGACGCATAGTAAACCTGAAAAACTATATCACGGGGGAAATGATACCCTCTTTCGTCAGCGTGGATAAGGTAACAAATGAATTGGTTTCCATGCGTGCAAGCAGCGTCCAAATCCCTGATGAAATAAAGGGTGTCAAACTGAACAAGGAACAGCAGCAAGCCTTACGGGAGGGAAAAGGGGTATTCCTTGAAAATATGATTTCCAACCGTAAAAATCCCTTTTCCGCAACCGTTCAGGTCAACGCCGATAAGAAAAGTCTGGAATTTATCTATCCCAATGCCAAACAGTCGCAGGAGCAAGGACAGAAACAGACGCAGCAGAACAGCCTTGTCACCAGTGACGGTGTAACCATTCCCAAGAGTATTTCAGGAATAGAGCTATCCCGCCAGCAACAGCAGGATTTAGTCAATGACAAGACTATTTTTGTTGCCGGGCTGAAAGACCGGAGAGGGGTAGAATACGATGCTTATATTCAGGTGAACCATGATAAGAAGAAGTTAGGCTTTTACAGTGACAATCCCAGCTTTGACCGTTCCGCCGTGAAAGAAATTACTCCGGCAAGCAAGAACCGTACACAGGTTGCTGTCAATTCGGAGGGCAAGACTAACGAAGCCACCAAGAAAGTGAAAGAACCCTTGAAAAAGGGTCAGGACAAGCCCACTGAAAAACAAAAGACCAAGCAGGATAAAAAGGAGAAGCAGGAGCAGACGGACAAACCCAAACAGAGCAGGGGACGCAAAAGATGATAGCGGTGTTAATCCTTATCTCGGTTGTCGGTTTCGCGCTGTTTTTCTTCGCCTGTTACAAAACAGACTGGAAAACCATAGACGAGCAGAACCGACAATATTATGTAGGTGGCTATCACATCTATTATGACCGGAAAATCCTAAGACAAAAAGAAGTAGAACAATTAAAATCCCAATTAAAATGATTGCAATAATCGGAGAAAAACCGAGTGTGGCTAAAAGTATAGCAGCCATAGTTCGAGCAAACGAAAAACATGATGGCTACCTTTCGGGTAACGGGTATCTCGTTACATGGGCTTTCGGGCATCTTGTCGGTTTGGCAATGCCGGAAGCATACGGCATACAGAGTTTCCGCCGGGAAAGTCTGCCTATTATCCCGGATAGTTTTCAACTTACACCCCGGCAAGTGAAAACGGAAAAAGGGTACAAGGCAGACCCCGGCGCATTGAAGCAACTAAAGGTAATCAAAGATGTATTTGACCAGTCGGATAAGATAATTGTCGCCACCGATGCAGGGCGTGAGGGAGAGCTTATCTTTCGTTACATCTACCAGTATATCGGATGCAACAAGCCCTTTGTCCGTTTATGGATAAGCAGCCTTACCGACAAGTCAATCCGTGAGGGATTGCAAAACCTGAAAGCCGGTAGCCTGTATGATAACCTTTTCCTTTCGGCACAGGCACGCAGCGAAGCCGATTATTTAATTGGCATAAATGGTACACAGGCTTTAAGCGTGGCAGCCGGACAAGGTATTTTTTCTTTGGGACGGGTACAGTCGCCCACGTTGGCTATGATATGTACCCGCTTTTTGGAAAACAAGAACTTTGTCCCGCAAAAGTATTGGCAACTGAAATTACAAACAACTAAGGACAATATAGCTTTTACGGCACTATCCACAGAAAAGTACGATAAGCAGCAGCCCGCCATCGACACGCTGCAAAGGATAAAGGAAGCGGAAACGGTACAGGTGAAAAACGTAGAACGTAAGGAAGTGAACCAAGAACCGCCGTTGCTCTATGACCTAACCACGCTTCAAAAAGAAGCGAATACGAAACTGAATTTTTCCGCAGACAAAACCCTATCCATCGCACAAAAGTTATACGAGGGTAAACTAATCAGCTACCCCCGAACCGGAAGCCGTTATATCTCACAGGACGTGTTCGAGGAAATCCCCGAACGTCTTGTTAATTTGGAACAGTACGCCCGCTTTGCCGGATATGCAACCGGGATGAAAGGTAAAGCCTTAAATTCTCGTTCCGTGAACGATGGCAAGGTAACAGACCACCACGCCCTGATAGTAACGGAAAACCTGCCCGGTAAACTGGAAACGGACGAACAGGCAATCTATGAACTGATAGCCGGACGGATGTTGGAAGCCTTTTCTGAAAAATGCGTCAAAGACGTTACCAGTGTAACGCTGGAATGTGCAGGGTCGCTTTTCACGGTCAAAGGCTCTATAATCAAGTCCGCCGGATGGCGTGCCGTATTCGGCGATAAAGAGGACGGGGAAGATAACACCACTTTGCCCGCCATGCAGGACGGAGATAGTTTACCGCTTTTCGGCATTGAATTACTGGAGAAACAGACCAAGCCCAAGCCGTTGCACACGGAAAGCAGTTTGCTTTCTTCGATGGAAACGGCGGGTAAGGAACTGGAAAACGCCGACCTGAAAGCCAGCATGAAAGATACGGGTATCGGCACGCCCGCAACACGGGCAGCCATTATCGAAACGCTGTTTTCCCGCCAGTATATCGTTCGGGAGAAAAAGAACCTTGTCCCGACCGAAAAAGGTCTTGCCGTTTACAATATCATCCGGGATAAGAAGATAGCAGACGTTGAAATGACGGGAATGTGGGAAAATACGCTTGCCAAAATAGAAAGCGGGGAAATGAACCCCGACACGTTCCGCAAAGGTATCGAAGTGTATGCACGGCAAATCACGGCTGAACTTTTGGACGTTCAGTTTTCTTTCGCTTCGGGTAGTGGTTGTATCTGCCCGAAATGCAAGAGGGGACGCATCCTTTTCTATCCGAAAGTCGCCAAATGTTCCAATGTGGATTGTTCCGTTACCATCTTCCGCAACAAGAGCGACAAGCAGCTAACGGACAAACAGATTACCGAACTGGTGACTACCGGGAAAACCGGGCTAATCAAAGGTTTTAAAAGCAAGAACGGCAAAGTCTTTGACGCTTCACTTGCCTTTGACGAACAGTTTAATGTTACTTTCGTGTTCCCTGAAAAGAAAGGGAAACCGAAGAAATAAGACGGAAATCGTTATATTTGCCACAGAAAGTTTCATTATAGATAGATTTATAATTGAAATTTTTGTGGTTGAAGCACCCGGAGGGACACTGGGTGCTTTTTATAAATCTTCTCTACATCACCCTATAAATATACCATTCCCATCTTTTTTTATTTTTTTTCGCACGTAACTATCTGATACGCAAAAATAGTTACCTCTTTGTAACTGTCTAACGTTTAAGTAACTTCTTTTTTTATACTAAGTGTATTTATATCTTTGCAATCGAAAAAGATACTTAATATATCATGTTTATCGCATTGGTATATTTGTTTGGTGTCTTAACAATACATTATTAACTAATAAAAAAAGAATTATGCACTACACTGGAACTATTTGGCGACCGCCTTACGAAGCATACTCAATGCTCATTCAAGTAACGGCTGGATGTACTCACCATTCCTGTAAATTTTGTACTTTATACGAAGATTTACCTTTCAAATTTAGGCTATCACCAATTGAAGAGGTAAAATCGGATTTAAAGGAAGCAAGTTATTATTATAAACACGCACAAAGGGTGTTTTTCACAGGTGCAAACCCATTTGTGCTTAGTGTGAATAAGCTTAAAACACTTGCGAAAATGGTACATCAATACTTCCCTGCTTGTCAGAGTATAGGGTGTTTTGCACGAATTACGGACATTACCCCTAAATCTGTTACAGAATTAAAAGAATTGCGAGAACTCGGATATGATGGAATTACAATCGGAGTTGAAACCGGATATGATGAATCTTTGATTTTCATGAGAAAGGGATTTCTATCAAAGGACATCATTGAGCAATGTAAGAAATTGGAAGAAGCAAATATTACCTATAACTTCTTTTATTTGACAGGAATTTATGGTAGTGGAAAAGGCAAGATTGGTGCAAAGGTAACAGCAGAAATCTTCAACCAGCTTCATCCGCAAATAATTGAATCTTCAATGCTTACAATTTATCCGACTTCGGAACTGTATAAGGAAATACAGGCTGGTAACTGGAAAGAAGAAACTGAAATTGAGAAGTTGGAGGAAATGAAGACTTTGATTGAAAATCTTAAAATTGATGCTCGATTTGTAACGGATGGGGCGTCCAACTTAATTCAGGTTAGAGGCAATTTGAAAACAGATAAACAAAAAATGATTGCTTTTCTAAAACAACAAATAGCAGAGCAAGACGAAGCTTATTTGAGAAGCTATCGTGAAAATCTGCCACATTTATAAAATCTATCTAATGAAAGCAGATATTAGAGTTATAGTAAAAGGTGTTCAACAATATGCTGATTATATTGACGAGATAGTGACTAATGCTATTGGAAAATATTCTATTGTTAATGGTCTGCATATTGTTGAATATCGAGAACTATGTAAAGGTGGACATATCATTGAAAACAAATTGGTAATCAGTAATAAATCTGTTTGTTTATACCGAAGTGGGAGTTTGTTCTCTGAAATGTCTTTCATCGAGGGAGAATGTACGGAATCTGATTATATTAATACAGATGGAGAACTCAATGTAAAAATCAAAACATTGTCTTACCATCCTACAATTAGTGATAACAATATTCATATTGAGTTGAATTATGACTTATTCATAAATAACCAGTTCCTCTCGAATAACTCCCTTACCATATTTATTAATGAAATGGCATTGTAAACTATAATATTATGACTTTATGAAAATAAGAATAATTGATTTATTGAAAACAACTACTTATAATATTAATGTAAGTATAAACGGCTGGGTACGAACGCATAGACAAAGTAAAAACATTAGTTTCATTGCAATAAATGATGGTTCAACTGTTCATAATCTGCAAATTGTGGCTGAACATGAAAAGATAAAAAAAGATTTTCTTAAATTGGTAACTACCGGAAGTGCCATTCGGGTAGATGGTATGTTTGCACTATCTACTGGAAATCAGCAGCATGGAGAAATAATAGCCCAAAATATAGTTTTATATGGCACTGCCGACCCACAGGAATATCCTTTACAAAAGAAAGAACACTCGTTAGATTTTTTGCGGAATATTGCTCATTTACGCTTACGCACAAATATTTTTGGCGCAATATTTCGTATGCGCCATAATATGGCTTTTGCCATACATCGTTATTTCAATGAAAGAGGATTCTTCTATTTCAATACTCCTATAATAACAACATCGGATAGTGAGGGAGCAGGAGAACTCTTTGAAGTCAAAACGGAATTAAAAGATGATTTTTTCGGTTCCCCAGCCAATTTAACAGTTTCGGGACAATTAGAGGGCGAGCTCGGTGCGTTAGCATTGGGGGCAATTTACACCTTTAGCCCGACTTTTAGGGCAGAAAATTCAAATACATTCCGTCATCTTTCCGAATTTTGGATGATTGAACCGGAAGTTGCCTTTAATGATATTAACGACAATATGGATTTGGCAGAGGACTTTTTGAAATATCTAATCCGTTATGCACTTGAAAATTGCGAAAGTGATTTAGCTTTTTTAAATGACAACGTAGATAATGGTTTAATGGATAAATTACATTTCGTTGCAAATAATGAATTTATGCGTTTGCCTTATTCTAAAGCTATAGAGGTTTTACAAGAATCCGGGCGTCAGTTTGATTACCCTGTAAAACCGGGAATTGATTTATGTGCTGAACATGAACGTCATTTGGTGGAAGAATATTTTCGCCGCCCTGTGATTATTACAGATTATCCTAAAGAGATAAAAGCATTCTATATGAAACAAAATGAAGATGGGAAAACAGTTCGTGCAATGGATGTATTATTTCCGAAAATTGGGGAAATCATAGGAGGTTCTGAACGGGAAGCCGATTATACAAAATTATTGCAGAGAATGAAAGAATTGAATATGAATACCGAAAAACTGTGGTGGTATCTTGAATCACGCAAATTTGGCACTGTTCCCCATTCAGGCTTTGGATTGGGTTTTGAACGATTGATGCTGTTTATTACAGGCATGACAAACATTCGGGATGTTATTCCGTTTCCACGTACACCCCGAAATGCAAATTTCTGATTATAACGAAATTCAATCATGCAAGATTATATCAATGAAATATTGCATCGAATAAATGAAGAAATGGAGTTGCTTGGCATTGATGAAAATGTCTGCGTGGAGGATGCTTTGCATATGATAGATGTCATACGACCTTTATTCGATAACTTGCGGAGCATGACTGTAAAATATGAATTTCAGAACGAAGAAGAAGAAATTCATTTCTTTAAAGATATAAAGCCAGACATTCTTAGTCGGTATTTATACTTTTACAAAATAACAAGAATTGAGATGAAACGTCCGATTGGCAGTGATGATGTACAACGAGAGTATCTTCATTGCCAATTGGATAATTTGAAATATTTCTTTGACCAAAATCTTGATTTCTATCAATATTATCGTTCGAAAGCAACCCACTTAGATTCTTATTACTTTGTTCGATATAAAGCGAATTTCAGATTGTGTGTTGATAGCGCATTTTTAGATAAAGACCCAGCCTTTTCTACTGGATATGATTACAAAGTAGCTAAAATTTTGTCGAATGAAATGCTACGAATATATCTCAATAGACAATTACAATTGTTAGACAGGAAAATGCAAATATCTAAAATACGAGCGGCACTTTCTGACTTTAATCTGAAATGGACTGGCTCTAAATCAGATGCAGTAGAGTTTGGATATGGACTTGTTGCTATTGCAACACTCAATAATGGAAATGTGACAATAAAAGAAATCATGGCTTTCATTGAAGCAGCTTTTGATATAGATTTAGGAGATTATTATCGAACATATCTAACTCTCAAAAGCAGAAAGAAAAATCGAACTGCCTTTTTTACATCAGTAATCGAACAACTGTTAAAGCGAATGGAATCGGACGAACTGTAATAAAGATGTTTAGTTCACATAAAAACTACCAAGTAATTATCAACTTGGTAGTTTTTGTTTTTATACGATTTAGACATGAAATGCGGCATTTTCGGGTAATAACACCCTGCTTTTGCTACTGAAAAAGAGAAAAATAAATTTTCACCAACTTGGTTATACCTTGTAAATTTTATCTTTTGAAACCCGCCATCTTTGCAGCAAATCAATTAGTTAGCGAAATGGAGATAATAACATTTGAGTCAAAAGCCTATAAGGAATTAGACAACAAGATTACCGCTATTGCCGATTATATATTTAATCACACAGAAGCGGAAAGTACCAATGAGGATGAAATTTGGGTGGATAGTTATGAGGTCTGCACATTTCTAAAAATCAGTGACCGGACATTACAACGCTTGCGGGCAGCCGGGACAGTCACTTATTCCAATATCAAGGGACATTATTTCTACAAGATTGGAGAAATAAAACGATTATTGGAAGAACGCCTGATTAAACGAGATAAGGACAGTATTAATGACCTGATAACCAACCACCAGCTATATGTTAAGGAAAGAAGAAATATTAGAAAGGACAAATAATGGGTTATCCGTGTTCAAGCATTACATATCCGGTAATTGGCGGATAGGACGCAATTTCTTAAACCCGCTTTATGAGGATAACAAAGCGTCCTGTAACATCTATTTCGACCGCCGAAGTGGTATCTATAAGATGAAAGATTTCGGCAACGACAGTTATAGCGGTGATTGTTTCTTTTTCGTGGGGCAACTTAAAGGGCTGGACTGCAACAACTCAATGGATTTTGTGGAAATACTGGAAACCATAGACCGGGATTTGGGATTGGGACTGGCAACAGGTAATCCGATACCAGTTACCTGTACTTCTTCCCATATAATAAATGATATGCCGGAAGAAACACCTGAAAAGGAAAGCAAACCCTACCAGTTCAGGGAACAGAAATTCCCGCTTGCCGAATTGATGTACTGGCAGCAGTATGGTATTACACCGGAAATATTGGAATTTTATAAGGTGTGTTCCTTACGGGATTTTCAGAGCGTAACAGCGGATGGAACACCGTTCACTTATACTTCATCCGTAACAGAACCGATGTACGGGTATAAGAACAAACGGTACATAAAACTGTACCGTCCGTTCTCGAAAGCCCGTTTCCTCTATGGTGGCAATTTCGGGGAAAACTATTGTTTCGGATTAGAGCAGCTACCCGCAAAGGGTGATACACTGTTTATCACAGGCGGGGAAAAGGATGTCATGTCATTGGCGGCATATGGTTTTCATGCTATCTGCTTCAACAGTGAAACGGTGACTATCCCGCCTACGCTGATTTATAAATTGACGTTCCGTTTTAAGCATATCATCTTATTATATGATACTGACAAGACGGGAAAGGAAAGCGCACGCAAACAGGAAAAGCAGTTGGAAGAATTTGGAATAAGACGGTTACTTCTACCGCTTCCTGGAACAAAAGAGGAAAAAGATATTTCCGATTATTTTAAGGCAGGAAATACCCGTGAAGATTTCCTGAAATTGTTTATCGAATTTTTAGATAACCTATATAGTGATACATTGATTATGCTCAAATCGTGCGAAATAGACTTCAATAATCCCCCGGCAAAAGCGCAGGTAATAATTTCTGCCGGAGATGTTCCGTTAGGGACACAAGGAAACCTGTTTGGTATTACAGGCGGCGAGGGAACAGGAAAGAGTAATTATATAGCTGCCATGTTAGCGGGCTGTATCTGCCAACCGGATAAGGAAATAGATACGCTCGGCATACAGATAGCCGCCAACAGTAAACACAAAGCGGTATTACTCTATGATACGGAACAGTCCGAAGTACAACTGTTCAAAAATGTAAGTAACCTGCTGACACGTGCCAAGCAACCGAACAAACCGGAAGAACTTAAAGCATTCTGTCTGACGGGTATGTCCCGCAAAGAACGCCTGCACGCTATTGTACAAAGTATGGATAAATTCTATTATCAGTATGGCGGCATCCAGTTGGTAGTTATTGATGGCATCGCCGACCTTGTAAAGAGTGCCAATGATGAAGTGGAAAGTGTGGCAGTGATAGATGAACTATACCGACTGGCAGGAATTTATAATACCTGTATTCTCTGCGTGCTGCATTTTGTACCCAATGGATTGAAGCTGCGGGGGCATTTAGGTTCGGAATTACAACGTAAGGCGGCAACTATCCTTTCCATCGAAAAGGACGAAGAACCCACACAATCTGTGGTAAAAGCCCTGAAAGTAAGGGATGGTAGCCCGTTGGACGTTCCTTTGATGCTGTTCGCATGGGATAAAGCAGCCGGGATGCACCTTTACAAAGGAGAAAAGCCACGAGAGGAAAAAGAGAAGCGCAAGGAAAAGGAACTGGTCGGGGTTGCCCGTGACGTGTTCGGCAGGCAGGAACATATAACCTATATAGACCTGTGCGAGCAGATACAACAGATTTTGGACGTGAAAGAACGCACCGCCAAAAGCTATATCCGCTTCATGCGGGAACGGGACATTATCATCAAAGACCCGTCCAACCAAAGTTATTTTATGATTGGTTTAATTTAATCAGACAGCCTTATGTATATAGATAAAGATGATTTTACCGCATGGATGGAACGTATCATGGATAGGTTCGATATGCAGGACAAGAAGATGGACAAAGTTATAAAAGGTCGTAACTGTTTGGATGGCGAAGAACTGCTGGATAATCAGGACTTGTGCCTGCTTCTGAAAGTAGCACCCCGAACACTGACCCGTTATCGGAAAAAGGGAATACTCCCTTTCCTTATGCTGGATGGCAGATGTTATTACCGTGCAACGGACGTACACAAGTTAATCCGGGAGAAAACCGATTAATTTTTTCTTTTCTAATGGCTTTCAATCCTGTTTTGTCGTAAGATAAGGCAGGATTTCTTGTTTTGTATATAGGAGTTTTCAGGGATTTGGCTAACTTTGCAAAAGTTACATAGAAGATAATGGCGATTGAACAGTAACCTGTGATGTTGCCTTTATATATCATATTCGTTCGCCGAATATCTCACTACGAAAACTGGCACTTTTCAAAATGACGAGATTTTCAGCGCAATGTCTATGCTATGTTTTAACATAGCGTGGGCTTGCCTGTTTCGTCATTTAGGTATGCCAGTACCTCGTAGTGGAGCAGTGTGAGTTCACGCTTCTTTTTTGAGATACTTGCGGACAGTTTGAATAAAGATTATAAACGGGTCACCCGTAATATAAACTGTTTAATGCCTAACAATATGAAACAAATTAAAGCGCATATCGCTGTGTCTCTCGATGGTTTTATCGCAACATCGGACAATGAACTGGACTGGATTACTTTAAATGTAAAATCGCTTATTGGAAAAGAATACGAAACAGCTACTTGCTTGCTGATGGGAGCTAATACTTATACCTATTTATTTGAGCATTGGGGTGGATGGTTATATAAAAGTAAACGTACTTTTGTAGTTTCCCACCACGATGCAAATGTTACGCCGGATTGTGGAGTGGAATTTCTTATAGATGCTCCACTTCGGAAAGTACATGAAATGAAAAGTGATAATGATATGCTGTTAGTCGGTGGTGGTAAACTTTTGACTACACTTATTCAAGCGGGACTGTTGGATAGTCTGACCCTTTACACTATTCCTGTTATGCTTGGTAAAGGTATCAGTTTCATAGGTGAAACTTTTGGCTCAAATTGGTATTTGGAGAGTTCTAAAATTATAGATAACAATATTTTGTTATCCTCATATAAATATGTGAATGCAAGATGATAAAAGGGAGAGTATAGAACATTGAAGTTCTATACTTTCTTCTGTTTTTCCGTTTTTTGACGGTGTTCTAAAATTTCATCGGAATGTTCCAAAGCCCATTGAATAATACCATCTAAGGGCGACATTAAACTTTTTCCAAGCGATGTAAGACTGTATTCCACTTTTGGTGGTATTTCCGGGTACAGTTTACGATTCACTAACTTATCGGCTTCTAATTTCTTTAATGCTGTAGCAAGCATCTTTTGTGACACATTCGGAGTGTTTCTTAATAGTTCATTGAAGCGCAAAGTCCCCTTCTGATGCAAAAGAAACAATATGCGTAACGACCATTTATCTCCGAAACGGTCAATTATTCCACAGGCAGGACAAATAGCTTCTCTATAATGAGTATCATCCATCTTTTTTTCTTATTTAATTCATTATCAATCAATAATAGTTACCTCTACGTTACTATCTTACTTAATGGTAAGTTCTTTTTTTATACTAAGTATCTTAGTAGCTTTGTTCGCACAAAAGTAACTAAATATATTGAATATACAAAGTTTTCGGTCTTTCTAAATATTTAGCAAGGACTGAAACTTATAAAAATTAAGAGTATGGAAATAGAGAAAATGCACTTTGACGGTCAAATTTGGCGACCACCCTATGAAGCAAGTTCGCAACTGTTACAGGTAACAGCAGGATGTACTTATCATAAATGCAAATTTTGTAGCCTGTATCATGGAACTAAGTTTAGATTATCCCCTGTTTCGGAAGTTGAATCAGACTTGAAAATAATTCAGGAATACCAGCCTAAGGCAAGACGTGTCTTTCTGACTGGTGCCAATCCTTTTGCTTTGAGCTATAACAGATTGTTGGATTTGGGGTTATTGATTCGGAAGTATCTCCCTTATTGCGAAACAATAGGAACATTTTCCCGCATAGCAGACATTAAATCGAAGAGTGTAGAAGAACTGAAGAACTTGCGTCATTTAAAGTTTGACAGTATTAGTATTGGCACGGAATCGGGAGATGATGAAACCTTGTCAAGAATGAATAAGGGTAATACGGCAGCAGATATATTGGAACAGTGCAGAAAGCTGGAAGAAGCCAATATTCGTTATAATTTGGTTTATCTGACAGGGCTTGCGGGAAAGGGGAAAGGACAGCAGAATGCAATCCATACGGCTGAAATATTTAATCAGCTACATCCTTTTACTATAAACTTCGTTTCTTTGACCGTATTTCCCGAATCGGAACTTTATCAGGAAATACAAGAGGGTAAATTTATTGAGGCATCGGAGCGGGAACGTCTGTTGGAGTTGAGAACCTTTATTTCTGCCCTTAGCATAAGGACAACTTTATTGGGAAATACAGTTTCAAATACAATACCTTTTGTAGGTATGATTCCCGATGATAAAGTCCGAATATTGAATGAACTGGATGCTGCAATCCGTCAAAGTACTGAAATAGAATTAAAGCAGTATAGAAACGGTATAAGGTCATTATAAAAGCAGAGAGAAACGGGGGTAATTTCCCTGTTTCTCTCTTTCTATGGCATGATGACGTTATAATATAGTTACTATCTCATCAATGCTCTTGCGGGCTGTTGGATTGTGCTTTGAATCTGCTGGATAACCTATAGGAATTATTGCAACCGGGTGAATATTAGCAGATAATCCCAAGCTATGTTTGCATTCATCTATATCGAAATTGCAAACCCAACAAGTTCCTAACCCTTGTTCCGCTGCTGCCAAACAGATATGTTCCGTAGTGATAGCAGCATCAATACCTGCATGATTTTTATTATCATACTGACGTGTCCATGCAACCGAATCATTAGCACATACAATGATATATAGGGGGGCTTCCGCAAACCATTTGGCAGAGTAAACCTTTTGCAGCTTTTTTTTCTGCAATTCACTTTGTATCACTATAAATTGCCACGGCTGTTTGTTTACGGCAGACGGTGCATACCGGGCGCATTCAAGAATATAATCCAACTTTTCTTTCTCTACTTCTTGGGAAGTATAGCTTCTTACGGAATAACGCTTTTTTGTTAATTCTAAAAAATCCATGATGTATAATATTCAATACTTCGGTAAATTTTTACCGAAAGATTAAAAGTTAAACAACAGAACCGGCA
>OMEW01000788.1_pt1 | contig 15191 bp, 15 predicted proteins | sample 1645471 | NCBI WGS metagenome assembly OMEW01 (sample SAMEA103958126, study PRJEB25191) | human gut metagenome | reverse complement strand
AATGAGTTTTATGAATCTTAAAGCGTTGTCTAATTCGATTGATTTTAATGTGAATAGTATTTACGATGTGTTTGTGTATTTCGTTGATGTTGCGTCTGATTGCTTGATGGAACTTCGGTTTGTTGATTGCATTGACGCGTACGGGCTTAGGGATGTACTTGACGATGGCGTGTTTTACGTTCCGGGCGCAGTCTGTTTAGGTTATCGTATTAATCGGTGATGCTATCGCATTAGCTAACACACCTTTGCTGGAAAGGTATTGACTATGTATTGCAAGCGTAATTCTTGTGATTTCGTCAAGGGTTATAGGGTACGCGGCGAACAGCGTGTTAAGGCCGTTGTTATTAGTACGAAGTGTTTTAAATGTGATTCGTATGTGTCGGATTATGTGTTTGCGCATTGTCGTGATATGGTTGATTTGATGCGGCGGGGGTTGTGGCGGGGGTGAGGTGTGGTGATGGCCTATTAGCTCAGTGGTTAGAGCGGCATTCTTATAAAATGTGCGTGCCGGGTTCAATTCCCGGATAGGCCACGCGAACGTGATATAGTAGGTCATGGCATGTCATTCGATGTGTCATGACCTTTTTTGTGAGGTGATTTGATGGATATTAGTTCGATTGTAACCGTTGTCGGCAGTGTGGGTTTTCCGATTGTCGCGTGTTGCGGTATGGCGTGGTTTATCGCCACGACGTTCAGCGATTTTAATGATTTGATGACTAAGAACAATGTGCTGACCGAAGAACTTATTATATTGCTTAAGAATAATAACGGGGATAATGATGACGCGAATATGGCGTAGCGTGTTGTCGTGCGTATGCGTATTGTTCTTGCTTTTTGTGCCATCTGCAAGCGCGGACATGCGCGGTGTAGATTTGAGCAATTGGCAGTGTGATATTGATACGTACGCGCTTGACGCTGATTTTGTCGTGGCGGGTGCCACATGGGGTGTCGGCGGTTTCAACAACATGTGTCTGACCAACGGTGTGAGTCAGGCAGCGAACTATCAACTTGGGCGTGCAATGGACAGCGGCAAAAGCGTCGGCGTGTATCATTACGCGATGGGGCATGACGCGAACGCGGAAGCTGACTTTTTCATAGACAACGTACGTGGATACGTTGGAAACGCTGTGCTTGTTTTGGACTGGGAATCTCAGGACAATCCGCAGTTTGGTAGTGGCGCGTGGGTTGAAACGTGGGTTCGTCATGTGCATGACCGTACTCAGGTGTGGCCGATTGTCTATGTTCAGGCGTCTGCGCTGGGACAGCTTACTTCGTTCGTGCGGGAGCATTGCGGCGTATGGGTTGCGCAGTATGCGTCGATGAACGTAACCGGCTATCAGGAAACGCCGTGGCTGTATGGGGCGTATGGAGAACTCATGCGTCAGTACACGTCGAACGGGTATGTGTCGGGGTATGCCGGACGATTGGACTTGAATTATTTCCGGGGCGAACGCTGGCAGTGGGACGCATACGCGCATGGCGACGGCGCGAATGTATCCGCGCCGGAAACGAACACCGGGGGCAATGTATCGCAGTCTGCTTGCGTGGTGGTTGCGTCGGGTGACACGTTGTCGGGCATTGCCGCGCGTACTGGACTGTTGCCGTGGCAGTCGTGGCACGGGTATGCGTCGGGCAATCCGGCTGTGATTTATCCGGGGGAAACCGTGTGCTATGGCGGTGGCGTGGCTGCGCAGCCGGATATGGCGCGTACGCATACGGTTGTGTCCGGCGAGTCTTTGTGGTCGATTTTCGGCGGTGATTGGGCGCGTGTCGCGTCGCTTAACGGTTTGTCTAATCCGAGTTTGATTTATCCGGGGCAGATTTTGCGTTATTGAGAATCAATATCAATAATCGGCGTGTCGCTTTTTTGCGCACGCCGATTATTTGTGCTATAAATATTTATGTCGCCAAAATGGTTGACAGAAAATAAAAACAGATACAAAAGGATGACAAACATGCGAAAGATACGTAAGGTAATCGCCGACAGCACCATAAGCTATTATGACAGTGACGGTGTGGAACAGACGTTCCACACTAATAGAAACGTTCGTAACGTTGAAATGGCCGTTAAAGTGCTTATGGACGCCGGTATCGTCAATATCTTGGTTGACGATATTACCGTAAACAAGAACACGTATGTCATGGACGTTGATACGTTCATTGAGCACGCGGAACGTGTCGCAACTGACGTAACCGGCTCCGATAACGACAACGATACTGACAACGATAACGATAAAGATATTGAATTCTGAAAGGAACTGAAATGAACGAGGAAAACGAACAGATGAACGACGCTACCGTGAATGAAACCGCACAGAACACCGCTGACACCTATCGTTTTATTTGCACGATGGATAACAGCACGTTCGAGGGAAAACGCGCCATCGTCAACGCACGTAACAGCGCGTTGTCGCTGAACGGACGCGGCGCGGAACCATTGACGGTTATCGGCGCTTATATCGCGCCGGGCGTCCGTTCTCAGACCGGTAAGAACTGCGCAAACGTCTATCTTTTCGGAAAAGACGGCAATACGTATTTCAGTCAGTCACAGGGAATCTACCGTAGCGTGTTGGACATTTTCGATATGTTCCCCGATTTCAACGCGCCGGACGGCATTACTGTTGCGGTCAAGCAGACCCCGCTGAGCGGTGGTCGTTCCACGAAATCGCTTGAAATCAAGTAGTTCGGAATGAAACAAAAGTGCCATACATGCTATGGCACTTTTTTTATAAGGCGGTGAACATGCCTAGAGCGCATAAACAAGCGGACGTATTGACTGCGAAACGCAAACGCGTACGTCGCGCTATAAACAGTCTGAAAAAAAGCATTACCGACACCATGCCCGAAAGCGAAGCGAACGCACGCCGCGCTTACATACAGCGACTTGAAACGCAGTTGAAAAACACGTATGTTGGCCGTGTCCGTAATAGCGGCATGCGGAATGAACTGTATCAGCGTGCGAACGAAACCGCCGATAAACTCGTGCGACAGGTGAGCGAGGTACGCGGCGGGAAAGGGCGTGCGAGGGAGCGTGCGCGTTCATTCAACATTTTCCGTGAGGAAATGCGCATGGCGTCCAAAGGAATGCCGAGCGCGTTGGGCGACCTTGGGCGGGAAAAAGTCAAGGTGTTTTGGCGATACACACAAAACATATGGCAGAAATCGAACGTTCCGCCGAACAAACGATTGGAAACCGTCATGAAAGCGTATGACGCTGATTCGCTCAGTGAGCTTTTTGATACTATCATGCAACGAAACGAAAAGGTGTTGGAATACGCCAAAAATATGAAAATGCATACAGGCGAATTAGAGGATTACACGGACGTTGACGGCGGTAGTCCGATTTGGCTTATTGCGGTTTCACCCGATGTAGTACGATGATGAAGCGCAAGGAATTTAAGATTGCGGCGATATTCGACACCGAAACAACGAATATTGGCGAGGGTGCCGAAACACGCGCATATCCGATATTATACATTTTCAACGATTTGCGTAACACGTCACTGGAGTCGTACACTCCCGACACGGACGATGTACGGTTTTACCGGCACACGTCCGAAGCGTTGACGTACATTGATAATCTTATCGACTATGGGAGCGCACACGGTTATGTCCCGATAATCGCGGCCTATAACCTCATGTTCGATATGCAGACTCTCATGCTGGAATTGGCGCAGTCGTACGCGATTGAGGTCAATGCGCAGACCGCTACAAGCGTGTACACGCTCGATTTGCGCGTAGGCGATGATGTGGTGTGCCGTTTTTGGGATACGTTTTATCTCGAAATGGGCGGACTGCGCGCGATGGGCGAAACATGCGGATTGCCGAAAGCGGTGGGTGATTGGGATTACTCACTTGTGCGTACGCCTGAAACACCGTTGACGGAAGAAGAAAAATTTTACGCACGACGCGATGTGCAAGTGATACCCCAATACTTGCAATGGCTGCTACGCGCTAATCATTGGCTTACGTCTGACATGCTGGGGTGTCGCGTGCTTACTAAGACGTCGCTTGTGCGGCAGATGGCGCGGCGTGAGATTGGCGGTCGGCGTGTCACGTTGCAAGGTGGTAAGAAAATCACATTGCAACATGCTTTCGAGATGACGTGCAATCAGGAATTTCCGAAGGATTACAAGTCGTATGCGTTGCGAAAAGCATGTTTCCGTGGCGGATTGACGTTTACGAGTGCTAAAACCGCTAGTGTTGTCGTGGATAACGTCGCGTCCTTAGATGTCACGTCAATGCATCACGCTTTCATTAATGGCCGACGTTTGCCGGTAAAATTTGCGTCAGCGCCTACGGATATTTTGCAAATCGCATGCGAACGCATTGTTAATACGTCGCTTGAAGATGTGTTGCTGAACTATGATGACCCGTTTCTTACAGGATTGCATGCGGCTGTGAGATTCGTAAATCTCAGATTGCGCGAAAACACATGTTTCGACGCGTGGGGAATTGCAATATGCCCACGTTCCAAGTTTGTGAAAACGTTGCAAGCGGACACCGATTACAGCAATAACGAACGTGCGAAGACACAGGAAAACAGTGTTAGGGCGCATGGTTACGTTGACAGTGCCGTTAATCCAACGTATGCTTTCGGGAAATTGTATCGGGCGGACGAATGCATATTACATGTCAATGAGATTGAATTGTGGAATGTGGCGCAAGTGTACGCATTTGACGAAATGCATGTATTATACGGTGAAGCAACCACTAAGACGATTGTTCCACCCGATTACGTAACTCTACAATCCAACATGCTTTTCGCGCGTAAAACAGATGTGAAAAACCTTATCAAGGCGTATACCGAGGGCGTGCCATACGCGGGGGATATTCCTGAATCGATACCGGAGGGTATCGCGCATGATGCGAAGACAGGTGAATTAAGTATGAAATTTCTGCAATCTTATTACGGGTCTACGGTTAAGGGGCAATTTAACGGCATATACGGCACACAGGCACAGGACGTCATGAAAGCGGATTATCGCGTGACGGAAAACGGTGAGCTTGAAGTCGATAAAACCACTGTTTGCACTCCCGATAATTTTGCGAAAAAACGCCCGAAAACACCACGTGTCCTATACACGTACGGCATGCGAATCGTAGCGGGCAGCAGAATGCACCTTTTGATAGCTATGATGTTGATATACCGGCATTTCGGCGCACGTGTAGCGGTCACGGGCGGCGACACCGATAGCTTGAAAATCAGTTGCGATGACGATGTGAGCGACGCGGAATTGCTGGACGCGCTCAAACCGCTGCATAACGCGATTGAAAACGCAATCAACCGTACTATGCGACGCGTCCGAAACACCGCGTCCGATATGGCGTCAACGCTGGACCATATCGGAAAATTCGAGGTGGAAGACTGTGGCGGCACCACTCGTTACGCCGAACATATGGAATTGTGGAACAAAGCACGCGTCAGTTTGGACAAAAACGGGCGCGTACATGTCACTTGCGCCGGACTTCCGCGGCCGGACGGTGTGTACACCATTGAAGATTTTATAGCCGATGTCATGCATGCGGGGCATGGTTTCGCGGAAACCGTACAAATGTCGCTCGGTTATGACGTATTGGTAGATTATGAGATTTGTCACACGTTGCAACGCAATCGACCGCATGTATGGGATAGGTACGTCGGAACCGTCACCGATTATCGCGGCGCGACGCATCATGTTGACGTGTCTGAGGCGATAGCGTTGTATCCGTCCGGCAGATGGCTAGGCGAATCAGACAAACAAGCTAATGGCGAGAATCTGACATACATACGAAACACGTATAATAGGAATGCGGAAACAACGCCCCGCGAACTTATTATGCGGGATGGTAAACCTATGATTGTGAGTATTGATGGCGAAATATTATTATGACAGGCTTAAAACCGTAATATTGCCGCGAAACGCAGATGTTAATATGATTATCGGCGCGCGCGGTTTGGGTAAAACCTACGGTATGAGAAAATACATGATAGAGGATTATTTGAAAAACGGATATTGTTTCGCGGAAATCGCCCGTTTTCGTGAGGAAAACAACGACGTCGCCGCAGACTATTTCGACCGTATTATAAAAGACAATATTTTCCCCGACTATGAATTTCGCACAACCAATAAAACAGCTGAAATACGACGGAAGAAAACCGGTAAAAAAGAAAATCCGTGGCGGATATGCGGTTATTTTATACCCTTGACCATGCAACAGCGAAAAAAGAAAAGTACATACGTGAACGTGCGCAACATTTGCATGGATGAATTTATTATTGATAATGATGATAGATATCATACGTATTTGAAAAACGAGTTCGAACAATTGGCGAAAATCGTGGATACCGTGACGCGCGAACGTGCCGACGATACCGAGCTACGCAAACCGCGAATATTCCTTTTGGGTAATGCATGTGACGCGTTCAATCCGTATTTTCGACGTTATGAAGTGCCCCTCAATCCCGAGTATGGGTTGCAATGGCTTGACGGCAAGACATGTTTGTTCGATTACGTGCGAGACGATGACTATGCCGAGCAAAAGGCAAAGAACACCGTTGCGGGGCGTATGCTGAAAAACAATGATGATATGACAGCGAAAAACAAGTTTCGGCAATTTGATACCGATTTTATCGAAAAACCGCATAAGCATGCGAAACTTACTTATGTGTTCCGTTGGTTTCGGCAAGAATATGGGGTATATGTCGATATGCGCTGCGGATATGTTTTTCTCTCTACGAAATACGACGGCGGCGCACAGGTGCCATATTTTGCAATCACACGAGATGATAACAAACTGAACTACCTCACTGCGAATATGGCAAAAGAGTTGATAAAAAACCTTACATCGTATTACGCGTTAGGCTATTTGAGATATGACATGATGGAAACGCAACACGCCATGTTTGAAATGCTCAAGAATTTCGGTGTAAAATAAACACGGCGTACGTGAGGTGTCATAGTGGTGTCGCTAAAACACATCATCGATAACCACGGTTGACTCCGGCGATGATGCGGCCGTGAGGGAAAAGCGCGCCGTTTACCGCTATGAAACATGTCACAAGTATGCTATTCTTGAGTCGTATCGGTCACATACCGGTACGACTTTTTCATATATGAAAGGAAAAATAATGGATGACAATGACGAAACCTCTGCGGAAAGGGCCACCGCCGAACGCGATGACCTCACCCCCGACGAAACGCACCGCGTAGGCGAGTTCGATGACTTGCGCGACATGCTGCGCGACGTGCTGGACAGGGTGAACGCAATAAGCGACCGTATGGACGCAATCAGCGAACGAATCGACGGCATATACGACAATTTCACCGATTCAGTCGCGCAAATGGTTGAAAACGGTGCGACCGTCAAGGAAAACGACGACGACGTGGCGGAAGCAATCGCGCAAGCCGCGGCAGAGGACTTGGAAAACCTCGATTACACGCTTTGAAGGGAGAATGAAACATGGCAATAGATAACGCAACCATTTTGGATAAAGTACGTCTTAAGAACACTGACGATTATCAGCAGCGCGTGCCCAGCGCGACACAGACCGGTGTTGCGAACACCGCGCGGTATTTGTTCGACCCGATGAACCGGCAGTATCTCAACGACTGTGTTTGGAGCATGGTCAATCGTATCGGACTCACCGTAATGGCACAGAACGCGCCGTTTGAAAACCCGTTTTCGGTTTTCAAAAAGGAAAATCTGTATTGGGGCAGCACCGTACAGGAAATAGCCGTCAAGTGGATTAAGGCGCACGGGTACAAGGATGATGCGGAAGACCTTTTGAAGATGCATCGCCCCGAAGCGGCGGTGTGGTTCTATGAAATGAACCGCAAGGACCAATATCCGATTTCATGGACCGATGACGAATTGCGACAGGCTTTCGTCGATGATTTCGGCCTGAATCGTTTTATTGCGCAGATTATGGAAACGCCACGCAACAGTGACAATTATGATGAAATGAACATCATGCTTGCGCTGATTCGTCATTACGAGCAGAATCTTGGTTTCTACAAGGTGCATCTTGATGCGGTGCCAAGCGATGAAACGACTGCTAAGACGTTGCTTAAGGCATTGCGTGCGACCGCGGGCCGTATGCAGTTCCCGTCAACGCAGTACAACGCGCTGAACGTCACCGATATTCCGGCGTATGCCAATCCGCAACAAATGGTGTTGCTGATTGAACCGGAATATCTCGCATCGCTCGATGTTGACGCGTTGTCGGCTGTGTTCCAGTTGGATAAGGCCGACGTACCGTATCGTATTATTCAGGTGCCAAGTCTCGGCATTCCGGGTGCGGTGGCGTTGCTTGTTTCGACTGATTGGTATCAGGTTCGCGACACGCTGTACGGCACTACTCAGTTCTATAATCCGCAAACACTTTCCAACACGCTGTATCTCAACCACTGGGGCATTTATGGCGTGTCGCCGTTCACGCCGTGCGCCTTGTTCACCACCGATGCGGGCACTTCCATCAATGTTGTGACTCAGACCGTGACCGGTTTCACGCTGACCCCGACCACGGGAACCGTCAAGGCCGGCGACCTTATGCAGCTCACACCGAAGCTCACCGCCACCGTCAAGCCGACGGGCACCGCCGTTCAGGTTGCGCCGAACGCGGCGACGTACGAAGTCGCGGCGAACCATGCCGCAAGCGGCGAGGAGTCGCACGGCGCGGCGTTCGACCTCAACGTAAACACGTTCGTGGATGACCAGGCGCGCTTGCACACACAGCGCGACGGCCTTGTGGCCGGTGACGTCATTACCGTGACGGGTACCGCAACGTACGTCAATCCGAACGGCGAGACTACGGAACATTCCGCGACATGCACGTTTACCGTCGAATAGTCTGAAATCGACTATGGTATAAAATGAGTGGTGCTTCATGTGAAGCGCCACTCATTTTTTCGTATATAGGAAAGGACGCGATATGAATTTTCCACATCTGCAAAACGCAACGGCGTTCCCCGATACGGATACGCGCGTGTACGGGCAGTACCGCAACGTTTTCGATTACAATGTTTGGACGCCAAACACGGTAATCAAGTTGTGTCGCGTGAATTGGTACGATGATTACCACGACGTCGTTAAATTCACCGATGACACCACAAGAAACGAATGGTTTGATAAACTGGACGGCGAAACCGTCAAACTGACAACGAACATGTATATTGCACGCGCCGACGCGGACGGCATAAAATTGCCGGTACCTTACATGACGGCGCAACAGTATAATTACATTGTCGTTGATTTTTCGCGTGACATTATCAATACGCCATATCAAAAAACCGACGTGCAGACACGGTATCATTTTTTCATCACTTCCGTACGCGCGGAAGCGCCGAACACGACATCATGCACGCTTGTGCGCGACGTATGGACGGACTATATCAACAGCACCACAATCAACGGAATGGTGCTGACACGCGGACACGCGCCGTTAACGGAAATGACACCGCAAGAACTGCTAAAAAACCCGCGCGCGAATTGTCGTGATTTCACGCTACCCGACGTTGACTATGGCAACGCCGCATCGAATATCAGAAAAAGCACACCGGTTAATCTGCAAAACGGTACAAGATACATCTGTGTGGCCGCAACGTTTTCACCTGAACAATTGCAAACCATGAGTAACACGCGTGGCTCGAACATCACGGACAGCGACCCGACATACACCAATAATGACGGCACGGTTAACGGTTTCTCGTGGGGTACCGGAAATATTTCCACGTCAAACGTCACCGGCGCGGGCACATCATACAATTCAATCGATAATCTTACTGCAAGCAACGTAAGCATGTATGCGCTCGAATCGTCCAAAATATCGGGCGAATATTTCGACACGCTTTTCGCATATTATCCACATATCATGTCGCAAATTACAGCGGTTTTCGTCGCCACCGCAAACATGATGCGACTTGGTAACGCTATCAGTGTGAACGGCGTCGAATGGCATACAGTCAGCGGCGCACGGACAAAACTATCCGATATTGATTTGACTATCGACGATTTCGGCTACGCGCGTGAATACGCGCAAATAACACGACTATATCTTGCACCCTACGCGCACTTAGAAGTTTCCGACAATATCGGCAACAAAACCCGTGTGGAAATTGCGGACTGCGGACAACTCTCGGTACAGACAGTCACGTCTTTAAGCTATCCGATATTGCGACAAATCGTATGGCTTGACGGAATCGATAGCGACGGTGACACGTCAATTAGCATTAACGCCATCAATGGTGCTAACATTACCAGCAACGTGCCGAACACGGACATACTCAAAACACTCATATCGCACGACATACCAACATACGCGCTGCAACGCCGCGCAATCGACGCGCACCGCACCGACGCATACAATCGTGAAGTTGCGCAAGCGCGTGAAAACGCCATTGTATCGTACGAAAACGGCACGCGGTCAGCTAACGTGTCATTGAGCAACACCGACCGAAGTAATGCGAACAGCATTGCTAACACGAATCTAACGAACGCACTCAATTCCACCGTAACGGCTAATTCAAACAATGCGTCTAACGCAATCTACAAAAACAACGTGACACAACAAAATTTGCTGCTGAGTGCATCTAACAACAAAATCGATGAAATGAACACGGCAACCTTAGATTTGACAACGCAACTCGTAAACACGGAAATCACGGCGAGTGCGATTGGTACCGTCACCGCTGCAATAGGCGCGATAGGTACGGCAGCTACCGGCATAGCGGTTACGGCGGCAACGGGCGGCGCGGCGGCACCAATGGTGGCGGCGGGACTCGGCGCAGCCGGAAGCGTAGGGTTATCAAGCGCAAGCTTTGCCACCGGTGCATCCAAGACGGCGGCGGAAGCCGGTTACAAGCAAGCGTACAATGATGCGGCGGCGTTCGCGTCGAAAAAATACAATGGACAGGCTAATAGTGTCAGCATAGCAATGGCGGGCACGCAAAACATTCAATCCACGACACTTAATACCAACAACACGAACGCAAGCAACGCTACAAGCAGCAGTATTGCGGACAACAATGCAGTCACATCGAACGCGAACGCGTCGGCGTCACGTAATCAGAGTGTGAACAATGCCAAACGTGCCATGATAAACACGCGTTCCAACGTAAATGCCGCATGGCGCGACTTGCTTAATCATGCCGCTCGGCCCGTTGGTTCGTATGGTGGTGACAATTTTAGACAGGCCACGGGGCTTGACACCATGACAGTGAAAATCGTAACAGAAGACAACGGCGCAATCGCGGCGGCGGGCGATTACATGCTGCGCTATGGCATCGCAAGCAACAAACTCTACAATAAGCCGTCGTTGACGCCTTGCAAGCATTTCACGTATTGGCAGACCGCCGACATATGGACGCTGTGCCCGCTTGCGCAAAACGAACAATTGCAGACAATCAGGGATATTTTCAGTTCCGGTGTTACAATATGGAACAGACCCGAGGAAGTCGGCGGCGACTTCATGCACGACAATTTATAAGGTGGGAAAACATGGGACGTAAACGCACACATAAAAGGCCATTGACCCGTGCGGAAATGGGTGAACGCGGCGCGCCGATGTGGCAGCAATCCGAATCGCTCAATTCACAAGCGTATTCGATGGCGTATTCTCAAATGCTGAATATCGCGCTATCTCGTTTCAAGTGGTTGAATCTTCCGAAAACTTGCGATGCATGGTTTTTGGAATACAATCTATTGTATTTCGGTTACGCCACAATTGCATTTCCGCATAGCAAACCGGGCGTGTTTTTCAGCACGCAAGCGGTGACTACCTCAAATTTCAACGTCTATTACAAACCGAAGAAATGGGATAGTTACGGTATTAACGGTTGGCGTTTTCCGGTTAACAATTCCAATGGTGTTTTCATCTACGCCAACCGCGCTCGTACGCCACTCATTCCGACTATTGAATTTTTCGCGCATGAAATAGAAGATTTGTACATGACGCGGCGGCAAAATCGTTTCAACCAGAAAACACCGTTCATTCTTGAGGTTCCAGCCGGACAGCAAACTGCGGGCGTCAACGTTATCAAGCAAATTTCAGGCGGTGAAATGGCTATCATGGCGACACCGGGTTTCACTGATTCGATGAAAGCAAACGTACTGAAAACCAACGTCGAATATATCGGCATGGAATTGCAGAACGATATACAGAACACTTGGAACGCGTTCTACCAATCATTAGGTATTAAAAATCTTCCGTTGAAAATGGAACGGCAGACCGCCGATGAAATCAACGATTACGGCGAACCGTCCGATTTACGCGCGCTCAGCGAATTAGAGGAACGGCGTGCCGCGTGCGACATTCTTAACACAAGATTCGGAAAATACCTCAAGGAACCGATACAGGTTGTATGGAACGAAGACAATGTTTCCCGCAACTACGCTTACTTGACGGACGTTGAAAGATTGAACGACGATGACAATGCAGAATGACATAAACTATTATCAGCCGTGTGAATCGTACGACGATTTTCATGGCGTAATGACATACACTTTTGGCGAACTGCTTGACGTACCGGGCGGTGTTGACTGGAATAATGCCGCATGGTCATGGCGGGACATTGCCTATGATGACACGCAATACACGCGTTGCTGCAAGAAAATCGAGAATCGTTTCTATGACAGGGAGTTAGGCGTTATGCCAACGTCAAGGTGGCGGCGACACTTTCTACGCCTTATCCAAGAAATCATGCCGACGTTGCGCCCGCTTTATGCGCTTGTAAGCAATAATCCTGATATAATTCTCAGTGACAGCGACATATGGCATAAAATGCGGACAATCTACAGTGATTTCCCCGCGACGCAATTGGCTGAAAACCAAGACTACGCAAGCAACGCGACCGATAATCAATACGAGACAATCGCAAACGGTGATTTCATGGACAAAGTCAATCGCATAAGAAACGGCGATTACGTCGATATAGACGTGATGCTGCTCGAACACCTTGAAACATGTTTTAGTCCATTATGGACGATAAACATAAACAATTACTGAAAGGATAATGCACATGTTTCCACTGCTACCGTTTTTCTCGGTATGGCCGTACACGCCCGCCATACCCGCGTTCTATTGGAACGCTAAAAGCCAAGAGGAAATAATAAAACACATCGCATGTGAAATCGACCATATAACGGCATATCTTGACGAAATCGTAACCGACATAAACAAAACATTAAACGACTACGATACAAGAATAAAAAACATTGAAGCGCACATAAACGATTACGCGATAGCCATCGCGCAAATACAAGAACAAATCGAACACATAGGAAACACACAACTAATCTGGAACGTCACAAAAGGCGAATACACTGACAGTAAAACCGCATTACGTGACCTCTATCGCGAATTGTCCGTTTACGGCGCGCGAATCAGTCAAATTGCCGACATTGACGTGAACAAATTGTCCGAACACCGCACCGACGAAACGCCCGCAGTCGGCAACCTCACCATATTCAACGACAACACGCCCCGTGTCACCGACACGGAAACCGGTAAACCGTACCCGGCATTATAATCACGAAAGGATAGTCTATTATGGCTACAGAAACACCGTTTTATCATCTACCATTGTACGAAACCGGCGACTTAGCGGACTTACGCGACGAGTATAACGCGGCAATGCGGATTATTGACCGTACTATACATCAAATGCAAGTGCAAGCGGAAATTAATCATCCTCAAACGATACGAAAGGAAACCACAAAATGACAGACTATACAACCAATTTCAATCTTGAAAAATATACACCCGGTGACGCGGCGAATCTCAATGACCAATATAACGCGTCAATGGATATTATTGACACCAATCTATACAAAGTAAACACTAACGCTAGTAACGCGCTGAACACTGCAAATCAAGCCATAACGGAAATACAAACCACAAACGATAATCTAGCGGCGTTAGGCGTAACCGTCGAAACCACCGCAACCACGCTTAAAAACAAGATTGACAAAACAGCGTCGAATCTTGCTGTTACAACCGAAACGGCAAACAACGCAGTAAGCAACCTAAACGCACTCGGTGTAACCAACACCGCCACCGCCGAAACAACTAAAACACGTTGGAATACGGCAGCTGAGCAAGCCGAAATCAATAAAAACAGTATATCCACGCTCAACATTAAAACAGACCAAAACGCGCAAATCATTACGCAAGCAATCGGTTACAATGATAATATTGTCGTAATCGGAGACAGTTGGGTAGACGGTTACTATAAGGGCGCAAAACACTTAGCTGATTCACCGGCAAACGCCATTTATGATATTCTAAAGCCAACCACAAAACAAACACTAGGTACAAGCGCGGGAGGTTTCTACACGGCCGGTGATGACGGCACTTTTCTCGACCGATGGAACGCCGTGACCGATAAACAACATGTCAATAGGGTTATCATCATTGGCGGGCAAAATGACGCCACTAAAATGCTAAACGACAACACACCATTAGCAACCATAAATAGTAGCATAAACACGTTGCTAAACACAATACACACCGAAGCACCAAACGCGATAATTGACATATTCCCAATGTGTCTCGCAATAGGCGAATCAATGAACCGACGAAACGCAAAATGGAGTGTGGCACCGGATTACCGGCAACAAGTTTACAACCTTTTCGCTACAAAACGCGACATTCCAAACGTGGTAATCCACGAGGGCGCATATCGCGCGGGCGTATGGGCGAGTCGCGCAGCAGATGGCGGCGACGATGGCGACGGCGCGCACCTATCAAAAGGCGGATACAGCGCAGTAGGCCACGCTATGGGTAGTTGTATACTGCACGGCACAACATTTTTCCCAACACAAAGCGGTTTCCCTAACCAGTCACAAATTAACGGCACATGGAATAATATATCAATTTTTGAAACCAACGGTATACTATCAATCCAATACAACGTCACATGCGCCGGCCCACAAAAGAACGGTGACAGGCTATTCACAATCGCCAAACAGTTCAGCGTAGGCGCGCCAATATTCTACAAAGACTACAGCGATAAATATTTCGTCTCAATCGACGGCAACACACTAAAACTGCAAGGCGTAAACAACATACAATCCGGCGACATACTCGCCGGTGGCATACGACTACTAGCGGGCTTCTAACACAAAAACCGGTTGGCATTATCGCCAACCGGTTTTTTATATATTTATATCAATCATCACCGTTATCAACCGAAATAACATAAGCATTAAAA
>OMEW01000770.1_pt1 | contig 15390 bp, 21 predicted proteins | sample 1645471 | NCBI WGS metagenome assembly OMEW01 (sample SAMEA103958126, study PRJEB25191) | human gut metagenome | reverse complement strand
TCACGCATTTTTGTGCACAATGCCGAACGTGCCAAAATCGGTTCCGGGACTTCACGACAGTAAAGCAATGATTCAAATGTTCATAAATCGTTAACATATCGCGTTTCTAGTTGTGGTATAATAAGCATAGAAAGGAGCGTGCACAAGATGAAAATAATTAAACTGCCAGTTGAATACATCCGTTTTCTGAACGAAGAAAATCATGTAATATACGGACGCTATGAATACTGGATGTTTCTGAAATCGCATAACGGGTACGGCTGGCGCGTGGGTTACATGCGCCGCAATATTAAAACCGGATACACAGAAGAGGTGAAAGTTGTATGTTGAATTACAAGCGTTATTATTTGCGCCCGAATAGTTATGACTATCTTGCGTTGAACAAGGTTCTTAGAACCAATGATGCAAAATATGGGTATTTGCAAGAAATCGTGAAAGACGGCAGGCGGTATATTATTGCATCCCGTCACCGTTTCGGAAGCAACACCGTTGAGGATGTAATTGTGGGGGTGCGAGTATGACACTGAAAGACTACCACAAGTTTACTCTTGGCGCGTCCGACCATTTGACCCGCTGCCGCGTGTTGTGGGGCGGGGCTGAAATCCTGAACGATTATTTTAGTCATTTAAGCGATGTCGGGCAGAACATTAAAATCCGTTCGGCCCGATACGATGAAAAGCACGACGTCTTGACCGCGTATGCGACGGATAAGGGCTTTGTTGAGTACCGCAATGAGTTGAGACGTCGGCAGCATCAGGAAGGGAGATATAAGAAGTATGGCCACAAGAAATAAGGCGGCATTTAAAGTATGTCACATATACGTCTATCATAGCAATAAAGGTTCGTGGAGCGCGGGAAGCTGTGTTTATGTAGACCCCCGTGAAATACGCAAGTTTTATGATTGCATCCGCATATGTCTTTTGGGGGCTGCAGATTGCGTGTTGACGGAAACGCTGGACGGGTTTAGAATTGAGGTGTTTAAGTAATGAATATGGCAATCGTTCACGACATTGTTTTGATGCTCCTTTATGGATGCCTTTGCTTGCTGTTTTCTATAGTTGTGGCGATTCCTTTAAATTTACTGCTGCAGGCAATCGGTTATTGGTTGGCGGATAGAGACTTTGAAAGGAGACATACCAATCATGGCAAGAAGCGCTAAGCATCTTCCGAAGTACGCCCCGCAGACGTGGCGCTATTATAGCCCCAACGCTACAGACCCAAACCAGCTCACAAACGCGGAGCTTGTGAAGGTTATTCGCAAGGCTGCAAAGGCGGCAAACCAACGTTTGCGCACTCTGGAAAAGAGCGACGTTATTAACACTGCAAAGACTGGTGCTTACAAGTACGCAGAAAGTCAAATGCCGGGCAAAATCAAGCCCCGCTTTAATGAGCGGCCCAAAGAGAGCGCTGCAAGAACGACGCTCAAGCAACAGTATTTGCAGTTGCGCGAATTTATTACGATGAAAAGCAGCACCGTTACCGGTGTGCGAGCTATCAGAGATGCCCGTTATAAGACCGCAGTGCAACGTGGTTTCAAGGGGACCCAAGAACAATGGGACATGGCTGTCCAGAAGTTTTTCACCAAAGCTGCAGAAAAACTTTTCGACAGTGATAAAATTTATGATGCCATTACCGGCAATAATTCGGATGTGCTGGAAGATATCATAATGGCAGACCGGGACGACCAAACGACAAAAGGTCAAGCGCTGCTAGACTATATAAGGAGAATCACATAAATGAGAGAATCGCAGGGCGTGCTTGTTAGCGAATGTTTAGTTGAATATTTGCCGCGCCTTGCGTGTCCGCAAAAAGTCAAGCGCACCAAAGGCCGGAAATACATGTCAAGCTATCTTAATGTAACAGCGACGTTTGACATTGAGACCACCAACACCGATACAGACGGTTTTGCGTACAGTTGGCAGACATGTATCGGTGGCGTGGTCATTGTTCCTAGGTATTTTGAGGATTGGGTAGAAATGCTGGAAACTCTGGTGGATAAATGGGGCGTTAATGAGAAGAACCGGCTTGTTCTGTATGTGCATAATCTGGGTTATGAGCATCAGTATATTATGCAGCTGTTAACGGCTCGTTGGGGGCTGGCTGATAGCTTGTACACGAAGAGCCGCAAGCCCTTGTATTTGCGCTTTGATAACGGTATAGAGTTTCGGGACAGTTTCAAGCTGTTCCAAAAGAGCCTTGCCAGAGCAACCGAAGGTTGCCAGCACGCAAAACTTGCGGGCGACCTTGATTATACGGTATATCGTACTCCTGATACGCCGCTGACAGATACAGAATTTGCGTATTGCGTCAATGATGTGTTGGGTCTGTACGAAGCAATAGAACGTCTGAAAGCCGAACACGGCTATAATCAAGCGACCATTCCATATACTAACACCGGCATGGTCATTGAAGCAGTGCGCAAAGAAATAATGCCCGACCGGCGATGCATGGCAGCTATCAAAGTGCTGCAGCTTGACCGCGAACAGATGGCGCTTGCTTATCACTGTATGGCGGGTGGTGACACGCACGGTACGCGCTGGCGTGCCGGGCGCACCTATCCCAATTGTAACTCCTACGACTTCAAGAGTGCGCACCCGTCGCAGCAATTGTTGTGGAAATTCCCATCTGGTGCGCCTGTAACGCTGCCCGCTGATTTGCCGGAAGAGGATTTGCAGAAATTTATCAAGGCCGGGTATGGCTGGATAGCGAAACTCTGTATCATTAACCCCCGGTGCAAGCCTGAATGTCCTGACCCCTGTATTTCGTTCAGCAAATGCCCCGACGTATCGGGCCTTGATGAACTGGACAACGGGCGAGTGCTGGGAGCCGATGCTCTGTTCTGGTATTGTGATTCAAACGACTACCAGCGGTTTGTTGATGGGTATACCTATGATAAAATAGTTGCAGCTGAAACTGTGGCGTTTCGGCTGGAGTATCTGCCTGATTCTTTCCGCAAAACGATTTACGAAAAGTTTCGTGTAAAAGAATCGGAAAAAGGCAGTCCGGACTATGCTTTTGCAAAAATTTGCGTCAATACCATTTTTGGTGCATGTGCACAGAAAACGGTGCGTGATGAATACGGGTGCGACCCCGACACGCTGGAATGCACGCACAAAAGCTGGATAATGAACTTGCAAAGTAAAGACGATGCCGAAATTCAGAAATCACAAGAAAAGAAATTTCCTTTCTTGTGGGGTCTGTGGACGGCATCACTCTCCCGTCTCAAGCTGTGGGATATGCTGAAACGCGTTGGCTGGGAACGGGTCATTTATTGGGACACCGATTCTTGCAAGTTTGAGGGCGAAAAACAACCCGCCATCGACGACTACAACGCCGTCATTCGTGCGCAATGCGTGAAGCGTGATTGTGTGGTCGAAAAGAAAGACGGAAGTAAGGTCTTTATTGGAGTTGCAGAGGACGAGCACCCGCATGACCGATACGGAATGCAGGCTTTCCGGTTCCTGCACGCAAAATGCTATGCTTGTGTCGATGCAGACGGGACAATTGAAAGCACGATTGCAGGAGTCAACAAGAAAGCCGGTGTAAAGGCTCTTGATGGCAGCATTGACAACTTGCGGGATGGGCTGTTGATATCCCCCGCAGGCGGTCAATGTCTGGCATACCATGATGAACCGATACGGCAACGAACCGACTTTGCAAAACCCACGGTTTCCGCGTCGTGGGTGGTTATGACCGAACGTGAATACCGTGTATCGGATGAACGCAGTCTTTTAATGGAATGTGAGGTATCTATTTGATAGTTTCACAAATTGTTCATAGTTTGTTAACACATCAAGACAGGAAATGTGGTATTATATAATCACAGAGAGGAACACAAAACCAATACAGAAAGGACAAAATCATGAAAAAGACCATTAAGACCGAAGAACTTATGAACGCCATTGAGAAAATTAAGGCGCAGGCAAGGGGGCAGTACGAGAGCTCCGAAAATCAGCAGATGCAGAATCACGGATACGGCATGGAAGATGCAATGACGATGCTGGAGATTTTGTTGAAAATTTGAGCCGATACCCCGCGTAAGCGGGGTTCATTATAACAGACAGAAAGGAAACAACATGGCAAGTATCACGAAGGTTGAAATCTGGGAAGATATCGCGGGGAACGTCATCGGGCTTGTGTTCGACCCAACGGGCCAGCTGACGAACGCGGTGCAGAATCTGGGAGCGCAGCAGCCGCTGCCCCGTCCCGCACTGGTGGAAGCAGCGCGGCAGGCGTTTCCGTTCGCCCCCACGTATGACCCGCATGCGTTCGGCGAAAGGTCTCTTGCTGACCTGTATGTTTACTTACAGGCATACAATCACCATATCGCGGATATCTTTCCGGACGCGCCCACGGCGCTTTATCCGGAACGCGCAACCCCTGCCGGGTTGCAGTTCCTTATCCGCTGGATGTTCTGAAAGGGGGTGAACATATGCAGGGTATCAACAACAAGCTGAAAGACATTCTTGAAAAACTGACCGATTTTTTCGAGAACTTTGTAGACGAACTGGCAGAGGTCAAGACGAACGAGACCACTGCACTTTCCCATCTGCAGACCATCGAGCAGAAGCAGGACACTATGATTGACCTGTTGCGCACTATCGCAGCCAACACCGCAAAGTAATTTGTTCCACATGGAACATCACTGACAGAAAAGGAGATTTATTATGGCATTCGCAGTAAACAATCGCAAGAACGATGCAGCCCCGGAAGTGGTCAAACCCAAAGTGACCGTGGAAGAACTGAGAGCCGCAGGGGCGTCTGTGTCCCGTGCCCGGCAGATGTCCGACAAAGTTATTGTGTTCAATCTCCGTTTTGGCTGTGTGGACCTCTACAGCATGAGGGCCATTTCCAGCGATAAGGGAGACTTTGTGGCAGCAGGCCAGACCAAGGGCCGGGACGGCAAGTGGTATGATAACTACCGCATTTATCTGGACAAGGGTGCAAATGATGCCATTATCAAGGCTGTGCTGAGTTGCCTTGAGACTGGCAGCATTACCAAGGTGTAAATTATGAGCAAGCGCAACAAAGATATTGCGCTTGACCTGTATACCGGCGACGGCTGGGTGAATATCCCGGCTGTCGCCGCTTTAGGTTGCTGGTGCAATATTATTATCGGTAAGCGTCAAGTTGGTAAAACGTTCGGCACGCTGAAATATATGCTTGACGAAAACAAGTATTTTCTGTACATGCGTCGCACCGTGAACGAATTGCAGGCCGTCGCCGCTGACCCGGACTTGAACCCGTTCAATGCTCTGCAGTCCGTGGGCTATGATATCGGCATTCTGAAAGCTGGCAAAATTTCTTATTCCATTGGCGATATCGAATATACGGACGAAGAGGACAAAGACGGGCGCAAGAAATGGCACATCGGCAACAAGCGTGCCGTCGGCATGGCGCTGCCGTCCATTGCAGGCATTCGCGGCTTTAATGGCAATGTGTTTTCAGACCTTGTTTTCGATGAGTTTATCCCCGAAAGAATCATTGCAAAACGCAAGGCAGAGGGTGAAGCGCTTTTGAACGCCTATGTGACAGTGTGCGGAAACAGAGAGCTGGAAGGAAAGCCGCCTTTGCGCATGTGGCTGCTTGCAAACGCCTTTGACATCTCAAGCCCGATTCTGGAGCAGCTGGGATGCACCGACCTTGTGGCGAAAATGTCAAGGAGCGGGAAAGAATGGTGCATGACGGACACGGGTGTTTTTATTGCAATGCCTCACAGTGACCGTATCAGCGACCGACGTAAGCAAACTGCCCTGATGAAACATCTGGCGGGAAAAGGCGACTTTTACAAAATGGCAATGGAAAATCAGTTCGTATATAATAACCTTGAAAACGTGCGCCCCCGCAGCCTGAAAGGCATGACGCCGCTTTTTGCGTTTGCGGGATTGTACGCATACCAGATGGACGAATTGCACTACTACATCTGTGAAAGCCCTCACAGCGGAAGGGAGCACTACGGGAGCAGCCCACAAGCTGCAGCACAGTTGCAGGCCGTGCACCCGGAATTGCGGCCTATGATATGCTTAGGACAAGTCGATTTTTCGTCTGTCCCCGCGCTGATCAAGACCCGGAACTATCTTGACATTAAAGATTAGCGGGTGTATTATGAAAGAGCGGGGGAGCCGCACAAAAGGAACACCCCGGAAGGGTGCGCGGCTGGCTTTTCCTTTTCCATGCCCCCGCGTTTCTGAGTGTTCCGGCAGGCGCATACCGAATGAACGGGTTTCAAGAGGTCAATAGTAGTCGGAGCATTCAGAAACAAGAAAGGGGGTGAATCCATGGTAAAGGTATATTACATGAGTGTGGACGGCAATATCCGGCTGTCTGAGCATTTCCGGCTTTCAGAGTTTCAGTGCAAGGATGGGCAGGACTTTGTGGCAGTTGATTCCCGTCTTGTGGAACTGCTGGAAAACATCCGCAAAGTGTGCGGCGACGCTGTGCACATCAACAGCGGATTCCGCACAGCGAGCTGGAACCGGCAGCAGAAAGGCAGCGCACCCCGCAGCAAGCATCTTTATGGGCTTGCGGCTGATATCTGGGTAGGCCACTACGACAAAAACCGCCAGCCTGTCCGCACAAAGACCCCCGCTGAAGTCGCCGCTATCGCTGAAATCTTTTTAGGGAACAGTGGCGGCGTTGGCATTTACAAGACTTTTACGCACGTCGATGTAAGAACCGGCTCGAGCCGGTGGAAAGGATGATTCACATGACTATCAACGATATTCTGGCTCTGGGAAAAATGGGATTCACGGCACAGCAGGTGCAGCAGATGCTTTATTTGGAACGTGCGCAGCAGGGCCAGCCCATCACGGCCCCGGCACAGAGCGCAGCCCCCGCTGCTCCTGCAGCACAGCAGCCTGTTACCCCTGACCCTATGGCGGCAATGGCACAGCAGATTGCAGACCTGACCGCCGCCATCAACGCAAAAACCGTTCCGACCGCTGGCACGGTGGGCAATCCTGCCCCCGTTACCAGCGTGGAAGATATCATTCTGGGGCTGGTGCAGCCTGCCGAAGCGCCTGCAAGTCCCGACTTTAACGCCGTGAAGTGACGGCAGAAAGGAGCTAACCAATGGCAAAATCCCGCACTAACATGCCGGAGCTGAAAGGCATGAGCGTGTTCCGTCCGACCGATATCTATACCATTGCCAACGCGCTGGTTAAGGAAGTGACCGGACAGACCGCGACCATTCAGGCCGTAAACACGGCGAGTTTCATTCAGGTAGGGCAGATGTGCCTTGACCAGAGCATGGAAGGAACCTTGCAGGCGCTTTCTAATATGATTGCGCGAACGGTCATTTCCAGCCGCTCCTATGCGGGCCGGTTTACCAGCATCGAGACCGACCGGCAGGAGTGGGGCCTGTTTGTCCGTGAAATCGCTTTCTTCTCTGGTGATTTCGATGAATCGAAGTTTGTCAACACCGCACAGAACAACGATATTCTGGTGGACGGCAACAGCGTAGACATGTACAAAATCAAGAAGCGCTATCCGCTTGAAATGTTCTACGGTGGGCAGAAGGTTCTGAACCAGCGGTACACCACGTTCCGGAACCAGCTTAAGACCGCATTCACCAATGAAAGTGAGTTCAGCGCATTCCTTGCCGCCATGACTACCGAAATCGCAAACGACATTGCCCGCTGGAAAACCGCAGAGAACCGGGCACAGGTCATCAATTTCATGGGTGCGTTGTACAACTCTGACCGCCCTGAATGCCATGTGAACCTGACTAAGGCTTTCAACGCGGCACGCGGTACGACCTACACCACCAAGGAGCTGCTGACCACCCATCTGCAGGAATTCCTGTCGTTCTTTGTGTCGTGGCTGGAAACTACCAGCAGCCTGATGGAGAACAGCAGCGTGCTGTATCACCAGACCCCCGTGTGTACCGACGACGGCGGCAACACGCTGCATCTGTTGCGGCACACCCCGAAGAGCGAGCAGAAGCTGCTGCTGTATCAGCCCCTTATTAACGACGCACGGAGCTGGGTCTATCCTGCCATCTTTGGCCCCGGCTATCTGAGTTTCGGCAACTATGAGGGCGTCGATTTCTGGCAGAACATCAACGACAAACCCGCAATTTCCTGCATCCCGTCGCAGTTCGACGTGAACACCGGCAAGCAGGTGACGGGCGGCGAGGTTGCTCTGTCCTACGTCGTGGGCCTGCTGTATGACCGCAAGGCCATGGCAACTACCTACTATCAGGATAGCGTGTACACTACCCCGTTCAACATTTCCGGTGAATACTACAACACTGAGCATCATTGGAAAATGAACTACACGCAGAACCCCACGCAAAACGCAATCCTTATGTTCATGTCCGACGAACCGTAAAGGTTCTATATCAACCCAACAACTGAATGTGTGGGCCGGGTGAAAGCCCGGCCCTTATTTCATAAGAAAGGAGAATACATGGCAGACCATAACGAAGGTATTGAACACGGATATCATGCGCATTTAGGCAAGGTCTCTAAAAGGGTCAACAGCACAAAGCGCATTGAGTTATCCGCGCTGTCGGACGAGTTTCCATTTTATATGAAACGTGCCTGCAGCATGGAAACACCTGTGTTTTATGTGCGGTTGAACAGCCTGAACATCTCCCCTCAGTACAACTACTGTTACATTGAAGAAACTCATGCATACTACTGGATTGAGGACATTACCGCACTGAACGCCAACAACTGGCAGTTCTCCTGCACGATTGATGTATTGGCGACGTTCGCGGACGATATCAAGAAAACAAAAGCGTTTATTGAGTACGGCTTTAACACCGATGCCAGCGGCGCACAATACCGTTTGCAGGATTCCCGGCAGGCGGTTGCAATGAAACCCACGGTTGCAACTATCACGGCAGATATCACGGATGGTAAGTTGGGCGATACTAACGGTATTTATATTTTGTCTGCTGTTGGTAAAAGCGGCCTGTTATCTTACAAGATAGACCGAACGCAATTAGAATCTTTATTAACTGCCGTTTCTACGACGTGGGAAGCAACCACAAAAGCATTTGTCCGGTGGGAGCTGGCTCTGCCTGAGTTTATGAACAAGTTAGTGTTTGGTGATACCGCAACAAGTTGCATTCGCTCTTGCATCTGGTTACCCATAGCACCGGAGGGAGCCGGACGCGGTAAGGAAATAACGCTGGGGCAGTTCAACACGGGTGTGTTTGGTCGAGTTGTCACGAAAGACGATAATCTTTCTGTGCATACGGACATTGCAATCCCATGGCCTGCCGCTGACTGGAAACGTCTGAATTGCCAGATTCAGTTGTACATCCCTATGGTGGGCGTGGTTGGCATTCCCGTTGACCAGTGTAACAACGCCGCAACGGTTGGTGTTGACTGGTGCATGACCTATTTGGACGGCAGTGTTTCGATTAAAGTAACCGCTGGAAACTATTGCTGTTATGTTGGTTCCACGAACGTTTCCAGTGTATACGGCATCGGCACTTCCAACATTGACCCCGTGAAAGCGGTTTCCGGCTCTATTGCTGCCGTCGGTTCCGCGCTGCAGTTTGGTGGGGGCGTCGGCGCAACAATGGGGCCGTTTGGAGCCGTTGTCGGTCTGACCTCTGGTGCAGAGGGCGTCAAGCAGAGCATCCAGCCCATCAATCAGTGCGTCGGCATGACCACAGGCGCGAGCCAGACACTTCTCCCGACGGAAGCGCAGTTGACTTTATTGTACTATCCACCCATTGACGATTCCGGATATCAAAGTTTGTACGGTTATCCCGTTATGCGGGTTGCGACCCCTGCAGCTGGGTATTGTAAAACGCGCGGATTTTCCGTTGCTGCACCTATGGCAACCGGTTCCGAAACCGCGTATATTAACGCCGCTATGGACGGCGGTGTATTTATTGAATAAGAAAGGAAAGGTGATACAATGTATCAGTGCTATCAGGGACACTATGACGTTCAGGCATGCGGTGGGTTTCGTCCCCCGTCTCTGAGTACGGACGTACTCAACTACTGGGAGCGTTCGTTTTTTCAGCGTATGCGGGCACTTTATAAAATCCATGGTCTGCCGGAAGCAGGCCCCGGTCAAATCGGCTGGGACTATGACGCGTTTCTTTACCAACTGCTGCGCATGGGCTATGCCGTTGTGTTCAACTCTAAAACATATGGCCTTGTGGTGCAGCCGGGTGCGCCTACGGGTTTCGGTCTGCAGTTCCAGCCGCGCGGCATGATGGTACAGACCCCCTTTTTTCAGTTTGACAGACCGCTTGAAATCGGCACAGAATGCGCCGTTATCAAGTTGACCCCCGACTATCGCGGGGTCTGGGATATCATCGAGAAATACGCCGTTGAAATGCAACAGCTTGAAGTTTCCATTCGGCAGGCGGTTGTAAACAGTCGTTTCGCCTATGCTGCCATCGCCAAAGATGACAAAGACCGCCGCACCCTTGAAACCATTTTTGAACAGCTGGAAAACGGCAAACCCGCAATTGTGGTTAACGGGCAGCTGCAAAAGCCTGTCATGAACAAGGCCGACGCACAGTATCAGCTGCCTATCATGCAGTTTGACCGCGATTTGTCGAAAAACTTTATCCTTCCCGACCTGTACGACCTGAGACGCAAGACGCTGCAGGACTTTTACAGGGAGCTGGGTATCCGGGTGCAGCCCGATAAGAAAGAACGGCTTATAACGAACGAGAGCGCCAGCGCGGACGCTGAAACATACAATCGTCGGGAAGTCTGGAAAATTTCTCTTGACGAATCGGTGAAAGTGTGCAATGATATGTATGGAACCGATATTTCTATTGAAATCAACGAGCCGCCAGAGCTGAGAGAAGGGGGTGCAGATGATGCCAATGTACTGGGGGAGCATGACGAACCAGAACAGCACGAACCAAAACAGTGACGCGCTTGACCGCGCGTGCAGGCTCCTGTGCAATATCCCGGAAGGTCTGTTTCGTGATTTTGCTGTGCCTGTGGGCATGGATAGAGACCTTGCAATTCACATCATCATGCGGGAGCATGGTCTCGCACCCCTTTACCGGCCTGACCCGTATTGGATGGTGGACGCAATCAAATATTGGGTGCAGGAGAGCATGCCCATCTGGGAAAAGCTTTACAGCACTACACAGCTTAAATACAATCCCATCTGGAACACGGACGTACAGGAAAGAACGACCGATATTCGTACCACTGACCGCGATACCACGCAGGACAGAACCGCCATTAACCGTGGAAAGAGCGGGCAGACCGTGGGACAGATGACGACCGGAGACTATCACGAGACCGGAAGCACCGAACTACACGACGAAACAGCCGGTACAGGGCACACGGCAACAGAAGGTAAGTCGGTGACCGACGACACCAGCACCACCACGACCGCCAACAAGACGGACGTCGCAGGCACGGATAAAAAGACCACGGAAAGCACAAAGAACCTTGACCAGACCGTGACCCGTGATATCAGCCCCGAAAATGCACCGGACTACCAGCCCGACGACCAGACCCACACCGTGGCAGAAGAGACTTTTAACAGCACCGAAAACGGGGAGCATAAAGAGACTACCGACTTTACCGGAACATCCACCACCGTCGCCAATTCGACCACTGTAACCACCGGAACGTCTGACACCGATACCCACGGGCATGAGGACCAGACCACCGGGAGCCAGACAGACGGCACGACCAAAGGCACGACCGACACGAAAACAAAGGCTCACGATATCCGGCACGAAGATGCTAAAGAGGTGGGTAAAGAAAAAGTCACTGACATGTATAACCATGGCTGGATTAAACAAGGTAACATTGGCGTCACCACCACCCAACAGATGATTGATGCCGAACGCGAAACCGTCTTGTTTGATGTGTACATGGCAATTGCAAATGACTATCATGCAAAGTTCTGTTTGGACGTGTATTAAGGCGGTGATACTGTGGAAACGATTGCCGCCGCCATTATTACAGGTATCGTCACCCTTGCGGGCGTCCTGATTGCGAACAGCAAATCGCAGGCCGTCACAGATGTAAAGATTGAAGAGCTGACCCGGGAAGTCCGCAAACACAATTCCTTTGCTGAAAAAATCCCCGTCATTGAAGAGCAAATCAAAGTCGCAAATCATCGGATAGATGATTTAGAACATACACACCTGAAAGGAGAATAATATGAACGAACTTCACATTTCTGCAGGCACTATTGCACGCACCCTTGTTCTTGTTCTGGCTATCGTTAACCAGATTCTGAGCGCATGCGGCAAGAGTCCCCTGCCCATCGAGTCGGAGACTCTGGAACAACTGGTAACGGCGGGGTTTACCACCGTTGCCGCCCTGATTGCATGGTGGAAGAATAACTCTTTCACCCCGAATGCGCTAAAGGCTGACGCCCTGCTTGCGCAGCTGAACGGCAAACACTAATTGACCGACCCCGCGCAAGCGGGGAATTTTATGAAAGGAGTAGCTTTATGGCTGACGAAACGAAGAATCCCGATATCAGCACCCCGTTTATCTTTCAGACGTCGCCCCCGTATGCTGCACCCGGCGACCATTACCAATATGACCTGTATTGGCTTGTGAACCAGCTCAAGCAGGCGTTGAGCAACACGGAAACCTTGCGGCTGCATGACATCGGGCAGGATTCCCGTCTTGACGGTCTGGATGCCCTGACCGCGCAGCTGAAAGAAGCGACTTGCCAGTTGTTTGCAAAGCTGAAAGCAGGCGACTTCACCAAAGATACGTTCATTGAGTGGGTCAACACCAACATGACCGATATCATTTATCAGATGGTGCGGTTTGTGTTCTTTGGCCTTGACGATGACGGGCACTTTGTCGCCTATATCCCTGCAAGCTGGGAGTTCCTGCACTTTGACACCCTGCTTGACCCTGATAAACCGGGGTACGGGCATCTTGTTGTTTACTACTGAGAAAGGAGCATTCATTATGGCAAACTGTAATTGCAATGATTTCCCCATTTCGTGCGCACCTCATGCCCCGGGCGGCGACTGCTGCCATCCGCACGGATGCCCCCCGCATCCGTGCCCCCCGCCCCCGTTCAAAGGCGGAACATCTATGTACATCGGTGCGCGGTATGTCCCGATTTTTGCCGACCCCGTGGAGTGGGACGACGAGCGCGAGTATGAACCGTTAACTATCGTCGTCCATAACGGCGACTGTTACACGTCAAAGTGCTATGTGCCGAAGGGCGCACAGCTGCCCCCGTACCCGGAAGGACAAACAAAATACTGGGTCAAGACGTCCGATTATAATTATCAGTTCGCCGACCTCAAGAAAACCGTCACCGACCTGTCCCGATTGGTTGAGCAGTTCCAGAAAGACAACGAGCGGTTCACCGAACTTATCAACGGATGGAATGAAAAGGTTATTCAGTGGGAAAAGGACATGGCGGCATGGGGCGAACGTCTGGACACTGTCGAATCCAACGTTGCTGACCTGACTGCCAGCCTGAACGCCGAAATCGACCGCGCAAAGGCCGCAGAGCAGGCCAACGCCGCTGCCATTGCGCAGGAGACCGCCGACCGCAAGCAGGCCGTTTCTGACCTTGACGCGGCCTATAAGGCGGCAGATGCCGCAGAAGCGCAGGCCCGCGCGGAAGCAGATACCGCGCTGAGTAACCGTATCACCACCAACACGACCGATATCGACGCCATCAAGGCCGAACAGGTCAATCAGAACACCAACATCAGCGCCAACGCGAAAAACATTTCTGACAATGCGGCAGAAATCGCAAAACATGCGGCCCGGCTGACCGACCTTGAAAGCAATGCCAGTGACTGGGATTCTGTTTTCCCTGACACTACCATTGCACAGGAAGTTCAGAAGGAAGAAGCGGCACGCGCTAACGGTGATACTGCTCTGAACGGACGCTGTGATGCCATCGCGGCGGACGTGGAAGAGGTGCGGGATATCGCAAACCACAAAGTCGATACCGCAGTCTACACGGCAGGGCAGGCGGCACAGGATGCCAAAATTGCCGCAAACACTGCTGCTCTGGCAGGCAAGGCAGACAAGGGCGAAATTCCGGATGTGTCGGGGTTCGTGACTACCGAAACCTATACGCAGGGACAGGCGGCACAGGATGCCAAAATTGACGAAGCAAAGACCGCAGCCGATAAGGCAAACGCCAATATTGGCAACTGGGAGACCGACCACCCGGGCCAGACTATCGCAGAATGCATCACGTCGCAGGAAACGGAGCTGGAAGAGCACGCGGGAGACATTGCCCGTCTGGAAGCTGACAAAGCGGATAAGAGCGAAATTCCGGATGTGTCGGGCCTGCTGCCCAAAGCTGAGGCAGCAGAGACGTACCAGCCCAAGGGTGAGTATGCACTGAAATCTGAGATTCCGAATGTCTCGAATTTCGTAACTACCTCTGTTTACAATGAAGGGCAGCAGGCGCAGGATGCTAAAATTGACGCAAACACTGCTGCTCTGGCAGGCAAGGCAGACAAGGGCGAAATTCCGGATGTGTCGGGGTTCGTGACTACCGAAACCTATACGCAGGGACAGGCGGCACAGGATGCCAAAATTGACGCAAACACTGCTGCTCTGGCAGACAAGGCTGACAAGAGCGAAATTCCGGATGTGTCGGGGTTCGTGACTACCCAAACTTACACGCAGGGGCAAGCGGCACAGGATGCCAAAATTGACGCAAACACTGCTGCTCTGGCAGACAAGGCTGACAAGAGCGAAATTCCGGATGTGTCGGGGTTCGTGACTACCCAAACTTACACGCAGGGGCAAGCGGCACAGGATGCCAAAATTGACGAAGCAAAGGCCGCTGCTGATAAGGCGACTATCAGCATTGGTGACTGGGATGCACAGCACCCCGGCCAGACCATTGCGCAGGCGGTGACAGATGTGAGCGGCTCTATTCCTGACGTAAGCGAGTTCGTCACCAACGCAAAACGGGGTGAGGTTTTCCCTATTTTCCTGAATATGCATACTGCATCGGATTATTACCTGCCTAGTGGCACATTTAACGGCTCGTCTATTACTTTTTTAATCCAGACGTCCAAGTTTTTTCAGGATAGGACGCTGCTTAATCTGTGCGACCGCTACGGAACGAAACAAGAGGGGCGCCCGTACACATTTAGCATAAACAAAAGCGATGGTGTCATCTATACGGACACTACAATAGACCCCGGATATTATCTACGACCCATCGGCCCCGCCGCCTTGCTCGAAATTTTTCCATCGCTCTCTACAGTACAAAAATTAAAAACCGGCGAACCGATTACTCTAAGAGAACTCAAAATGGTAGACACAGACTTGTTCATCTCTGTCGAAAACATCACTGAGCCCGAATCCTAACCGTCAACATGCCGCCCTGCAAGTCATTTCTTGCAGGGCTTTCTTGTATACTTTACTTGAGTGAAGTCCCGGAACCGATTTTGGCACGTTCGGCATTGTGCACAAAAATGCGTGA
>OMEW01000762.1_pt1 | contig 15479 bp, 8 predicted proteins | sample 1645471 | NCBI WGS metagenome assembly OMEW01 (sample SAMEA103958126, study PRJEB25191) | human gut metagenome | reverse complement strand
TAGAAGTTCCAGTCCACTTCGCGCCACAGCTTGTCGATGCGGGCGGCGAGGGCTTTCTCTTGTTCATTCCCGTTTATGTAGTATTGGTGGACGGAGAGCAGTGCCTGCATGATGAAGGCTGTTTCTACCAGATCCCCGCCATTGTCTTTCCGGCCGAAGGGTTTCACCTTGCCCGTATCGCCATACCACCAGTGCGGATAGGCACCGTGAAAGCGGTCGGCGGTTTCGAGGAAGGTAACGATTTTCTCCATTCGTTGCAGGCCTTCCTCAGGGGTGACATATCCTCTGTCTATCCCTGCCAGTATGGCCATGATGCCGAAGCCGCTTCCTCCGGAAGTAACCACGTTCCGGTCGTTCTCCGGATAAACGCCGTCCATGTGGATGCGCTCCCGTGCCAGTCCGCTGTTGGGCTCTGCGCCTTCCCAGAAGTAGTTGAAGGTCCGGCGCTGCACGGTGTCCATCAGGGCGTCATCGCTCGGCAGGGTTTCTTGGGTGCCGGGGCTTTTGCATTGGGTGAATCCCAACAACAGGCATAACAATAAAAAGCAATATTTAAGGAGCATATCTATATTCATTAAAGGGTTAAATCGACGAGTACAGGACAATGGTCGGAAAGGAAACCATTCTCTGGCATATCCTGGATGACACGGTAGCGATCAACTTTCGCACCGTCGGTAACGAATACATAGTCCAGCAATACGCGTTCGTCCAAGGGAATACGGCCGAAGTCATGGAAAGACCATGATGGACCATAAGTTATGCCTGCCGTTTTGGATGTATTCTGCATTCCGCCTTTTTCCAGTATTTGCAGGGGTTCCTCATCAGGCTCACAGTTGAAATCACCTGTAATGATGGCAGGCATATCAGGAGCTATCTGTTTGATTTTATTCAAGATGAGTCGTACACCTTCCTTGCGGGCTACTTTGCCGTCATTGTCCAAGTGAGTGTTGAAATACACAAATTTCTTTCCGTTGTTTTTTTCTTGCAATACCGCCCAGGTGGTGACACGGTTATAGGAAGCGTCCCAACCTTTTATTCCGATGGTGTCGGGATACTCGCTCAGAGAGAAGTTCCCATATTCTACAAGTGTAAAGCGGTCTGTCTTGAAGAACACCGGACAATATTCACCGGCTTCTTTTCCGTCATCACGTCCCACACCGAGTGCGGTGTATTGGGGAAGCCCCTGTTTGAGATCTTCCATCTGGTTATGGCATACTTCCTGCATTCCCAGTAAGTCGGGTTGGTAGTAGGCAATCATCTTGCAGGCATTGTCTTTCCGGTATTTCCAGTTGTTGGCACTGTCCGAAGGAGCATCCAGGCGGATGTTGAAGGTCATCACTTCCAGTGGCTGTTCGTTTTGTACAGGCTGTTTCTTACAACTGCCAAGGAGCAAAATGCTGCAGGCACAAAGAAAAAAAGTTGTGTATTTCATGTTTTCTAAATATTTATTAAGTACTATTTCAGTGTCAGGCGTGCAGATCTTACATTCCGGCTGTCTCCACCTATCATCACGTCAAAGTCTCCCGGCTCGGCTACTTGCTTGAGGTCGTAGTCGTAGAAGCGCAGCAGTTCCGGCGTGATTTTGAAAGTAACTGTCTTGCTTTCACCTGCCTTGAGGAATATTTTCTCAAACCCTTTCAGCTCTTTCACCGGGCGGGTGATGCTTCCCACCAAGTCACGTATGTAGAGCTGCACCACTTCGGCACCGTCGCGCTTGCCGGTATTGGTAACGGTGACTGCGGCGGTAATGGAACCGTCCTGTCCCATAGCAGATGCACTCAGGGCGATGTCGCTGTACTGGAAAGTAGTGTACGAGAGGCCGTAACCAAAGGGGTACAACGGCTCATTGTCCACATCCAGGTAGCTGCTGCGGAACTTCTCGAACCATTTGCCTTCCTGCAGGGGACGACCGGTATTCTTGTGGTTGTAGAACAAAGGTATCTGCCCTACATTCTTGGGGAATGTCATCGTCAGCTTGCCGCTTGGGTTCACATCTCCGAAGAGTACGTCCCCTATGGCATAAGCGGCTTCGCTTCCTCCGAACCATACGTTCAGTATGGCAGGCACGTTCTCTTGTTCCCAAGTCAGTGTTAACGGCCGTCCAGTGAACAGAGTCAGTACTACCGGTTTTCCTGTTTTCAGTAGTGCTTCCAACAAGGTATGCTGCACGTCGGGTATGTTCAGGTCTGTGCGGCTTGAGCTTTCCCCGCTCATCTCTGAAGATTCTCCGAGGGCTGCCACGATAATATCCGCATCTGCTGCCACCTTTAACGCTTCTTCGAGCAGTTCCTTATCCGTACGGTTGTCCCTGTTTAGTGACCTTCCGAACATGGTCGCACGTTCTTCGTATGCGGCATCTCCGATCAAGTTGCTTCCTTTGGCGTAGGTGATGTTGACCTTTCCTGCCATCATCTCCTTCAGCCCTTCATATAGGGAAGGATAATCGTTGAGCCTTGCCGCCACACTCCATGTTCCCGGCATGTTGCTTCTCGTATTCGCCAAGGGACCGATGACTGCTACCGTTCCCTTTTTCTGCAGGGGCAGCAGGGGAGCCTGTCCGGTTTTTGCCGGTTCATTCTTTAGGAGTACGAAACTTTCACTTGCAATCTTGCGTGCGGCGTCACGGTGCTCTTTAGTGAAGATATCGCGTGCCGGTCTGCTCAGGTCACAATATTTGTAAGGGTCGTCAAACAGCCCGAGCTTGTATTTTGCTTCAAGGATACGACGGCAGGCTGTATCCAGCGTTTTCATGGTTATTTTGCCTTCGGTGAGCGATTTTTTCAGGGTGCCCACGAAACCTTCGCTTACCATATCCATATCGACGCCAGCGTTAAGGGCACGGGCAGAAACGGTTTGCAAGTCACCGATGCCATGTGCCACCATTTCTGCAATTCCGGTAAAGTCGGTCACCACGAATCCGTTGAATCCCCATTGCTTGCGCAGTACGTCAGTCATAAGCCATTTGTTGGCGGTGGCGGGCACGCCGTCCACTTCGTTGAAGGAGGCCATCACGCTGCCTACACCTGCGTCGACAGCCGCTTGGTAAGGATATAGATACTCGTTGAACATACGGTTGCGGCTCATATCCACGGTGTTGTAGTCGCGTCCTGCTTCTCCGGCTCCATAGAGTGCGAAGTGCTTGACACAGGCCATGATTTCATCATTCCGTTTCAGTTGGTCATTCAGCTTGTCTCCCTGATATCCTAACACCATTGCCTTGGCGATGGCACCTCCCAGGAAAGGGTCTTCTCCGTTACCTTCGCTGACACGTCCCCAACGCGGATCCCGGCTGATGTCCACCATCGGGCTGAACGTCCAGCAGATACCGTCTGCACTCGACTCAATGGCGGCGATACGGGCCGATTTCTCTATAGCCTCCATGTCCCAACTGCACGAGAGTGCCAAGGGGATGGGGAATACCGTTTCGTAACCGTGAATCACGTCCATACCGAACAGCAAGGGGATGCCCAGGCGGCTGTTCTCTACGGCAAGTTTCTGCACTTCGCGGATGTTCTTCACGCCTTTCAGGTTGAACAGACCTCCGACTTCACCGTTGCGGATTTTACCGGCAACGTCGCTGCTCTTGGCTTGTCCGGTGACGATGTTTCCCGTTACCGGCAGGTTGAGCTGACCGATTTTCTCGTGCAGCGTCATTTTGCCCATCAGCTCCGTAATGAATTTATCCATCTCCTGCGGATTGCCTTGGGATGTGTTTTCTTTGGGCGTTGCCGTCACGGTGAGGGCAGAGAAAGCCAAGGCTGCTAATAATGTGTATTTCTTCATATGATATAATTTTGATTATCCCCTCCGGCCCCCTGAAGGGGGAGGGGAATAGTGATATAGAAATTCAACTTAAGCTTAGCTGCTCCATCATGTCGCATACTAACTTCAATCGTAAATCCCTAAGCCTTAAATCCCAGCTTCTGCAATCCTTCCTGAACCTCGGGACAGCTCATGAAGAGTTTCCACAACAAGCCGGAACGATAGTTCTCAATCATCGGGGCAATGGTGCATTGGTCGATGGCAAGATAGCGGGGTACCGTCCAGTCACTTCCCTCGGAGAAGGCATCGTAGAATCCGTACTTGCCCCAAATCCAGTCGCCTTTGGAATAGAAATACTTCAGTGCACGCATGGATTCCTCCGGTGTGTAGGGAAAACTGGACAAGGCTGCTGTCGGTGTGATGACACCATGGTCGTTGTCGCCCGGGCAGTGGGCTGCATAGCCTTTGGTAGAGTAGCTGGCGGTCAGTCCCCAGCAGTCCTCGCCGTAACCTTTGTATTGTTTGGGATTCTCCACGCAGTACCAGTAGTTGGCATAGCGGTCGCTCAGGTTGCGCGGGTCCAGACCGATGTGCGAGTATTGTGCCCAGAACAAGGGACCGCCCAGTTTCTCGGCTCCGTTGTGTTTCAATTCCAAAGGCAGGCCGTAGGGGGCAGAGTCGGACTTGATGCCGCCGCCGCGTGCCCAGCCGTTGTGGTAGGCTGAAGCCGGAACGGGATAAGTGGGGGAGGAGGCTGCGAGCACATACACAATCAATGCTTCGTTGTAGCCTTCCAGCGGGAAGTTCATTTCCCAGTTGTATTCGGGAGACCAGTGCCAGTAGATGACATCCTTGCCATTCTGATACCAGCTGAACTCCATCTCTTTCCACAATTGGTCAATCTTCTCTACCAGCGCCTTTTCCTGCTCGTTGCCGTCGCGGAAGTATTGGCGTACGCAAAGCAAGCTTTGCATCAGGAAGCAGCTTTCCACCAAGTCTCCGCCGTTATCTTTTTGTCCGAAAGGTTTCACCTTGCCGGTAGGGCCGTACAACCAATGGGGCCATACGCCGTGGAAGCGGTCGGCGCGTTTCAGGTAATCGGCAATCTTGGTCAGGCGCTTCACGCCTTCTTCCCTGGGGATGAAGCCGCGTTCGATGCCTACCAGCAGTCCGGCTATACCAAATCCGCTGCCGCCGGTGGTGACAACATTCTGGTCCTTTTCGGGATAATCCCCATCCAGGTGGATGCGTTCGCGTGCCAGTCCGGAGGTCGGTTCCGCACCGTCCCACATGTAGTTCAAATGTACCTTCTGGATGTAATCAAGCATTTCGTCATCCGAAGCGAATGATTCGGGACGTACTTCCTCTGTGTCGGGCTTTTCCTCTTTTCCGTTCTCTTTCCCGTTTTCCTTCAAGTCGGAAGAGCAGGATGCACAGCCCGCCAATGTGGAAATCAGGAACAAAGCCAGCACATGTATCATTATTGGTTTTTTCATATCTTTATTTCTTGTGTTTAATTTTTTGTCATCTTGCACAATGGCGAACGGCCGTTTTCGTTCAGCGCCTCGATAGTGAAGTAATAGTCCGTGTCCGCATCCAGTCCGCGGAAGTCATATTCCGTCTGTCCCAGTACCGTGATGGCATTGTACATCTTGCCTTCGGCGGTGCCGTAGTAGATGTTGTAGCCATAGGCGCTTGCTTCGGGTTGCCAGGAGATAAGGGCATTCCGGCGGTCTTTCCTGTCACGTTTCACAGTCAGTCCTTTCACGGCTTGCGGGACATCGCCGTCACCGTTCCCGAAGACGCGGAAGCCGGACAAGGCGACATTTCCCGTAGGCATGTGCACATTCTCGTATTTCAGATAACGGGCACGCAACGGCTCGTTGAGCTCGATGTAGTCGTGCGGACAATCCTTGTCACTGTCGCTCTTGTCTATGACCAATGTCCATTCTTTTCCGTCTTCGGAAGCAAAAATACGGTATTGGTGATAAATATCCATGGCACGGTTGTATTGAACCGCTTTATGGTCGTAGAAGTTCAACTGCACGGCACGTACATTCTTTGTACTGCCCAGGTCTATCCCGGCCCATTCGCCGGGGTTGCCGGAACGGGCTGCCCAGTAGGTGCGCATACTTTCGTCCGTCAGGTTGGAAGCTGCATGGATGCTATCCGTAGATGATACCTCCACCGGTTTGCCGTAGGACAGAAGCATCCATCCCGTGAAACGCTCTGCAGGGTTCTTTACGTCCATCGGTTCTGCCCAGTTGGGATAATCGCCGAAGGCAGTAGACGAATACATGACACCATCCTTGTCGAAAGCCACCGGATAAAGACCGATGCGGCGTTCGAACTTGTACTTCAGGGAGAGCATGCAGGTGGCCACGTGCCAGTAATTGCCTTTCACGTCGCAGAACGTGCCTCCATGACCGGCACCTTGCACATAACCGCCCGGCTTGTAGCACATCGGGTTATGCTTCTGGTAGACAAACGGGCCCAGCGGGGAATCCGAAACATATACGCCATCGGCATAGACTTTGAATTCAGTGCCCGGAGCACCATATTGGAAATAATATTTGCCATTGTGTTTGGTCATGTAAGCGCCCTCTGTGAATGGGCGGAGCGTCACCTCGTCATCGTTGTTCATTCCGAAACGTTCCCAGCCGTGTTCTTCCGGGCGGAGCATCATCACGTCGTGAATCTTGCTGATGGGATAGAAATCATTCCGGTCCAGTTCCACCGCCTTTAGCGGATATTCATTGCTGGAGCCATAATACATATACAGTCTGCCGTCATCGTCCAGAAACATGCAGGGGTCCCATGTGGGAAGCACATTCTTTTCGATGGCACGTTTGAAACGTCCCGTTTTGGGGTGTGTGCTGTACCACACGGCAAGGCCTTCGTAGGTGGAGCCGGTATAGAACAGCGTGTCACCGCTTACATAGGCTGCCGGCGCGCACTGGTCGTCGTCCGTAGGCTTGCGTTGGAAGCCGGCAGGAACGAAATCCCAATCCACCAGGTTCCTGGAATAGTGAAAACCGCCCTGGTTGGTGGAGAACAGAAAGTATTCTCCCTTGTATTCCACCGCCATCGGGTCGGCAGAGGAACGGAACGAACCGTTGGGACGCACATTGTTGTTGAAAGGCTCGAAGTTATAACTGATGTTCATCGGATTGCAGAAGGTGCGCGACAGAGGCGCCTGCGGGTCATACCACCGGGTCGCCTGGGCGGGACGGCGGATTGCGGTTGCCTTGTGTACCTCTTCTTCCATCACTACCTCAATATCGGTTTCATCCAGTGCCAGGATTCTGTTCACTATCTTTTTCCCGGGATAGTAGACATACAGGTGCACGTCGTTCTTCGCTCCTTTGATGGCAAAGCTGCCGTCGTGGGCAGTGGTATTGTGCATGGGACTTGCGAAGAACATGACTGTGGCGCCTGCGAGTGGCTGGCGGTTGGTGTCCAGTACGTGTCCTTTTACGATACGGTCTTGGGTTACAGTGATGTAATAGTCACTGACTTGCCCCTTCACCACTTTGATGGAATCGTCAGGGGTTGCCTTTGCCGCCAGAGCGGCAAAGGCTATTCCACAACTGATTAGGAATCTTTTTACCATATTGGAGCGGATTTATTCGGCAATTCCGTCAATGGGTTCCAGCTTCAGGTCGGGAAGGTCGTCCAACTGGTTGGCCGGTATGGGCCAATAAGTCTTTTCTGCTGTCCATCCTTTGGGACCGAGTACGGTGGCGGCATCGCCGGTACGCACCAAGTCCACATAACGGGCACACCATTCGCCGCAAAGCTCCATCCGGCGTTCGTCCATCACGTCTTTCAGGGTAACACCGGTTTTGGTGCTCATGCCTGCACGCCGGCGCACTTCGTTGTAGCCTGCGTCTCCATCCTTGCCCAGTCTGACTTTGGCTTCGGAGTTCATCAGCAGCACTTCGGCATAGCGGATGATACGCACATTGTTGTTGGCTCCGTAGGTCGTACGTGGAAGAGTCATCTGATTGTAGGGAAGGTAACCTTTGCCGTTCCAACAGTCGGTCTTGGTGGCCGATGTGGGACCTACCTGCCAACCCTCGCGTGTCTTGCTCAGGGCTTTCAGGAAAGAAGTCTCGGCACGCACACCTTCGCCACGGGCTTCGGCCCATGCCACGAACTCGGGTTCGTAGCCGATGAAGTTCCAGCCGCCTATGGACTTGGCTCCTTCGGCCTGCTTGTAGCTGATGGTGCCATCTGCGTTCACTACTTCAACATACTTCTCTGCCATGTTCGGACCCTGGAAGTTGAACCACTGGTCTACGCCCAGATAATCGCCCGAACCATTGCCGTAGTCCGTCACCTGGCATTCGAACAAAGACTCGTCACACAACTTTCCGGGAATCTTGAACAGTTGGTAGAAGTCATCGTAGAGACGGAATCCGCCATTCTTGATGATGTCGTCGGTCAGAGTCTCCACTTGGGCATAGTCTCCTTTCAGCAGATAGACGCGGGCGGCAAGTGCTTGGGCGGTGAAGGCTGTCACGGCTCCCTTGTGCTCCATCTGGTTGGGACGCATGCGGGGCAGTTTTCCGATGGCATAGTTCAAATCTTCCAGCATATAATTATATACGGCGTCTACGGTAGAACGGCGGAAATCGGTCTGCAGGTTGTCACGGTAGATGACGGTGGGGCCGAAGTTGGTCACCAGGCAGTAGTAGGCCCATGCGCGGATGGTACGCACTTCGCCGCAATAGGATTCGTAGGTCTTGTAGTCTTCGCTTCCTGCTGCAAGGTGTTCGGCATAGCTGTCGAGGCTTTGCAGGGCGGCATTGGTGATGCGGATGATGTCGTAGAAGTTCATCCATACCTGGTTCAGCGCCCAGAAGGAGTTGTTATAGTTGAACTTGCGTCCGAAGGTCACGGCATCGCCCTGGTCGTCGGTACGGCCCGACCACACGTCACCGTCGCGGGTGAACATCAATAGTGCGTTGCACCAGTGCATGCCCTGTGTGCGTACTTTGGAGTAGGCACCCACTACGGGTTGGTACATATTGTTCTTGTTGGTAAAGTCTACGCCTTGTTCGGGAACTTTGTTCTCCGGATCGATTTCTATGAAATCGGTGCAAGCGGTGGCTCCTCCCAGCACCATCATGGCGGGAAGTATATATGCGAATGTTTTCTTTAAGAATTTCATTGTTTTACGTTTTAGGGTTTAGAAATCTATTTGCACTCCGAAAGTATAGGTTGAAGTCAGAGGGTATACTTCGGTATCCCAACCTTCGGCATCCGACACTTCAGGTGTGAAGCTGTTGGCCTTGAAGGTAGTGAAGGGGCGGTCGGCCGTCAATGAGAGGCGGAGTCCCGGCATCACGTAGCTGCCTATCTTCAAGTTCTTGAACGAGTAGCCCAGCGTGATGTTCTGGATGCGGAAGTAATCGGAGCTTTCTACGAAATAGGAAGCGTTGTTACTGTCTGATTTGTTCCAGGTTTTGAGAAGAGCCTTGGCCGACGGATGTTCGTTGGTAGAGCCTGCACCCGTCCAGCGGTTCTCATACTGTGCGCGGTCAAAGTTATAGTAGTCGGCTGCATAGCGCAGGGCACGCTTACGGTTCCACAGTTCGCCGCCTGCTTGTCCGTAGGTAGTGAGGCTGAAGTCGAAGTTCTTATAAGAGAATCCGGCATTGAAGCCATAAGTAAAGCTGGGCACGTATGAGCCCAACACCTGCTTGTCGTTTCCGTCTATCACATGGTCGCCGTTCACGTCCTCGTAGATGAAGTCGCCGGGTTCCAGTCCGTTGGCCACGGCGATGGGGTCGGCAGCACATTGTTCAGGAGTCTGGTAGATGCCGATGACCTTGTAGCCATAGAATGAGTTCATCGTCTCGCCCACCATATTCACGGTCTTTCCGCCTTTGATGATTTTCATGTTTCCTTTTAGGCTTTTCACTTCGTTATGCAGATAAGAGAGATTGACGCCGATGTTGTAATTGAAGTCCTGGCCAATCTTGTCGTTCCAGTTCAAGGAGAGGTCGATACCGGTATTCAGAATCTGTCCGTTGTTGCCGGCCAGCAGCTCGCCACTCATCGGGAGCTTGGGTGAAATCACGGCGTTGTCAGTCAGACGGTAGTACCAGTCGATGTCGGCGTTCAAGCGGTTCTTCAGTGTACTGAAGTTGACGCCCACGTTGGTTTCGTTCACTACTTCCCAACCCAGCCAGCTGAAGTTGGTGGTGTTGATGAATCCGTCGATGGCGGTATTGGGACCGAATACGGACTGTACGTTCTGTATGCTTGCGAAGCCTGCACTGGCAGCAATCTTGTCGTTACCCAGCTTACCCCAGCTGGCACGCAGCTTCATGTAGTCGAAGATATTCTGGTTCTTCATAAACGGTTCTTGGGAGATGACCCATGCGGCACCGATGGAGGGGAAGTAGCCCCATTTGTCGTTGTACTTGGACGAGCCGTCGGCACGGAAGGTGAACATCAACATGTACTTGTCGTTGTAGTTGTAATTCAGTCGGGTGAAATAGGAGAGACCGCGGTATTTCCAGCCGTCGTCTTTCACCGTAGCGCCTTCCTTGTTGCCCAGTGCGATGTATTTCCACACGTCCTCACCTTCGGGCACGTTGGTGGCGGTACCTTCGAGCAGGCGGTATTGCTCTTGACGCATGGATGCACCCAGCATACCGGTAAAGGAGTGTTTGCCCCACTTGTCAGTATAAGTGGCCACGTTGTCCCATATATATTTGTAGTAGTTAGTGTTCTTTTTAGTGAGTTCGGTAACCTCTTTCTTCTGGTTGGTGCCTACATAGTAGGTAGGAGTGAACTCAGAACCGCGAATCATTGAGTAGTCGTAGCTGTAGCTACTGCGTATATTCAGCTTGTCGGGGATGAGGTTGAGCTGTGCATAGAAGTTGGTCAGCACTTGGTAGGTCTCGTTCCGGTTGTCGTAATAGTTGGCAGTGGCTACCGGATTGTTGAAGTTGTTGGTCAGGCCCACCTGCTCGGGCGATGTGTACTTCTTAGGGAACACGGCATCGTCGCGGCGGTCATCATACACCGGGATGATAGACGGTGTGTTGTATGCCTGTTGCCATGCGGCATTCTTGGGAAGCTGCTGCTGCGAGTTGCTGAATACGCCGTTGAAGCCTACTTTCAGCCATTTGCGGGCTTCGTAGTCAAGGGCGGCACGGAAGTTCAAGCGGCGGTAGTAGTTTTCCACGTCCATGATACCGTCTTGTGCCAGATAGCTCATGCCGGCAGAGTAGGTCGCTTTTTCCGTACCACCGGAGATATTCAAGCTGTGATTGGTCATCATGGCTGTGCGCAACAGTTCGTCATACCAGTTGGTATCGGCATTGAATTGCAGGTTTTCCATATTGCCTCCGAATTCGGCTACTGACTTTTCGAAAATCGACCGGTAAGCTTCCGGGTTGGCTTCCAACATCATGGTGGCATACTCGTGAGAGTTACACATCTCCAGCAGGTTGGTGGCTTTCTGAATACCTACATAACCGTTATAGGTAATCTTGGCATCCTGGTTGCGGCTTCCTTTCTTGGTGGTGATGATTACAACACCGTTGGCGGCGCGTACACCGTAGATGGCAGATGCGGATGCGTCTTTCAAGATGGTCATGTCCTGAATGTCGGAATTGTTCAGGAAGTTGATGTTGTCGTAGAACATTCCGTCCACTACATAGAGAGGAGAAGTGTCACCGAAGGAACCCATACCACGGATGGTCACTTTAGGACCTTCGCCCGGCGTTCCCGAATTGATGATGTTAACACCCGGTACCTTTCCCTGCAATGCTGCCATCGGGGAGGAGGTAGGAACATTGATAAGTTCTTTCTCTTTGACAACGTCAATCGGGGCCGTCAGGTCTTTCGCCTTGGCCGAACCGTAACCGATAACAACAACTTCTTCCAGTAGTTGTGCATCTTCACGTAGCTTTACATTAATGACGGATTGTCCCGCAGCGCTTATTTCCTGCGGCAACATGCCCAAATAGTTGAATACGAGAGTTGCGTCTTCGGGGACGCCGTTCAGTACATAGTTACCGTCGAGGTCGGTAGCTGCTCCAATAGTAGAGCCTTTTACTACAACCGTGGCTCCAATAATCGGTTCGTTGTTCTGATCAACAACAGTTCCTTTAACTGTCTTTGTTCCTTGTGCCAAAACTGTCAGTGGCAATGAGAACAAAATCATGAATAGAAGAAATAAAGTTTGCCTTCTCATAAACTAAATTTAAGAGTTAATAATTCTGCCGGCAAAGGAAGTAATTACGGTAAGTAAGGCAAAAAAAAACACTACCACGATAATACGTTTAGGGTAAAAATGGGTACCGTTTTACTACGTTTTCGTGTTACTTGTTTCTAATAATCAGTTTGTTATGATTGAATGATTTGTAGCCGCTTTATTTCAAGTCGATGAGAAAATCCACTAATCCCGTTCCGTCGGGGATATCCAGTTTCTTGCGCAAACGGTAGCGTGCTGCCTCTACTCCCCGGATAGTGAGGTTGGTCATTTGCGCAATGTCTTTCGTAGAAAGATTCAGGCGCAGCAGCGCACAAAAACGGAGGTCGGTAGCGGTAAGACTGGGATAACGTTCGCGCAAATTACGGAAGAATTTCTCATGAATCAGGTCGAAATTGTTCTGGAATACATCCCAAAATTCCTGTGTCTCGATGTTTTCGTTGATGAGCTTCAGCAGAGATTCGAGGTTCTTGCGTCCATATTGCCCTTTCACCAGGGACTCTTGTACGACAGTACGAAGTTTCTCCAGGACCTCGTTCTTGGCAAATACACCCAGTGCCATGCTGGCAAGGTCTTTACTCTTTGCCGACAACTCGGCTTCCAGCAATTGCTGTTGCTGCAGAGTTATCAGATGCTCCTGCTCGCGCATCTTGATGTTCTGCTGCACCTGCTCTGCCTCATACTCCTTCCGTTTCTTTTCCATGGCACGGTTGGCGCGCCACTTGGAGAAAAAGTAGACAAGCGCTGTGAGAACTATGAGATAGAGCGCAAAGGCATAATAGGAGAGGTAGAAAGGGCGGGCTATGGCAAAATGATATTCCACCTCACCGATTTTCTGTCCCAAATCATTATAGGCTTCTGCCTGGAATGTGTATTCTCCGTAATCCAGGCTACCGTAGCGGATTTCGGGCTCTTTCAGGTCCGATGTCAGCGCCATGCCTTGTCCTCCTTGCAGGACATAATGGAAATGTACGGACAATTTATTGTAATGCGGCAGGCTTACTGAGAACAGCAAATCCCGGTAATTGCTTTCCAGTTCGACATTTCCAGACAGAGGCAGGCGTTTCTCCTTTTTATCGGAAGAGGAAGCAGTGACCGAGCTCAGTGAGAGGGCGGACTCCAGAGTAGGACTGAGGCTGTCTGTGTTTTTGCTGTAACTGGCGATTCCGTTGTTCAGATTAAAATAGACAACGTCATTGTCGACGAACACATTGTTGTAGTTCTCTATGCATGGAGAATCAAACAGTTCGATGAGGATGCGCTGCTTCACGATGTACTCTCCTTCTGCGTACTCTACCAGTACGTACTCATGTGAACCGGACAGCCAGAAGCGGTCGTTCGTGACGGATACCACAGAATGAGCATTCCTGATATAGGGCAGAATGGCATTCAGCTTTTGGAAGGGGATAATCTGCCGGGTGATGTCGTCATAGGTATAGAAGCCGTTGGGACTGGAAAAGACGATACGTCCTCGCATTTTCATTACTTGGATAGGGCCGATGATATATTCCGAGCCTAAATGGGAGATGTGCCGTACGCTTTTTACAGCCGACAAGTCATCGCTCAAGACTATTTTATAGACTCCCTGATACATGTGTGAAGCCCAGATGACACCGCTTTGGTCCACCTCCAAGTGCATGACCGGTGCAATGAAGCCGTCTATGACATGCGAAAAGGTCCATTGCCCGTTCTTCTTTTTATAGATACGCAAATTGGCGTAGGATGATTCCAACAGTATCTCTTCGCCATAGAGGGTGCACTTTATCAGACACGTACTGCTGTTGGTATTGCTTATGACGGAAACATTCCCTTTTTCGCCTATTAATAAGGTATGGGCATTGTTGCCTGCAAAGAGTTGCCCGTCAATGTCCTTCACATACCAGTTCTGTCCTTCAGTATGGGGAAGCAGGCGCAGATTCTCGGTAACCTGGTGGTATTCGTACAAGCCCTGGTTGGTGGCCAGATAGAAACAGTCGCCCCGGTGGGCTATGTCGTACACCATGCCCAGTTTGGTTTCATGGTTGGCAGGAGTCAGCAGCATGACGGGTGAGTTGTGGTGGATGTATGCGATGCCGTCGTCCAATGCTGCCCATACGTTGTTGTCTTTGTCACAGAACAAGCCCAGGACTGTGTTGTTGTCCAGACGGTTATCCAGATTGAAGTGCCAGAGGCAATGTCCTTTGCGGTCGATGGCGTATATGCCATTCAAGACTGTACCTATCATGAATATGGAATCATTGGTCATGACGGCGCGGTTCACCCGCTGTTTCTTCAGCTCTGCATCAATGTCTGTTTTCCAGGGGGTGATGTCACCGTTGTAGCGGAACAATCCGTTATTCTCTGTGACCATCAGGAAGCTGTCGTCCCCGTCGGGCAGTAATGCCACTACATTGTCATCGTTCACTTGGCTGCGGGGGAAGAGATGAAGGAAATCCTTGCCGTCGAATTCATAGAAGTCCTCATCAATCATCTGTGTGTAGATATGTCCGTTTTGGGTGTAGAAGTAGAGCGGCTGTTGCTGTCTGTTGCGGAAAGCGTGTACCATCTTCCCGTCGTAGGAGAACCAGGCGCTGAACGACTGGAAGTAGATGCGACCGTCCAGCTCTACAATGTTCCATATCTCGTTGTTCTCCATGGGGAAATTTTTCAGGAATTTGCTCAAAGAATGGTACCGGAGAGTGCCTGCCTCCGAATACTTGAAATAGCCGAATTCCTCGAATGCCCCCACATAGATACGGTCTTCTTTCACATACACCGAACGGACAATATGGTTCCCCGGCACTTTGTGGAGAGTCCAGCGATAACCGTCATATACCAGGAGCCCCTGGCTGTTGCCGAAATACATTTCGCCGTTGCTGCCTTGCGCACATGCCCAGTTCTGATAACCGGCTTCATAGTCTTTGGCAAGATAGTTGGTGACGGCGGGCATGAAGGAAGAAGCCCTGGCCTGGATGAAGAGGATGAACAATAGAAGGCACACTACCCAATACTTGAAAAGCATCGGTCTTATCGTATTTTTTACCATTTGTGTTTTTAAAGATGCTTATTTTTCTTATTCTGAAACACCGGTAAAAAATATCGTTCAAAGCATTTTCCTTTTTTCATTAATTGGTGGAATAAATCTTTATACTGGTATCATGAATCAGCAAGAAATTATCTCACAACATAGCCCTGTTAAATTCAATAATATCAATCTGATTTCAGGGATTCTACTATTACTTGCCGATGCTATTGTTATTACCCGCGCTATTATGGAACATCTGCAAAAAGAGGAGTAGCCTTATGAAAAACCTACGATTAAAAGCTGCCCGCGCTGCTCTTGATATGTCGCAGGCTGAACTTGCGAAACGTGTTAATGTGTCGAGACAGACTATTGTTGCGATTGAAAAAGGGGACTATAACCCTACGATTAAACTGTGCATTGCTATTTGCCATGAACTGGGGAAAACACTCGACGAATTGTTTTGGGAATGGTAAGCCT
>OMEW01000755.1_pt1 | contig 15552 bp, 10 predicted proteins | sample 1645471 | NCBI WGS metagenome assembly OMEW01 (sample SAMEA103958126, study PRJEB25191) | human gut metagenome | reverse complement strand
TGTTTCCTTTTGCATATATTTTTTTCGGTGGATTTTTTATATTTTTTAATTGTTCTGGATATCTTGGGTTCTCAATATCTATTTCCATATAACTTCATCTCCATCTGCTTAAATTTTTTATACTTTTTTAAACCTTTACATTCATAGTTCCTAAAAATATTGTGTGTTGTTTTTCCATTGGTAGTTGTATGTTTAAAATTTATCTCCATATTTTCTATCTAAATTTCTATATTGAATAGCCTCTAAAATATGTTGTTTTTCAATATTTTCTTTTTCCTCTAAATCTGCAATTGTTCTCGCAACCTTTAAAATTTTAGAATATGCCCTTGCACTCAGTCCTAATTTATTAAAAGCCTGTTCTAATATTTTCTTTGAAGGAATATCATGGTCTACATACAAGTCTGCAAACTCATTTTTTATCAGTTCGGAATCCTGTGTCATAGCAGCTTCAAGATAGTCGCTACCTTCTTCCGTGGCAAACCACTCTGCCACATATTTTGCATCTTCCGGGCTGGCAATTCCTGCCAGGACTTCTTCTATTTGTTTATCAGTAGGTCTATTCATTTTTATCACTTTATTAAATGGACACTCAAAAAGGTCATTAGTGTGGTAAATGCAACAATTATTAACATCTTACTTAGATGGATACGGAGAAGTTTCAACGCTTCCGAATAATGCGTCTTGATAGTATTTACGGATAGATTCATCCGTTCTGCAATTTCCTGATTTGTCAGTTCCTCTTGTACTTTCATCAAGCAAATATTCCGTTTTTGCGCAGGAAGCATATCCACAGCTTTATAAAAACTGGACATCAACTCTTTTTTCTCCAGTTTTTCTATCAGATTATCTTCGTAAGGTGAAGCGGCTTGTGCCATCTCATAGTTCTTTGCAATCGCGCTGTTTTCATTGCGAATCAAGTTCAAGACATGATTTTTTGTCATCGTAAAGAGATAGTTCTTTAGGCTGATTCCCACACGTAGTTCTGAACGAAATTCCCACAAACGGCTAAAGACATGTTGCACTACATCTTCCGCCATATCAGAACTCATTAAATAACGATAGGCTAATACATATAATAGTTTATGATACCTTTCATAGGCTTGGGTGAAAGCTCCTTCATCACCTTGTTCAATCAAGGCGAAGAGTTTCTCATCATCTGTATCAGTATATTGGTCAATCTTGTTTTTCATTCTTCGGATTTTGTTTACTTGTTTCCAAAAGAACTAAATGTTTCTCTCTTTATGAAGAGCAAATGTAGCAAATTCCTTAGAAAACCTAGAGGTATTTACGAAAAAAGTCCCCGATTAACAATCCCCATTAAAATGAGGAATCGTTAATCAAGGACTACTCCACTAACTAATTAACAATGTATTATAAATGATAGGTAACAATTCTTTCTTCGGGTGAATCGATCCAGAGGCGCCATACTCCTACCGACACTTTTTCCGGTGTTCCGATATTTGCTTTAGGTGGACGACGGCTTTTGATGGTCAGATAGCCTTTCCCTTCTGTTGCTTTCACTTTCATCGTTTTGCTGTTCATATAGACATGGATATTGCCATTTGGAGTGGGCACAGTGCCTTCCATCCATTTCAATCCTCCCAATACAGGAGCAATAGCAAACTCTTTATATCCTTCTTTTACAGGTTTCACTCCCAGATAATATTTGCCCAACAGGTAGATAGGACTCGCTCCCCAGGCATGGCACAAACTCTTTCCGTATGGACGGCCATACATGGCAAGATGTTGCGTTCCGGTTTCTTCCGGGTTATATTTTTCCCAGAAGGAGGTAGCTCCTTCCTTCAACATTCCTCCCCAATAGGCTTTCATTTCTTTCATTACAGCATCTTGTTCGCCAAGAGCACAAAGTGCTTCCAGTTCGTAAAAACGCATATAGGGAGTCGTTATTTTCAGAATACTGTCATTTAGCAAAACAGACTGTTTAATGGCTTGTTGCTTATCTTCATTCAAATATTGAAAGAAGACAGAAAACATATTCGCATAACGGGTGACCGCATCACTTTGCTGACCGTTGACGCAGTTATGTACAAATGCCTGTTTCTCGTTATTCCAGAAGGCAGGTTCTAACTTTGCTTTCAAAGCAGCAGCCAGTTTCTCGTATTTCTGTTTGCCATTGGCATCTCCAACCAGTTCCGCACACAAAGCCATTGTTTCCAGACTTCTGCAAAATAAGATTTGTTCAAAAGAGAGTTCGCCTTTTTTATCCAGATAGCCGTCTGCCCAGTCCACAAATACCCAGTCGCCGGTCATGCCTTCTACCATGCCATTCTTATTGGTACGTCCCAACACGTAATCCATCATTGTTTGCATACGTGGATACAGTTGGTTGACAAAATGGCGGTCGCCACTATACATATAATAGTCATATACGCTAAGGAACCAGTAGAAAGTATAATCCATGATTGTATTACTGTGGCTGGTCACAGGGTCTTTGCCACGAAGTAACCAGATTGTACGTTTGACGGACTCGTTATCAAAGAAAAGATAGTAGTTCATCAAATAACTTTGGATGGCATCGCCACTCCATACCCAACGGTCACGTTTGATACCATCAATGAAGAATTCGCGGGTAGTGAGATGCATGGTGTATGCACCAACTTCCCAAATACGATTCAGTTCTTCATCATTGCAACGAAAATTTCCGCGGTATTCTTCAGGAAGATATTCATATTGCATGGAGACTTCTCCAATCTGTACATCCGGCTCGTGAGATACATAGACATAACGGAAGGCTTTGCTGTTCTCCAATGTATATTCGTTTTCAGAATTACTCAAAGGAGAAGTGCTGCGGATAGCAAGGTCGGTCACTTGTCCCGGTTCGAGCAAGAGTTTGTCCAATGTTTCGCAATATGCTTTATCTTTTGCTTCTTCCGGGCTTTCACCATAATAAATTTCTATTTTTCCTTTTCCGGAAAGATTCTTCAATGTGATAAATCCGAATGTTTCTTTTCCAAAATCATAAAGGATACCTCCTTCGGGCTGTTCTGTCTTCGTAACAGGTTGCTGCGGTTCACGCATCAGACTGAATTGGGAAGGACGTTGGGTAGCTCCGTCAAAGTTCCAGCATCCGGCATCCATATAGATAGTGGCAGATGTGTCACTGGCTTTTCCACTCTCGTCAATCCATTCTTTATCTTCGTAAGTCACACGCCAGGAAGAGTCTGAATTCACTGTTTTTCCCTTCACATAAATAGTGGGAGGAGTAGCCTGATTCCAGACTTTAATGTTCAGATTATGTTTTCCGGCCGGAAGCAACATGGTTTCCGGCATACCGAACTGGAGCTTTCCATCCAGTTTGACATTGTACTTTCCTTCGGCAGCAATAAAGATCTCTTCCGGCTCGGAAAGATTCAGTTGCTTGCTGAATTCTACGACAACATAATGACTGTCCGTTTTCCAAAAAGGAGGAAAAAATGCACCTCGTTCCGTACGACGGTTATTCATTTGATTTCCCAGCCAGATTTCGTAGTCTCCCGGATACCATATCCAGGTCTGGGCAAATGTGCTGCTTGCCAAAGACAAGGCACTAAGCAATATCATATATTTCTTTTTCATTTTTCTTTCTATTACTAACAAACTGAATCGTAAGAAATAATTCGTTCCACAGTGGTTGACGTTTAGTTCCACATCTGTTTCCCTTTAGTTCTACAATTGTTTTCCTTTAGTTCCATATCTGTGGAACGAATCACGTATTACAGTTAAATGACTTGTCAATACCTACTGGATATTTAGTAAATCCTTATATCCTGCTTCCAGTCCCGCACGTTCACGAATAACACTATCCACCTTCGGGCCATTGTTTTCCCATACATTTCCCGGGCCATTGGCATTTTGCAGATACTTCTCTCCTTCTGTCCAATTATCACGTACAGTAATAAAGGAAGAACCTTCATCCGTATAAAGATAGAACCAGTGATTAGGATCGTGTACATACCCCGGCTTATAAATACTATGCACGCAATTCTCCGTTACATAACTTTTCGGCTGCGAACCGAGTGTGTAAATACCTGCCACATCATACATGTGTTTCGCATAATGATGAATCAGATTGGCATGTACTCTGTTATTACGCATACAATTCACAGTTTGCGTCCATCCCCAACCAAGACTGATGCCACTATAAGGCACTTCGCTGATTTCATTATGCTCGATATTGATATCCTCCACATATCCCGCAGCAATGGCAAGGCATCCCCAATCTTCATTGCCTATTTCCGTGAAATAGCAATTATTGATTTGTTGCTGTGTGCATACTTCCCGACGATCAGCAGGGTCGTATGGCAAATGCGTTTCATGGGCAGCCGGAGAAAAACTACCGACTAACAGACCATTTCCGGCAATATCGTGGAAGAGACAGCCACGAACAACACCGCCTTGCACCGCTTCTTCATAATCCAATCCGGTTGAGCCTAAATGCTCGAACCGGCAACGTTCGAAATCAATCTGCCTTGCAGCAACCACACGAACAGCAGCTGCGGGACGTCCCAACCATCCTTGGTTATCCAACGGATGATTCAAGTAGTTCCGTTGCATTTTCGGATCAATCCGGTAACCATCTGTCAGATACATACCTGCCTGAAGAGGTACATGTCCTTTTTCTGACGGACGCATCCATGTAGTATAGGAAAAAGTAATTTTCTCAAAACGAATATGACGCACAGGACGATCCAAGGTTCCTTCCACCCGTACTAATGTCTCAACAGCAGGCACGATCACTTCCGCCTCCTGCATCTTCTCTCCTTCCCGTGGATAATAATATACTTTACGGGCATCTATATCATGATACCATTCTCCGGGTACATCCTGCAATTCGCGGGCATTTGTCAGATAGAAAGCAGAATTATGTCCGTCCGTCGTCACCATCGGACGCGGCCAGGGATGCTCAAACTGAATCCGGCTTTCCGGTTGATGAAAACGTATTGCTGCGCTGTCTCCCTGCACTTCAACTGAACGAATCCGAAGATTGGCAACACACCACATCTGGTGTAATACCATCTCGGCATATTTAGCTTTCAAATTCCCTTTATTATCAATAAGTCTGCGAATGGAAACTACAGGTACATAAAGAATTTCATTCTTCTCATCCACACTGCAAATGCGATTCATCTTTTCGAAATCTTCCACATCACGGGCACGAACTGCCTTTTTTCCATTCACCCACAACTGGCGGAAATCCAATGGACGTCCATTAAATACCGGTACATCTGCTACCCAAACTTTCCCTTGCTTCTTCCAGCCATTTATGCTGATTCCTCCACTCAATATCACCTTTTCATCGCCTACCGAACGAATGATTGTGGGCGATTCTTTGGTTCCGCTATCTTCCGGACGGATAAAAACCGGTTCATGGAAGGCATACGTTCCACCTTCCATATAGATCGTGATTCCACCTTGAATACGGTTATCCTCTGTCCTGCGCCATTCTCGTGCTTGTCGCAAGGCAGAAGTCAGCGTGGCTTTAGGAGATTGACGAGTTCCGTTGTTGAAGTCACTGCCCTTGGGAGAAATCCATATCTCACCGGCCAATAGCCAGTGACTGCACAAGATACATATAGCCGTTAAAAATAACTTTTTCATGATTTTTTTCATTTCTGTATACTAAACAATCCGGATTATCTGGCAAGAGGCATCCATACAGTCATTTCTCCCTTTCCTCTGTTTCCCCAGGCATAATAAGGAATCAAGCGGATATTTACTGTCTTTTCAGCCTGAACAACTGGCCGGTAAAGCACTCCTTCCCACGAAGTTGCAGATGCCAGACGTGCCATTCCTTCAAGTGCAACAATCGGACTGCCTTCAATTGTGATTTTCTTCGGAGTTAGTTTTATATCAGTGGGAATCAATACGTTATCAATCTTTTCCCCGTTTGCAATATCCATACTTTCCAGACAGTAAACCAACGGCCCGCGCTTCACGACCACCTGATTACGAATCTCCTCTGCTAACGGATGAGCTTCGAGCAAACGGACAGGCATATCCATCACCAGCTCCACTACATCCCCCTTCTTCCATGTACGATTTACTTCCGCATACGAATTTGCCTTTGCATTGGTTTGCAGCGGCTGTCCATTCACTGTGAGCGTAGTCTTTTCGCACCATTCAGGAATACGTAAGAAGAGCGAGAAAGCACCTGCTTTACGAGGAACTCTATCCAACGTTACACGTACCTTTCCTTCCCAGGGATAATCCGTCTCTTGTGTTAATGTCAGTTCTCCTTTGTCTTTCCAAGTCGTAGTCAGCGTATTTGCACCATACAAGTTACAGTAAATGCCTTCCGGACTCAATGTGTAGGCGTAATTCTGTGCCTGACACAATGTACGCAATGTATTCGGCGGGCAACAGAAACAACTGATATATTCCGTCCGTTCTTTCGGCCAACGAAGCGTGTAAGGAAGATCGGCACTGATACGAAGCGGATTGGTATAGAAATATTTCTTTCCGTCCAGACTGATACCGCTCAATACGCTATTATAAAGACAAGTCTCTACAAGGTCAGCATATTTCGCATCCCCTGTCACTTCCAGCATACGCCAGTTGAAAAGCATATTTCCGATATTGGCACATGTTTCATTGTGCGCTGTACTATTCGGCAACTGATAAGGACGTCCGTAGCTCTGATGTACCTTCTGAATACTATCCGGCTCATAGCAAGTCCCGTCCGGTGATGTTCCATCATAAAGAGCACCGCAAGCTCCGGTCACATACATCTTCCGGGTGACAATATCATTCCAGATACTAGTCAGATTTTTCATCAACTGTTGTTCACCTGTCTCAGCATATACATCCGCTACTCCTGCATACAGATAATTTGCACGTACGGCATGACCCATTGCACGATATTGGTCGCGGAAAGGAATACGATCCTGATTATCATCCGTTCCGTTTTCCACCATACCGCGAATATCAATCAGGTTCTTCGAAAGTTCCAGATAACGGGGATTTCCTGTGGCACGATACATTTCGACCACTCCCATATAATGTGAAGGGCAAATGGCATTACGAGCCAGTTCGGCAGAAGCCGTTTCGTAAAAGTGGCAAAGAAAATCCGTTGCTTTTACGGCAGTATCAAAAAGAGTAGTCTTTCCGGTGGCACGACGATGCACAATACCCGCCATCATCAGGTGTCCCAGGTTATATGTCTCAAAGTTCAGCCGATTAGCAAAAGCTCCTTTTTCATTCTCGTCACCTACTTTCGTTCCGATGACCGTTTGTTTATGCTGATCCCCTAATGCATGAGAGTCAATACCTTTATTCAGTTCTTCGATAACAACAGGCGTATGTATATAACCATCTGCACGTTGGGCTTTTACGACACAAGTAATAAAGTTATCCATTAACTTATCCAGTTCCGGATCTTTGTTGACAGCATAGACAGAAGCCACTCCTTCCATCCATTTATACATATCTCCGTCATGGAACGGAGGTCCCCAATGTTCACCCTTACACACACCAGCGGCAATCTCAAAATTACGGAAACCGTGAGAGATCTCCGGCGTGTTCCAAGTGTTCCACATACTTTGCAGGGAAGTCCGGCTAAATACCTGAAAGCGATCTCCCCAGAATCCATCTGTCCAATGTACGGCACTGATTCCGGTATTCGCCATCTTCGCAAAACGGCTCTGACTCATATCCGTCAATCCATTGCTTTGCGCAAGTGCTCCCGTAACGGAGGCGGAAGCTAAAAGAAGTAACAGTTTTATCTGTTTCATTAATATGGATAATTTAAAATTTACACAATATCTTTATAAAAAGACGTGATTATCCGTATTTTGTACTCAATAAAACGAAAGCGAAGATTGCTAAGCAACCCTCGCTTTCAGTAAAAAAGATCTGTATTAATCTTTATTTCTTATTTATCAGGTGTATAATTCAACTCCGCCTTTCTCGCCTGCGAATGTTGAAATTGTCGTGCAACCTTATACTCATGTCCGTCTTTTAATAAATAACTCCCTGTCTGCTTAAACCAAAAACCGACATTCGCATCTATACATTGCTGCCGGATATCCAATACCCACTCGTAATCACATACTCGGACTTCTTTGCCTGACTCTCCTCCTGCCACTACCTGTTCCACCCACTCTCCCAGCTCACCTCTGAAATCAATCCGACTAAGAAGCGGCTCGCAGATAATGATTTTATGTTTAATAGGGATTTCTTTATAAATAGGTAAACGATAATCCACTCTATCTTGGTTCTCCATCGTGCAGCAGATGGTCACATTGTCATAGCCATCTCCCCAATCGGGAGGCAGACACTGTTGCAACCGGTCTATCCGCTTAGTGATAAAGAGGAAACGAAGATCCTGCCGTATCCGCATCATCTCCCACGCTTCGGCACGCCATTCATCCGCATCTTCAATGAGAAAATCTGAAGTAAAACAGGTATATACCAAATTTCCCGAAGGTATCTTATACATACCATTCTTTTTACGCTGCAAGGGCAAATCGAACTTTTCTGTCTTTGTCACCACCGAACTGTCTTTTCCATATTTACCATCCGTCCGATATACATAGCAATGACGGCAACCTTCACTTAATTTGTGACAGCCGTGCCAAAGATTCCACATTGAAGCTTTTTCACCCATCTCCTTTTTTCTTCAAAAATATATTTAATATTACATATACATAACTATAAAAAGAGTGCACCTTATTCTTTATCAGAAAAAAGGTGCACCAAAACACAAACAAAACAAACAATAGAGCGACCTTCACAGGCAGCCGATCCACGAGGGATCTTTATCTTAATCTGCCCATCTTGACAAGGGCAACATTCACATTTTCAGATCATGTAATTCAGAGCATCACAGCAGAAATTTTCGCCCTCATGCTGCTTATATGTCAGATACAAATATTATTATACAATTTGCTCTATTAAACCCGATGTCACTTTACAAAGATAACACTATTCTATGTATTTCTATGAAAATGCCCAAAAAGAATTATTCTTTTTCTCATTCCAAACTTTAGCTATAAGCCATAACATACAAGCCGAATGTCTAATATCCATCATTTCACATATCGCTCCAGCCCTTCCTGCAGGAACTCTATATATTTTGGAATATCTTCATTATATGCATAAGATTTATTCAACGGATTACCGTCATTATCCAGCAATACATAAAAAGGTTGGGCATTTGCTCCAAACTTCACCCGTTGCAGATAGCTCCATTTATCGCCTACTGTTCGTAAAGTGCGTTCCGTTCCATTCTCCACAACATTTATAGGCTCATTCAATGGAGTTTTATCATCCACATACAAAGAGATAAGTACATACTTATCATTGATGATACCACCCACTTTACTATCTGTCCACACAGCCGCCTCCATCTTACGACAATTCACACAACCATATCCGGTAAAATCGATCATCACAGGCATTCCCTGTTGTCGTGCATACTCCATACCTATTTCATAATCCTTGAATTTGGGGTGGACCTCATTCGAATATAAATTAAAGTCCTGTGTCATCACAGGAGGAGCAAATGCACTGACAGCTTTCAAAGGTGCCCCCCAAAGTCCGGGAATCATATATACAGCAAATGCTAAAGAAACAAGCGCAAGAAAGAAGCGCCCCACGCCTACCCTGTTTTCATCACCGTCATGCGGAAACTTGATCTTTCCCAACAGATATAACCCCATCAGTCCGAAAATCACAATCCATAACGCAAGGAAAGTTTCCCTATCCAGAATTCTCCAGCCATAGGCTAAGTCCGCAACCGACAAAAATTTCAAAGCAAAAGCCAGTTCCAGAAAGCCCAATGTGACTTTAATTACATTCATCCACCCTCCTGACTTAGGCATTGATTTCAGCCACGAAGGAAAAAGAGCAAACAGTGTGAATGGTAAAGCCAAAGCGATGGCAAAGCCTAACATTCCGATAGCAGGAGCAATCACGCTACCTGTCGTAGAAACCTGTACGAGCAGAAAGCCGATAATCGGCCCTGTGCAAGAGAAAGACACTAGAGATAACGTAAATGCCATCAGAAAAATGCTTAATAGGCCACTCGTCGCTTCCGCTTTGCTGTCCACTGCATTGCTCCATTTAGAAGGTAAAGTAAGTTCAAATGCCCCAAAGAAAGAAGCTGCAAAAACAACCAACATCAGGAAGAAAAGAATATTGAATACGGCGTTTGTTGATAAAGCGTTCAATGCACTGGCACCAAATATTAAAGTAATTGCTAATCCCAGTGTTACATAAATCACGACAATTGAAGCACCATAAGTCCATGCATCCCGAATCCCTTTCTTCTTATCCTTGTTTCTTTTCAGGAAAAAACTCACAGTCATAGGAATAATCGGCCATACGCAGGGAGTGAACAAAGCCAATAATCCGCCAAGAAATCCTGTGACAAAGACATACAGCCAAGATTTATCCTCTTGAGAATGTTCTTCACCTAACACCTGCAATTCATTGATTACCGGTTTCCAAAGATCACTTTCCGATTGCTTCTCTACCACATTTACCGGAGCCTCTTCTTTCCCTTTTGCAACTATTAAATCTGCTTCTGCTTTTTTCCCATATTTAAAAGGAATTTGAGTCGGAGGTAAACAGCTCTCATCGTTACAAGCTCCAAACTCCAGAAACCCATCCATAAAGTAATCATTTCCTGTAAATTTCACTTTTTGGATAAACTGTACCGTATCTTCAAAATAGCGCACATTCATCTCGAACATCTTATCATAGATGCTGATTTCTTTTCCAATAGGTTGCAATTTACCCATTGTTTCTACATGATTACTCGCATTGATGTTAAAAGTAGCGGAAATAGGCCCATCATCCCCTAGCCCGGTCGAATACACATGCCATCCTTTCTCTATCGAAGCAGTAAACACGATTTCCGCTTCCGTTTCAGATGTCATTTTCAACTCATTTTTGAACTTTACAGGCTCTTTGATTTGTGCTTGTATATTCCCGATTGTGTACCAACCTACTAATAAAAATAAAATAATTCTCATTTTCTAAGTTCTAAATTATAATCTATTATACAACAAATTTATTTCACTGTTCATATTCTATTGTGGTCGTTGGTCCCTTATATCTTTCAGCATCTCTATATATTCTGGAGAAGGATTCTTATTAGAAGTATCTGCATTTGATGGCGGGGGTATCACTTTGATGAATAAGAAGATACAGAATATTACCCAAATAAGATTTATTGCTAAAAAAATCCAAACTTGTTTCATACGTTGTCGTTGTTTTTCTTTAGTTTCATTACGATATTTATCAGCAATAGACAAATATCGTCCATCGCTAACAAATAATCTATGAGCAGCAAAAGTGAATATAACAGCCAAAAGTATACCTAACTCTTCATTGTTTTGTACTTCCAATGAATGTAATACTCCAACTATTGGGCCAACAAAAACAAAAGTAAACAATGAGGTCGGTAGTAATAACCCTGCTACTTCTGGCGACCGCTTTTCTCCCCACAATCTAAGCTGCCATATATATGTTCGATAAAACAGATATTCATATATCTCATATATTTGTTTAAGTATATTCATTCTCAATACATTTATGAAGCAAAATGGGGATGCTCTCACTAACACCTTATCGAGAAGCATCCCCTTTAACTTAAGAGAAAATTTATTTCACAAGAGATTTAGTCTTACTAATATAAGTTTTCTACTTCCGGCTTGTTGTAAATGAGCGAGCCAAAAGTTCCTATTGAGCGTTTCACAGACACAGACGGTAATCTTTGAATTTCATCCATTTGTGGACGTTCCATTTTCATCTTTCCACTGCGAACTTTAGCTTTGCCTGTATTGGGATCCACTCCTTGAATATCACACAAAGCATACCATAATGGTAAATTGAAATCGAAGTTATCCCAATCTCCAAAAGCATACGGAAACGCATTATCAATATCATCCGTATAGTCTGCATTTTGATTATTCAGCATTACATCTGGCTCAATTCCATCGGCATAATCCCCCCAATCCTTTGCATTGAACGAACGGAAAGTAATCGGAGCAAATTCGTAATAAGAGTTACCATATTTATACTCTTGCACCTCCATACCAACATTTTTTCCTTCAGTACGACTACCAAATAGTTTTACAGGGAAATCAATTCCTCTTAATCCACTAATTACCAATTCACTGGAAGAAGCTGTCTCTTCCGAGCAGATAATCCGTATGGAATTCAAACCTAAATCATCTCCATCACCAAACCGAATATACTCATCTGCACCAGAACTACGTTGCATCCTCATGAAAACATCAGAACGATGTGAAGAACCTGCAATAGAAGCTGATAAATAGCGTGACAATTCAACCGCACCTCCGTAATTATAACGTAAATCCAAGATTAAATCGGTAATACCTTCCGTTTTGAACTGCTGTATCATATATTTTAACTCTTCCGCATAATTCAAATCAAAACCTTGATAAACAAGGTAAGCCACATTCAAATTACCTTCTTTTTCTTTTATAAACATAGAATAAAGTACCGGATTGTTATTATAAGTACCTGTCGTCAAAATAACACTTCCATCTACCAATTCATATTTTTGCAAATCTTCATTAGGCACATAGCGTCTATATCCAATATTGAATGATTCTCCTCCACTTGCATAATATAATGCATTCATGTATTGCTGGTAGTTGTTTTTATTCAAAGTTACCCCATTCACAGCAACAATTACATCACCGCGTCTTAATCCAGCTTTTGCTGCAGGAGAATCAACAAATACATATCCAATAGACAAACCGATTGTCGTTCTATCTGCCATATAGGAAGAGAAAAATGTTCCTAATCCTGTTCCTACCATGCTTGTAGCACGAGTTGTGGCACGAGTATCGCTAGAACCCACTTTTTCAATATATGAATAAATATAACGTTGACCGGCATTCACAGAATATGCACGGGAAATTCCTCCATCTTCTGTATTTGTTTTCATCTTCAGAAGGTAGGTAGATAAAAAGTTATCATACGAAACATTTTTGCAATCAACTTCCAGTGTATTATACTCATCCTTGAATAGATAATGTTCCTTCAAATAGTTATGCATAAATTCGTTTAAAGCAATATCCGCAGAAGATACGTCACCAGATCCTGATTGTGTTATAGTACATACAACTTCAGGTGTTTTATATCCCTCAACTTGCACAAGTACTGTCAGTATTCGTTCCTGTCCGGCTTCATTTTTATCAACTTTTACCCTAAATCCTCCTTTACCGGCAGCAGAATTACCACTGGTATTAGTAATAGCCGCCCAGTCCGATCCTGTAGAGTATTGTAAAGAAGGAGTCCATTTTCCAGAAGCAGTAAACGAGATCTCAACAGTCTCCCCATAAAGTGAAACAGTCTTTTCCATTTCACTGCTAATTGCAGTGATTCCATTATCCGTACCGCCAACTTCTCCTCCGTCATCACTATCCGAACAATTACTGAAAGCAATCAGACACAAAGCAAGCAATACTACACTATAAAAGCTATTAAATAAGTTTTTCATCTATTATTTTATTAAATTAGAAATTAAAATTATTGCGTCGGAGCATCTACTACAGTTTTAGAAACCTCGTAAAAACGTCCTTCTTCATCTATCCAGGTAACATTGATATTAGTTGGCAATGTTCCATAAGTACTTCCCGAATAAGTTGTTGTTTGTTTTACACCATTTTGCATCACATACCTGATTTGTTCATCATACATACCAGTCAGGTAATCTGCTGGCCCTGCAAATACATAAAAGACTTTGCAGGCAGACTTCGGTTTCACAGTATAAGAAACGGTGTAGAATTTGTCTTTTTCTATCTTGTCAATTGTTACTTCCGGAACACTGGCATTCCACAAATCGGCGTCCCTTTCTTTTCGCACATAAGTCGGCTTTGCACTTGTATATTCCTTCTTTGTCACAGTCGAAGAAGGATTACCATCAGCATCAACTGCTATCATGAACAGTACATATTCTGAATTAAATGCAATATCCTCAATCACCAGTTGATGATTCTTCAGTTCAGCAGCAACAATTTCAGTAACATTACCATTCATAATTAATGCTTGCTTTACTGTTTCTTCATTTCCCCAATACGGATAGCTTTTGAAATCACTCAATTTCATGTGGACATAACGGAATTTCACCGGATTTCCGGTCGGGGTCAGTGTTAGTGTTGTAGACACGGTTCCTGCCTCTATTGCCACATCCACCGAAATAGAAGAATTATAGGATATTTCCTTGGAATCAGCTTGCACTTTGACTAATGACCCGAGTTGTCCTTTCTCATTCAATGCTACTGCAACCAAAAAGCCTTTTGTTCCCGGTTCTAAAGAAGCTCTTTCAAAGTTTTTTGCCTCTTTGGAAGAATCTCCGTTTGTAATAAGATAGGAAATAACCTCTTTGTCAGTGCTATAATTTGCCAAAGTCTGTTCTTTCATATAAGAATAATAGAACTTATAACAGTCAGTTCCCGGAGTAATGGTCGCACTAACACTTGAAACTGTAGCAACAATATTACCGATATTTATGGTTGCCGTTCCGTCATACGTTAACGCAGGAACGGGAATCTCCACCGCTACTAGTTCTTCTGTTTTATACCCCTTTTCTTCTTTATAAGGGATAGCCCAAAGTACGTATGTTGTTCCTGGTATTACTTTCGGAAGAAAATCCAACACTTTTCCCTCCAATGGCCCATTATAATCCGAATACTGTTTAGTTCCGCCACCATAAGCCAAATCGTCAATAACCCCTTCTGGTGAATAATTGGACTTATCTACAATCCCTGTGTAAAAAACGTCACAGCCCTTTCTAATTGCAGAAACCGTTGCACCTTCAAAAGTAATATCCGAAACCTTCAGTTCTACAGTTGCAGCAGTCTTAATCACGCTGGCAATCACATCATCAGGCAAATATGCACTACCAGCCTCAGATGAAGGTACTGCCCAAATCATATACGTCTTTCCAGCTTCGGGATCCTTACCTATCAGTTCAGCCAACGGCATTTTATCAAGAGCCTCTGTCTTCATATACATACGGGCAGTATATCCGTTTACTAATTCTGCTACAGCCTCTGCACTATATTCATTGATTTCCAATACTCCCAAATAATACATTTCTATGCCATTCATCAAAGTAGTAGAAACTGTCTGCCCCACAGTAGATATAACTATAGGAGCATCCCCTATGATTACGGGAATCTCTGCGATAATACTCTGTCCGTTGGATGCAACAGCCATTATAGCTACTTTGCCACTCGTCTCTGCATACTGATTTTCTGCCACAGGAGCAGTAATAGTCAGCCCTTTTCCTGTCAGGGAAGCTTGCCAACCATCAGGTTTTGTTACGGTATACTTCGAAATTCCACTCATTTCAACTGAAATCAATTTCTCCTCACCGTTCGTAAAGTATTGCTTTCCGGACAATATATCACATTTCAGTTCCTTAGATTTCGACAACTTTAATATTGTGCCATCTTTCAGAGTAAAATACGCATAATCATCATCCTGACTAACTCCACTAAAAAGAGAGGTATCTCCCGTTCCTTCTCCGGACGCGTAAACACCGGTAAGTTCCCAAGTCTTGCCACCGTC
>OMEW01000747.1_pt1 | contig 15704 bp, 10 predicted proteins | sample 1645471 | NCBI WGS metagenome assembly OMEW01 (sample SAMEA103958126, study PRJEB25191) | human gut metagenome | reverse complement strand
TTCCAGACGAGCGATCAATTCCTTATCGAACATATCGTTCAAGAACTTGATATCCTCCATACAGTTATCCAACGCCCATTGTACGCAATATTTAATGAACTCCTCGGCCAACTCCATATTGTCCGTGATATCATTAAAAGCGACTTCCGGCTCAATCATCCAGAATTCCGCCAAATGACGAGGCGTATTTGAGTTCTCAGCGCGGAACGTAGGGCCAAACGTATAAATCTGTCCCAAGGCTGTAGCTGCCAACTCACCCTCCAACTGTCCGGAAACCGTCAAGCTAGCCTGCTTGCCGAAGAAATCGTCCTCATAAATGATAGAGCCATTCTCATCCTTTTTCAAGTCGTACAAATTTTTGGTAGTAACTTGGAACATCTGTCCGGCACCCTCACAGTCGGAAGCCGTGATGATCGGCGTATGGAAATAGAAAAAGCCTCTATCATGGAAAAACTTATGGATAGCGTAAGCCATATTGTGACGAATACGGAATACCGCGCCAAATGTATTCGTACGAGGACGCAAGTGAGCGATCTCACGTAAAAACTCCATGGAGTGTCCCTTTTTCTGCAACGGATAAGTAGCTGGATCAGCCGTACCGAAGATCTCAATCTCGGTAGCCTGTATCTCCACGCTTTGCCCCTTGCCTTGGGATTGTGTCAAGATACCGTTTACGCTGATACTAGCTCCCGTGGTAATCGGTTTCAAGAACTCATCACCCAATTTATCTACATCCACAACGATCTGAACATTATTGATTGTAGAACCGTCATTCAAGGCGATAAAATTCACCTGTTTGCTACCACGGCGGGTGCGAACCCATCCTTTCACATTAACCATAGCGCCAATGTCTGTGCGCTTCAACAGGTCAACAATTTTTGTTCTACCAATCTTTTCCATTTAACTTTTTCTTTTTAGATACAAGAAGACGAGGTTTCAAATGCAGGATGAATTCTTTCCTGCTTTCTTTCCCCGTCCTCTGTCAAGTTGTTATTTATTGACTTATTACTCAAACGAACCCATGCGGAGGTAGTTTACTTCTGCTTCCGACAGGTAACGCCAGTCTCCGCGACGCAGACCTTTTTTGGTCAGCCCGGCGAAGAATACACGGTCGAGTTTTACTACTTTATAACCCAGTGATTCGAAAATACGGCGAACGATACGGTTCTTACCGGAGTGAATTTCGATACCTACCTGGTCTTTCTTGAAATCATCTGTATAGCTGATCGCATCTGCATGGATTTCGCCATCTTCCAACTGGATACCAGCTGCAATCTGCTCCATATCTGCTTTAGTCAGGTTCTTGTCCAGATGAACATGATAAATTTTCTTCTTCAGGAATTTCGGGTGTGTCAGCTTGGAAGCCAGATCACCGTCATTCGTCAGTAACAGTACACCAGTCGTGTTACGGTCCAGACGTCCTACCGGATAAATACGTTCGTTGCAAGCGCCTTTCACCAAATCCATTACTGTACGGCGTTCCTGCGGATCATCCGATGTAGTAACGGTATCTTTCGGTTTATTCAGCAATACGTATACTTTGCGTTCGATGCTTACCGGTTCGTCGTGGAACTTAACCACATCCGAACGTTTGATCTTCGTACCCAATTCCGTTACCACTTCACCGTTTACAGAAACCACACCTGCTGTGATAAATTCATCAGCCTCACGACGGGAGCAAACACCTGCGTTAGCCAGGAACTTATTCAGACGAATCGGTTCATTCGGATCAACGAACTGTTCCTTGTACTCGATCTGTTTCTTTACGCTATACTTAGCGTTCGGATCATAATCGCCGGTACGCGGACGAGGACGATATCCTCCTTGACGGTCGTTATTATATCTCGGACGATAACCTCCACCGCCGTTGTTGCTGCGATAGCCGCCACCTTCGCCGTTATTGAAACGGGGACGATACGGACGGTCACCACCTTCACGGTTGTAAGAAGGACGTTGAGGACGGTCATAAGAACCACCTTCGCGGTTGTAAGGACGTTGCGGGCGTTCACCTCCTTCATTATTGTTATTGAAGCGAGGACGATACGGACGATCTCCACCTTCACGATTGTAAGAAGGACGTTGGGGACGGTCGCCATAAGAGCGGTCACCGTACGAACGCTGCGGGCGTTCGCCTCCTTCATTGTTGGCATTAAATCGCGGGCGATACGGACGATCCCCGCCTTCACGGTTGTAAGAAGGGCGATACGGACGTTCTCCACCTTCTCTGTTGTAAGACCTGTTACCATCACGGCCGGCACCTGTATTCTCTTCATTGAAAGAATTTTCGCGCCATTCTTCGTTTTCTGTGCTCATTTTTTTATTCGAATAAAATTAGACTTTGGCCTCACGGCCTATTTAAAAAACACGTTTATTATATAAGTAAACAATTAAAGCCCCGTATATGTATGGGGAGTGATTGCTCTTAACTCTTTTTTAATATCTTCGCTTACATTCAATTCTTCGATAAACTCTTTAATAGAACTTTCTGTAATAGCTTGGTTGGTGCGGGTTAACGCTTTCAAAGCTTCATACGGATGCGGATAAGCCTCACGGCGCAGGATGGTCTGAATAGCTTCTGCCACTACACTCCAACAATTATCCAAATCACGATAAATAGCCGGTTCGTTCAATAACAGTTTGCGCAATCCCTTCAAAGAGCTCTGGATGGCAATCACGATATGACCGAAAGGTACACCGACATTACGCAACACTGTTGAGTCTGTCAAGTCACGCTGCAAACGGGAAACAGGAAGCTTCACAGCCAAATGTTCCAGAATAGACGTTGCTATGCCCAGGTTACCTTCTGCATTTTCAAAGTCAATCGGATTCACTTTATGCGGCATAGCGCTCGAGCCTACTTCTCCAGCTTTGATCTTCTGCTTGAAGTACTCCATAGAGATGTACTGCCAGAAGTCACGATTCATATCCACCATGATGGTATTGATACGCTTCATAGCATCAAAAACAGCAGAGAGGTTATCATAGTTCGAAATCTGCGTTGTATATTCTTCGCGTTCCAGTCCCAGTTTTTCTGCAACAAACCGATTGCCGAATTGTTTCCAGTCATATTGAGGATAAGCCACGTGATGCGCATTGTAGTTTCCGGTAGCACCGCCAAACTTAGCGGTAAGCGGACATGCTTTCAACATAGCCAACTGACGTTCGAGACGGTAAACAAATACCATCACTTCTTTACCCAGACGGGTAGGAGAAGCCGGCTGACCGTGAGTTTTGGCAAGCATCGGAATGTTAGCCCATTCTGTCGCATAGGTTTTCAACTGTGCAATCAGCTCTTCAATCAACGGGTAATAAACCTGATCCAATGCCTCTTTGATAGAAAGAGGAACAGACGTATTGTTAATATCCTGAGAAGTCAGTCCGAAGTGGATAAACTCTTTATAATCATCCATTCCACCCATCTTGTCAAATTCTTCTTTCAGGAAGTATTCTACGGCTTTCACATCGTGGTTAGTTACACTTTCGATATCTTTAATGCGTTGTGCGTCTGCTTCGGAGAAGTTACGGTAGATATTCCGTAAAGTTTCAAACACACTACTATCGATTCCTTTCAATTGCGGCAAAGGAAGTTCGCACAAGGTGATAAAATACTCCACCTCTACCTGTACACGGTATTTAATCAGTGCAAATTCAGAGAAATAAGCTGCCAAAGCTTTAGTTTTGCCTCTATATCGACCATCAATCGGAGATATGGCCGTTAATACATCAAGTTCCATACGTTTTCTTAGATAATTATCAGACTGCAAAATTAACTCTTTTTCCTGAGTTATAAGATAAAAGGAGAAAGAAAGTTTGTATAAAAGAGGTAAGAAATAAAAAAAGTCTCACGAATTTCTTCGTAAGACTTCCTTTTTGGCGTGGGCGTTGACGGATTCGAACCGCCGACCCTCTGCTTGTAAGGCAGATGCTCTGAACCAGCTGAGCTAAACGCCCGTACACTTCCGTTTCAAAAGCGATGCAAAGGTACGGCATTTTTTGAATTCTGCAAACATTTCATGTATTATTTTTCAAGAAAGTTTTCATCAAATAAAGAAACACTCTGATTATCAGCAAATAATAATAAAAACTTTTTTCTTGCCACTTTCACTTCTTCCGGTTCATCTAATAAACAGAACAAAATAAAGATAGTCGCGCCTCTTTTTCTATCATTAATAATTAAAATAGAATCTGCAGGAAAACGAATTCCCAATAAAGATAGTAACGCAGGAACGCTTAAATCCGGGAAATAACTTTCCCAGTCAAACGTTAAACAACCTGTTTGCGAACAACACGTGCCGGATTCCCGACTGCCACACTGTCGTCGGGAATATCTTTCGTCACAACGCTCCCCGCCCCTATCACACAGCGATTGCCAATCGTCACGCCGGGACAGATAATAGCACCGCCACCAATCCAGCAGTCTTCGCCAATCGTCACCGGATAAGCATATTCCTTAGAGCCTCTTCTTTCCAGATAATCCATCGGATGATGCGGCGTATAAATCTGCACACAAGGTCCAACCAGCGTATGGGCGCCTATCGTAATATATCCTCCATCCAAGAAAGTGCAATTGGCATTCACAAATACATGTTCACCCAATTTGATTCCGTCTCCATGATCGCAATGGAAAGGCGGGCAGATTATTGAAGTTTCAGGAATCTCCGGTACCAGTTCTTCCAATAATTCCCGATACCCCGCATCATAAGTGCTCATTCCCCGCATACGCGCCAGCAGCTTCTTGGCATGTTCAAAACGCACCTGCAATTCCGGCGCAGCCATATCAGCCAACTGGCTACTACGCATCTTTTCTACTTCCGTCATACTTTATATTTCTTTACCGTTAGTAAATACAAACTTCTTTTCATCCGAAAGAGATTCGTTAAATTCGAATCCTTCCCAGGAGAAGCTTTTCAAACCCTCCGGATTTTCGATTCTGTTCTTCAGAATGAACCGCGTCATTTCACCACGGGACATCTTGATATAGATCACTATCGAAGCTAATTTCCCGTTCTTCCACACCTGAAATTCGGGAGTAACGACACGCACTTCTCTCTCCACACGTTTCCAATCGAACAAACTTTTCATCTCGTCGCTGGCCAGATTGCAGAGTATGCCTCCCGCTTTCTTTATATCTTCGATGAAGACATCCGTCAGACGGGATTTCCAATAAGAGAACATGGTCTGATTACCCGGTTCCGGCAACACTACATCTCCTTCCAAGCGGTAGGAACGAATGACATCTAAAGGCCTTAACAACCCATAACAAAAAGAAGTCAACCGCAGATGTTCCTGCGCATATTCAAATTCTTCTTTCGAGAAATCTTTTGCATTCAGTCGCTTGAATACAATTCCGGTATAAGCCAGCAAAGCGGGCAGTTCCGATGTGTCTTCTGCATGAAAAGCCTGATAACGCTTATAATTCTCCACCGCCATCCTAGCATTTATACGCAACAGGCGTTCCAGTTCATCCACCGAAAACTGTGACATCTGCAAAGCAATCCCGGAAGCTTCTTTTTGAAATCGTGGAACTGTCTTCAAAGGTACTTTCACCTTTGAAGTCTCACTCATAGTCTTGGCACAAGATAGAAGTACTAACATTGTTTTATCTGATTTTATCTTTTCAAGAAACAAAAATAAAAAATAAATCGCTTCTCTTGCTGATGGATAGACAGATTCTACTTAGTTTCAACCAATAATTAACTTTAATCATTTATTAATAACAAAAACACTCCCTATATAGAACACACTCTGATGTGCTATATTTACTAATAAAAAGAAACTCCCTCTTTGGACAAGCCAAAGAGAGAGTTCTCCTTATCTAATAGACAGCTAAAGCTGTTTTTATTTATATTCCTGCCAGCTCTTAATCTGAATATCATTCAGTTTCAATTCGCAGAATGCTTCAATAAAGGCGCTTGCCAAACGAGCATTGGTAATCAACGGAATGTTATGATCGATTGCACCGCGACGGATACGATAACCGTTCGTCAACTCACGCTTGCTGTGATTCTTCGGAATATTAACGATCAAATCAAACTTATGGTCAGCAATCATCTTCATGACGTTGTTCTCTGCACCCGGCTTTTCATCCGGCCAGTAAACCGGAGTAGTTTCTACACCGTGAGCGTTCAAGAAAGCTGCTGTTCCGGCAGTTGCGTAAATCTGATAGCCCTTAGCGAACAGCATACGGCTGGCATCCAGCAAATCTACTTTCGACTTCATTGCACCGGAAGAGAACATCACTGCTTTTTCAGGAATTTTGAATCCGGTAGCAATCATTGAATTCAGCAATGCTTCAGAGAAATCGTCACCGATACATCCCACTTCACCTGTAGAAGACATGTCTACGCCCAATACCGGGTCAGCCTTGTGCAGACGAGAGAAAGAGAATTGAGAAGCTTTTACACCAATCCAGTCGATATCGAATGCCGACTTATCCGGGCGTGAGTATGGAGCATCCAGCATGATGCGGGTAGCAGTTTCGATAAAGTTACGTTTCAGAACTTTAGAAACAAACGGGAAGCTACGAGAAGCACGCAAGTTACATTCGATTACTTTCACTTCGTTGTTACGAGCCAGGAACTGGATATTGAACGGACCGGAGATATTGAGTTCTTTAGCAATCTGACGGCTGATCTTCTTGATGCGACGAGCTGTTGCAAAGTAAATCTTCTGTGCCGGGAATACCAACGTAGCATCACCGGAGTGAACGCCCGCAAACTCTACGTGTTCGGAGATTGCGTATTCTACCACTTCACCATTCTGTGCAACGGCATCAAATTCAATCTCTTTCGTATTTTCAAGGAACTGGGAAACAACAACCGGATATTCTTTAGAAACTTCGGCAGCCATCTTCAGGAAGTTCTCCAATTCTTCATCGTCATAGCAAACATTCATTGCTGCTCCTGAAAGGACGTAAGAAGGACGAACCAATACCGGGTAGCCTACTTTTTCTACAAATCCCTTCACTTCTTCAAGACTGGTCAGTTCCATCCAAGCCGGTTGGTCGATACCCAGTTGGTCGAGCATAGCAGAGAACTTGTTACGGTTTTCAGCACGGTCGATAGAAATCGGAGAAGTACCCAATACAGGAACCGACTGACGGTAAAGTTTCATAGCCAGGTTGTTCGGGATTTGTCCGCCTACCGAGACGATCACACCACGAGGTTGTTCGAGGTCGATTACATCAAGTACACGTTCGAACGAAAGTTCGTCGAAGTAGAGACGGTCGCACATATCATAGTCAGTAGAAACCGTTTCAGGGTTGTAGTTAATCATGATAGACTTGTAACCCAGTTTGCGGGCAGTCTGAACTGCATTCACCGAGCACCAGTCAAATTCTACAGAGCTACCGATACGGTAAGCACCCGACCCCAGTACAACTACTGATTTTTCATTCTTATAATAGTTTACATCGTAGCCTTCCACTGCATAAGTCATATACAGATAGTTAGTCAGTTCCGGATGTTCGGAAGCAACTGTATTAATACGTTTTACAGCCGGGAGGATACCCATAGATTTACGATGAGCACGCACTGCCAGATTTTCTTTCTCCATGTTTCCGGTTGGATTCAGTACGAAACGGGCAATCTGGAAGTCAGAGAAACCTAACACTTTAGCTTCACGCATTACATCGGCAGGTATATCTTCCACCTTATTATAGGTAGACAGTTTCGCTTTGTAGTCTACGATATTTTTCAGTTTGCCAAGGAACCATGGGTCGATCTTTGTCAGGTCGTGGATACGTTCGATGGTATACCCTTCTTCCATTGCTTGCGCGATAGCGAAAACACGCAAGTCAGTCGGGCGAGAAAGTTCTTTATCAAGATCATCAAAGTGCAGTTCGTCATTACCTACGAAACCGTGCATTCCCTGACCGATCATACGAAGGCCTTTCTGGATGATTTCTTCGAAAGAGCGACCGATAGACATGATTTCACCTACTGATTTCATGCTTGAACCGATTTCACGGGATACACCGGCAAACTTCGTCAAGTCCCAACGAGGGATTTTACAGATATAGTAGTCAAGTTGCGGAGCTACGTATGCAGAGTTCGGAGTTCCCATCTCACCAATCTGGTCAAGTGTGTAACCAAGTGCCACTTTAGCAGCTACGAATGCCAACGGATAACCGGTAGCCTTAGAAGCCAATGCAGAAGAACGGCTCAAACGGGCATTTACTTCAATCACACGGTAGTCATCCGTTTCAGAGTTGAAAGCATACTGAATGTTACATTCACCCACAATACCGAGGTGACGGATACATTTGGTAGAAAGTTCTTTCAACAAAGCCAGTTCTTTATCATCCAGCGAGCAGGTCGGAGCTACTACAATTGATTCGCCGGTATGAATACCCAGCGGATCGAAGTTTTCCATGCTGGCTACTGTGAAGCAATGGTCGTTAGCGTCACGGATCACTTCAAATTCGATTTCTTTCCAGCCTTTCAAAGACTCTTCTACCAGAATTTGTTTGGAGAAAGCAAATGAGCTCTCTGCCAATTTCAGGAATTCTTCTTCATTGGCACAGATACCGCTACCAAGACCACCCAGTGCATAAGCAGAACGCACCATGACAGGATAACCAATTCTGCGTGCAGCAGCAATGGCATCTTCCATGTTTTCTACTGCCTGGCTGACCGGAGTTTTCATTTCTATCTCGTCCAGCTTCTTCACAAACAGGTCACGGTCTTCTGTATACATGATAGCTTCTACCGAAGTTCCAAGTACCTTTACTCCATACTTATCAAGAACACCTTGTGTGTAAAGTTCAGCACCACAGTTCAATGCAGTCTGTCCGCCGAATGCCAAAAGGATACCATCGGGACGTTCTTTTTTGATAATTTCTTCTACGAAATAAGTATTCACGGGAAGGAAATACACTTTATCGGCAATACCTTCAGAAGTCTGAATGGTTGCGATGTTCGGGTTTACCAATACTGAGCTGATACCTTCTTCTTTCAAAGCTTTCAGTGCTTGTGAGCCTGAGTAGTCGAACTCTCCGGCTTGTCCGATTTTGAGTGCTCCAGAACCCAAAACGAGAACTTTCTTGATTTCCTTTTCCATTTCTTTTGTTGTTATAATAAGTTGTTATTTCTAAGTTCGTTCATAAAAAAAATGCGTTACCCTCAAAAAAGGATTAACGCATTACCAAAGAACTAAAATATCGTTTTTGGAAATAAAAGAAGAAGCCTGCCGTTTCCGGGTGCAAAACATCCGAATGTAAATAATACTTGCTTCTAATTTCCTGTTGATTCATTGTTGACTTCAAAATTTGTGCAAAGTAACGACATATTTTGCACATGACAAAAAGATATGTTCACTTTTTTACTGAAATAATTTACCGCGTTAATGAAACAGTCGTTTTTCCATTGGCTTTTAATGATTACATTCTTATCTTAAGCAGGCACAAATCATGAAGTAACTGCATTTTGATGTTTCTTTCAGTTTTTATCCTTATCTTTGTCGCCATTATATAATAAGGTAATAAATATGGGAAAAGAAAAAATCATATTGACGGGCGACCGTCCTACCGGAAGACTTCATATCGGTCACTATGTAGGTTCGTTGAAACGCAGAGTTGACCTGCAAAACGCAGGTGATTATAGTAAGATGTTTATCTTCATTGCCGATTCACAGGCATTGACAGACAATATAGACAATCCGGAAAAGGTGCGTCAGAATGTAATCGAAGTTGCTCTTGATTATCTGGCTTGTGGTATTGATCCGACTAAAGCTACGATTTTCATCCAGTCGCAAATACCGGAACTATGCGAACTTAGTTTCTATTATATGGATCTTGTCAGCGTATCCCGCCTGCAACGTAACCCGACCGTGAAATCGGAAATCCAGATGCGTAACTTTGAAGCAAGTATTCCCGTAGGTTTCTTCACTTATCCCATCAGCCAGGCAGCAGACATTACAGCATTCCGCGCAACGACTGTCCCTGTGGGTGAAGACCAGGAACCGATGCTCGAACAGGCTCGCGAAATCGTTCGCCGTTTCAACTATATATATGGTGAGACATTGGTAGAACCGGAAATCCTGTTGCCGGACAATGCAGCTTGTCTGCGTCTTCCGGGAACTGACGGTAAAGCTAAAATGAGTAAATCGCTCGGAAACTGCATCTACCTTTCGGAAGAACCGGAAGAAATCCAAAAGAAAATCATGAGTATGTATACCGACCCGGGGCATCTCCGCGTACAAGATCCGGGAAAAATTGAAGGTAATACGGTATTTACTTACCTAGATGCTTTCTGCCTCCCCGAACATTTCGAACGTTATTTACCGGATTATCCGAATCTGGCAGAACTGAAAGCGCATTATCAACGCGGCGGATTGGGTGACGTAAAAGTGAAACGCTTCCTGAATTCCATCATGCAGGAGACTTTGGAACCGATTCGCAATCGTCGCAAGGAGTTCAGCAAGGATATCCCTGCTATCTACGAGATGCTTCAGCAAGGCTGCGAAGTGGCAAGGGCTGCGGCTGCCGAGACTTTGGCTGACGTGAAGAAGGCGATGAAGATTAATTATTTTGATGATAAGGAATTAATCGAAGAGCAGGTGAAACGTTTCTCGCAAGAGTAAAAGATTTCGTCTGGGAATAAACATAATTATAAGGTAAAGGCTGCCCTTCTTTTGTAGAACAGGCAGCCTTTCTTATCGGATATTTTTCAAAGATTCAGTTTGTTTCTTCCTCGTCATTCTTGAACAACACATCCTTTAGTTTCTGATAAAGGAATGAAAGTATCAGCAATATCAATCCCAGAATGATAAATACAATAATCTTGCCAATGGTCGGCATAGCCCATAAATCATCAAAGACGAGTTTGAGCAGGACTAATCCGAAAGTCGCAAGGCTCACCATGCGGAGTAGTTTCTGATGCAGGCGCATGCCCAACCCCATTTGGACGAACCCGGCAATGCTTAATGAGAGTGACAGCCCGGCACTGAAATCGTCCACTCCTACTTGCCAAAGGAAAGAGCGTACCATTGTCAGCCAAAGGAGCGTGGCAAGAATATTCAGATATACGGTGAAACGGGATTTTATGCCGATTGATATATAGTACATACGTGCTACATAATACAAATTCGCTATTACGAACACAGCTGTCAGCCATGGTAGTACAACAGGAGGGGAAGTCCATATTCTCTGGTCGCCCCATATATTTATAATATATACAAGTACGTTTGCCCCAATAGTCAAGATATAAGAAGTGAGATGTTTCGTTATCGGGAATCGTTTTCTGAAAGCATAGCAAACACTCGAAATGGATATGGCTGTAAACAAGAACATAGCTCCGCTTCTCGTCTCCCCTTCAAAATACAAATTGAATTCCATCATAAATGTATAATAAAGTATGATTACGGAGACGATAAGCATAAAAGGATTCCAAAAGCTGTATTTCAACCGGCGTGCCGTAGAGAAGAAGGAATGATAATATTCCATTAATAAAGCAAATGCTCCTGTCGCTAATCCCACAAACAAAGAGGTGGCAAATGAACTATTCAGAAAAATTGTATCCAAGGAATGATGTTCAAACATCACACCATACACATCCATCAAGTAAGAAACGAAAGTGAGTCCTACCAGGACTTTAGCCGCATACTCATATACTCTAATTTTCGACTTAACATAGAGCCACAACAGCAATACCATTTCCGATGCCCAAAGCAAGGTTATATAGTTTCCGTCCAGTTGAATCGGAACTGTAATGGAGACAAATGTCAGCACAAGCCCCAACGTGGTATGCACGAGGAATTTATATTCCTTCCTATTCTTCCACAACCAAAGAACCAGTCCTAAATTAACAAGAGCGATAAACAGGCTCAACAAGCCGCTTGCTTTGAAAGACAATCCCATATTCTGCAAGAATAAGGCTCCTGAAAGCAAATAGATAAAATTATTCGTTATAATGACGAATACTAATCCCCGGCTCATCGTCCGCATATTCTCTCCACGAAGGATAGAGAACACCGGAAGTAGAAAGATAAAATAGAACAGAGTAGCAAACCAAAACAGATGGTTCGAAATAACCATAGAACTAGAGGTATAGTTAAACAAAAGAAAGATTCCCATTATCAGGCAAGTAAAGACAAATGAAATCATTGGAAGTTCACTCCACTTTTTATAAATGGAAAGTCCGAACATACCCAGGTTTAATATGCTCACGTAAGTGAACAGTACCAAATAACTTCCTTCCCCGCTACTCACTATGAATGGCGCAAGGAATCCTCCTACAAGAGAAATGATAGCCAACTCACGCCGATTATATACCACAGACAGAATAGACATAAACACTGTGACACCAATCAGAATGATAAAGGCCATAGTCTGCGAGAAAATATGATAATAATGGAAAGCAATGGCAACTGTAAGATAGAACACAGCGAAAGCACCACCCGCAAGCAGCGAACTGAAGGTTCGGTATTTCTTTTGCAACCGTTCGGCAACAGCCAGCAATACAGTTCCCGTCAAGAAACCAAGCACGGTACGGAAGGTTTCATTAATCCAGTTTTTATCAATGGCATACTTTACAAAGAAGCCTACACCGATTACAAATATAAGGATACCAATCTTCCCGAAAAGGTTCTCACCGATGAATTTTTCATAGTTCACCTGCTTCTTTTGTTTCGGAACAGTCGGGGCAACCGGAACAACCGGAGTAACCGGTACAACTGGCACAGTCGAAGATTCAGCGGATTCCTTCCGAACAGCCTCTACGCAAACTTCCTCCATTCTTGTTTCAAGCGTCTTTTCAGGCGTCTTTTCCAATGTCTCACGGACAACTGCTTCAACAACCGGTTCGTGTTTTTCCTGAACAGCCTCTTCTCGTTGTCCGGTCTTTACTACCGTAACATGCTCTGCCGCTTGAGGCATCACAGGAATATCTTTTGTTTCTTTTTCTGATATTTCCTCTTTCGGCTTGGAGGCTTCAGCAACAGAATTTTGCTGAACCTTGAGATAATCTTCCATCCGTTTCTTGATCTCATTCAACTCTTTCTCTATCTTTCCGAAGCGATTGTCCAACCTACTCAATAAAATAAATAACATAACCAAAACGAGTAGTGCATATACAGTATTAAAGTCGTCCATAATATTCCAGATTTGAGTTCTATATCACAAATATAGATAATTATTAATAGCTCCAATCAATTGTTATTAAATTATTTGGATTATCCCAATAATGCAATTTTACATCAATTGCATAAATCAGGATACAAATCCTCTAAATCAGGAAAAAAATCTCCTCATTTTATAAAAAAGAATAGAGCTTACAAATTCCAAACAATTATACGGCTTTTATTCTTCTTTTTCCTATCTTTGCCACAATATCAATAAAAATCACACAAATTATTCACTTAAACACAAGAAGCATGAAGCACCTTAAATTTCTATTTGCACTTGGCGGCATTCTTTTCTTATCTTGCCAAACAGTATCCGCACGTGGTTTAAAAATCCCTTTCGGCGACCGCGAAGTATTAACCAAAGTAGCAGATTTGCCTGATACCGAAGAGTACCAAACAGACGATGGAAACTACATTGATCTGGCAACTTTCCATCAGGAGTTCAACATCGCTTACCTTCTCCCTCTATACATAGAGAAAGAGCCTCGCCTGGTCGGCTATTGCGAAAAGGAAGACACTTACTATGAACTGACGGAAGAACAACTGGCTACCATCCTAAAAGAAAATAATTTGGATGGAGAGAAGTTGAACAAGATCGGTTTCTATTCCCGTTATGGCGGTAAAGCTGTCGGACTTCTTATAATTGCCCTTATCATTTGGGGATGTATTCCTGGAAAAAAAAAAGAAGTGAAACCCGTGGAAGTATAAAACAAACCATTATTAATAACATTAAAAAGTACAAACTATGTCTATTTACACCTTTATTCCGGTCATTTTCATTGTTCTATATCTAGGATACTGGTTTTACATGAAAAACAAAAACTCGAAACAGGCACAAGTAGTGAACAACACCGATTTCAAAGCTGAATTTGCAAATGCAGAACAGTATAAAAAACTCTGCTTAAACTCTGATTTATCTTTCCTGAAAGAAGCTATGGGAGAAGAAAAAATTGACGCTTTCAACTATGCCAGCAATGAGTATGGTGTAGCATCCGCACTCAAAGACGGAATGAAAGATAAGCTGAAAGGAATGGCCACCTTAGGAACTGTACGTTTCAATACCGTACAAACTCCCAAATATCTGGTATTGAGCGGAGACAATCTGCACCTATTCGATACAGACACAGATGGAGAAATCGACAATCATTTTGTATTCAATCAGGCGCGTCTTGAAAATTCCCGTCTCATCGCAATTCCTATGGAGGGACAAGTACAAGCACAGGCACAAGCCAGAGGAAACAACGTGAAAGCATACAAACTTTCATTGCAAACCGACGAGAAACCTGTTGAACTCATTATCTACTCCTGTCTGATATTTACAAATATCCCGGAGATTCCGACAGATCTACAAGAAACAATACAGGATATTATCATTGGCAATGACTTCTTGAAACAATTGGGTGACAAATATCCTAATTTGAAAGTCTCATTGCCGATATTTAGCTAAAGAAGGACATATACTTAGAAAAAATAACAGCGGAAGGTTAGCTAGTTACCAAACATTATGCGTCCCGGCGGATTTGCAATCCGCCGTTCTCCGAGTATCAGGATTTATAATCCGCAATACACCTATACTTTAATATATAGTTCGGATTAAAAATCCTGATGCTCAAAGCAATCGGATTACAAATCCGATTGAGACATGCGGCTAAAAGAGTATTTCAGCGATCATCAGATTATGCAACGTTCCGACTTTCAAGGCATCACGGGGATGGTACGTTCCACAGCCATGATTCATATTCGCCGACTCCGTCAGGAAGGCAAGCTGCAGAATATCGGCATTCCCAGTCAACCTATTTATGTGCCGGCCCCAGGATTTTATGGAAAGTCCAGAGATTATCAGCCTGTCAAATAAACTAAAACAAAATAAAATACCAGAGGAGATACCCCAAAATAACAGATATAAAAAAGGCGGCTGAAAGCATGAACCTCTCTTTTCAAGGTTCGCTTTCAGCCGCTATCTCTTTCCAGCAAGCGATTACAGAGAATCGCTGAATGCTGAAATCGCTTTTTTACTTTTTATTACTGTGCAGATTCTACCAATACTACACGGTTCAGAATCGGTTGACCGAATTTGTCAACACCACCACCGGCTGCAACTTTCAGTCTATCGGCAGAGATGCCATACTTCTTAACCAACAAGTCTTTAACAACCTGTGCACGTTCCAAACTTAACTTCTGATTGAAAGCAGGAGTACCGGTTGCAGAGTCAGCATATCCGTTGATTGTGTATGTAGCATTCGGAGATTCTTTTATCTTGCTGGCAAGATATGACAAGTTCATTTCTTCTTGCGGAGATAATTTATCAGAACCGATCTTGAAGAATACGGTACGCGGAGCAATGTTAGTATCTGTGATAACAACTTCTTCAGTATCTTCTACTTCTACTGGTTGTTGTGCATTTGCCAACTGTTGTTGCAATTGCATATTAGCTGCTGCCATTGCATTCATCTGATTACGCATCTGATTCAATTCGAGTTCAGAGATAATCTGTGGAGTAGGACGTTGGAATCCGCGGGTAGGGAAGTAATAAGTCACACCGAGGGTAGCACCTAAGATACCGTCATAATCGGGTTTACCTC
>OMEW01000707.1_pt1 | contig 16659 bp, 9 predicted proteins | sample 1645471 | NCBI WGS metagenome assembly OMEW01 (sample SAMEA103958126, study PRJEB25191) | human gut metagenome | reverse complement strand
GCGGACAAAGGACGGCTTATGCAAAAAAATCACCGCACCATGAGAGGGTACGGTGATAAAATATTCAACACACAGATAATATGCCAATATACGGGTGAACGCTGTTCACCTCTGCATATGTTAGGCTGAAAAGACTATTTCTTTTTACGCTTTGCACATATCGCCAAACCTGCTCCAGCGGCTATTATTGCGGCTGTAACGCCTGCCGCCGCACCTGTTGACGGATTTGTTGACGAATCGGTATTATAATTCTTTGAAGCCTGAGAGCCTGCTGTTTTGTCAGGGTTAGAAATATCATTTGAAGTGTTCTTCTTTTCTACATATGTAAAGCTTGCTCCGCCCACAACGTCCCCAAGCTTATACTCGTCATATGACTCTGCAAGGGTGCCTTCATTATTAGGGACTTTGTTTTCGCCCATGGTGCTTATTGTTACAGAAAGCTCATCATAGTCGCTGTTAAGCTTTGCAAGATACGCCTGAAACTCCTCTGATGTGGCTTTCTTTCCCTCGATGGTGTATGAAGTCACGCCTTTTTTGCTGTCATATTCTGCGGTGCAGATATCAGCGGTGAGACATTCACCAAGACAGCTAAAAAGCTTTCTCACTGCGTAATGCTCCTTGCCGTCCTCTGCATATCTATCCTCTGAGAGGTATGTTTTTTCGCCAGTCTGCTTGTTTACATAAGGCTTGAAGCCGAAGCCGTTCTCACCGTCGCCATGGTCGTTCGACACATTGGTATCCGCTAAAAAGCCTGCATTGCCCATACCGATAACGTCATAAAGCCTTAAAGCAGTACCTTCATCTAAGAGGTCTGCAATACCGCCGATAACAAAGTCAGGAACGCCGTCAAAGTTTAAATCCTCAAACCAACTGTTATAGCTCCAATCAACATCATCAGCAATTTCAGAAGGAACGTCAACCATCATCTCTTTAAGAAGATCGTTCATCTCGACTATTACGCTTGTCATATCGTCCTTTTTGTTCTCCGCCGTCATGACAACGCAGTTATACTCGTTATACATTTCCAGAAGCTTATCAGCGTCAGCCTTTGCAGTTTCATCTGATGTCAGCTCTGTATTTTCCACTTCAAGAGGGATAAATCTGCTGAGGGTGGACTTATAGTTATAATACTCGCTCTCGCTGACCTCTTTGCCGTCTGTTTTGTAAACAGTGCTGTCAGTTTCCAAATCGTATTCTTCCGAGCAAAGCTCCTTTTCAGTAACGCCTTTTTCAGGGTCAAAGGTCATAGTTTTTATCTTATCGTTACTTGAAAAATATGATACCTCCCCTGTATAAAGATCTCTGTAAGGCATATAATCAAAGCCCATAAATCCCGGAAAATACTGTCCGTTTGCAACAGTGTCATCTATCTTTATCTCCTTGCCGTCCTTGGTAAGAATAGAATAATGTCTGTCGCCGTCAGCCATTTCGCCGCCTATTATAAACTCAGGCACACCGTCATAATCCAGATCCATGAACCATGAGCCATAGTCGAAGTAGGTTTTATCGCCGTCTGCAACACTGTCCATACTCTTTAAAATATCAGGCAGCTTGCCGTCTATGAAATTGACGAAGTCTTCTCCTGCGTCCTTATCAAGAACATAGGAAGCGTCTGCCGAAGCTGTAGTGAACATCATGCTCGCTGACATAATGACCGCAATTGCCGCCGCACTTATCTTTTTTATCATACATATCACCCCACAAAATAGTTTTCATACATATACCTACTTAATATTTCATACATATATCTACTTTATATATAACATATATCAAATAAAAAGTCAAGGAAAAAACTGACCAAAGCACACACTTTGGTCAGTTTATCACTTTTTAGGAAAGGGTATTTAGCAATATTGTATTATTGCAGGTCGCCTCTGTTAAATTCTGAAAGCTCAAGACCCTCGTTTCTTTCAAGCGCCCAGCGGATATTCCACTCGCTTGTGAAAAGAAGCAGATAGTTGTCACGGAAGTCCTTGACAAGCTTTGTGTCACTTGAAAGCTTCAATGTCTTAGGGTCGATATCCTTGTTATCTATCCAGCGGATATAAGAATAAGGCAGACCCTCTTTGAAGAGGTCAACGTTGTACTCATTTTTCATTCTGTATTCAAAAACTTCAAGCTGAAGAACACCCACAACGCCCACGATAACTTCTTCCATACCGCTGTCAGGCTCATGGAATATCTGTATCGCACCCTCTTGTGCGATCTGTGTTGTACCCTTTACGAACTGCTTTCTCTTGAGGGTATCCTTCTGACGGACTCTCATAAAATGCTCAGGTGCAAAGGTCGGGATAGACTCGAACTCGAACTTTTTCTTTGGCGAGCAGATCGTATCGCCAATAGCGAAGATACCTGGGTCAAACACACCGATTATATCTCCTGCATAGGCTTCGTCAATCGTTGTTTTACGCTGTGCCATAAATTGGGTGGGCGATGAAAAACGCATGGTCTTTCCATGACGAACGTGCACATAGGGAGCATTGCGGACAAACTTGCCGGAGCAAATCTTACAGAATGCCACACAAGAACGGTGATTGGGATCAATATTGGCTGTGATCTTAAAGATGAATCCGGTGAATTTCGGTTCGTCGGGATTCACTTCACGCTCTTCTGCCTGTACGGGACGAGGACTGGGAGCTATCTCCACGAAACAGTTCAGCAGCTCTTGCACACCGAAGTTGTTCAACGCTGATCCGAAGAATACAGGTGCACAGTCTCCTGCGAGATAGGATTCCGAATCAAATTCGGGATAAACACCTTCGATCAGTTCCAGATCACCACGCAGCTTGTCTGCCAATGGCTTGCCAATCTGCTGATCCAGTTCTTCCGTATGAATATCGACTGCCACTTTTTCCGTTACCATCTGTTTGGATGGCTGGTACAAGTCCAGTTTCTGTTCGTAGATGTTGTATACTCCTTTGAAACGTGCTCCCTGCTCTATCGGCCAGGACAAGGGACGAACCTGAATCATCAGTTCTTCTTCGAGTTCATCGAGCAAGTCGAACGGATCTTTTCCTTCACGGTCCATTTTGTTGACGAAGATTATTACCGGAGTCTTTCTCATGCGGCATACCTCCATCAGTTTACGCGTCTGCGTTTCCACCCCCTTCGCACCGTCTACAACGATGATAACACTGTCTACAGCAGTCAGTGTGCGGTATGTATCTTCAGCAAAGTCCTGGTGACCCGGAGTATCGAGAATGTTGATTTTATAATCCCGATAGTCGAACTCCATCACGGAAGTCGTTACCGAAATACCACGTTGTTTCTCGATTTCCATCCAGTCGGACGTAGCCGTCTTTTTTATCTTATTACTCTTTACAGCACCTGCTACCTGTATCTGACCACCGAAAAGCAATAGCTTTTCCGTCAATGATGTCTTACCGGCATCCGGATGCGCAATAATGGCGAACGTTCGCCGTCTCAAAATTTCTGTATTATCTGCCATATATTAATATGAATGAAGAATGAAGAATGATGAATGATGAATGATGAAAGAAGAATTGTTACGCTATCTATAAAGCCGCATCGAAATTCTTCATTCTTCATTTTTCATTCCTAATTTTATCAAGCATTGTTTGAGGCTCTCCTCCCAATGAGGAATCTCTATATCGAACGTTGTTTTTATTTTTGTTTTATCAAGCACGGAATATGCCGGGCGGTTTGCTTTCGCGGGATATTCGGCTGTATGCAAAGGTTTCACTTTGCAGGTGGTTATTCCTGCCAGACGATGAATAGCTACCGTGAAATCATACCAGGAACAAACTCCCTCATTGCTGAAATGGTAGATGCCGCGGACTATACCTTTATTTATAATGGTATAGATGGCACGTGCCAGGTCATTAGCATAAGTCGGGGTTCCGATCTGGTCGAAAACAACTCCCAGACTGTCACGCTCTTTTCCAAGACGGATCATTGTCTTCACAAAATTATTGCCGAAAGTGGAATAAAGCCATGCAGTACGGATTACGACTGCTTTCTCGCAATAATTCATCACGTCATATTCTCCTTCCAGTTTGGTGGTGCCGTATACGGAGTCCGGACAAGGGTCGCAATCCTCCGTATACGGAGTGTGTGCAGTACCGTCAAAGACATAATCGGTAGATACCTGTATCATGGCGGCTCCGTTGAATTGTGCCGCACTTGCCAATTGTTTCGGTGCTTCGCAATTCAATTGATAGGCTAGTTCCGAATTATCTTCCGCTTTATCTACGGCCGTATATGCGGCACAGTTCACGACAAGCTCAATCCGCTTCTCTGCGATATAAGCCCAAACGGCTTGCTTGTCACAGATGTTAAGCTCCTCTACATCCGTGAAATAATACGTATGTTGCGGGTTCTCTTTTGCAAGCACCTGCATCTCATTGCCAAGCTGACCGTTGGCACCCGTTACCAAAATTCTCATTTATTCATCCAGTTTTAATTCACCTTTACGGTCTTTATCATAATAGTTTGCCAACATAGAAAGGAAACTAGTGATAGCTTCCACTGCCTTAGCAGTACCTTCACTGATAGGCTTTTTTTGAAGACGAAGCAGGAGCACTCCATACAACGCCTCAAAACAGGTCTCCAATTCGGGCTCGTCTTTCTTGCCGTTTTTATTCCGTAATTCTACTATAAACGGCAATGCCTTGAAATAGGCGGCACTGTAAAAAGGAAATTTAGGAGAAGAAGCCAATGCGTTATGCAATTCTGTCAGATTGATAATCACATTCTTATTAATCTGCAAATGACCTTTTTCCCGTACTCCTTCCTCACTCATCATCGTAATCAGGTTGGTATACCATTCTCTCATGGCAGGCTGCTGTTCTTCCGGATAGCGGGCAATTACATTTGCCTCCATCTCTTCCGGTTCACAATGATTGGCACGGATCAAGTCTTCCTCTTGCCACATATATATAAGGTATTCGGCAATATTCTTCTCTTTCAGTTGTTGTGCTATCTGATTCATTATGTTATCTCTTAATAAAGTGACTCTCCCAACAAAGTATAAATCAATCCGGCAACAGATACCAGCATTACGATACTTCCTACAACACGATTCAGTATCCAGATACCACGTAAATTGAATTTAGTGCGCACCTTATTCACAAAATAAGTGATACCCAACCACCAAGTCAATGCTCCTATAGCAATTGCAAGATATCCCGTGATCTCTTCAAACACCAGCACTCCCGGCTGCACAAAGGCAAAACGGGCAAAAAGTCCGATAAACAGGAAGATTATCAAGGGGTTGGATAGAGTGACGAAAAAGGCGGTAATAAAATTATGGAAATAAGAGCCTTTGCTGGACGAAGCCGGACGAATGGATTGTACCGGATTGCTACGAAAGGTATATATACCAAAAAGGAGTAACATGACACTCCCCAATAACTGCAGATAGAAAATATTCTTATTGATATAATCGAACACAAAACTCATCCCATAACCGGTGAGCAAAGCGTATGCTATATCGCTCAACGAGGCTCCCAGCCCCGTTACGAATCCGTACCAACGCCCTTTATTCAGAGTCCTCTGGATGCATAATACGCCCACCGGACCGAGGGGTGCGGACACAACAACGCCAATAATAAAGCCTTTCACTAATATATCGAATATTGTCTCTATCTGAATCATGTCGCAAATATCGCACTTTTTTGTGATATGGGGATAGTATATTAACGTTTTTTCCACACAAGAATCACTATATATAGCGATAATAAGTAAAACGTACATCGAAAAATAAACATATTAAATAAGGTATAGGGAATTTATTCTCTATTTTTTTCCTACCACCAACGAAATTGATTATCTTTGCGCCACAGAAAAAGAGAAGAGTTTCTCCTGCAGGAACTTCAATCGTAAAATCGTAAATCGTAAAATCGTAAATATACAACATGATTCTTTTTTTCAGAACCCCTTCCAAGAGCGTGATTGCCGTAGAGAGCAACCATCAGCTCACCCCTGACGAAAGTAATAAACTCTGCTGGCTTTTTGGCGAAGCCGTGATGGAAAGTGAAGAAAACCTGAAAGGCTGTTTCGTTGGCCCACGCCGCGAAATGATCACTCCCTGGAGTACAAACGCAGTAGAAATCACCCAAAACATGGGGCTCGAAGGCATAAGCCGCATCGAGGAGTACTTCCCTGTTAAGGACGAAAATGCCGATTACGACCCGATGCTCCAACGCATGTACAAAGGACTCGACCAAAACGTATTCACGACAAACCGTCAGCCGGAACCAATCATCTACATTGAAGATCTCGAAGTGTACAACGAAAAAGAAGGTTTGGCTCTTTCCAAAGAAGAAATGGACTACCTGAAGAAAGTAGAAAAGGACCTCGGACGGAAGCTGACCGACTCTGAAGTATTCGGTTTCGCACAAATCAACTCCGAACACTGCCGCCACAAAATTTTCGGCGGAACGTTTATCATCGACGGCGTAGAGCAGGAATCTTCCCTGTTCCAGATGATTAAAAAGACTACACAGGAAAATCCGAATAAAATAATCTCTGCTTATAAAGATAACGTAGCCTTCGCTGAAGGTCCGGTTGTGGAACAATTTGCTCCGGCAGATCATTCAAAACCTGATTTCTTCCAAGTAAAGGACATCAAGAGTGTTATCTCACTGAAAGCGGAAACTCATAACTTCCCTACTACTGTTGAGCCATTCAATGGTGCTTCTACCGGTACCGGCGGTGAAATCCGCGACCGTATGGGTGGTGGTAAAGGTTCATGGCCGATTGCAGGTACTGCAGTCTACATGACTTCTTATCCACGCACAGAAGAAGGACGCGAATGGGAAGAGATTCTTCCGGTACGCAAATGGCTATACCAGACTCCGGAACAGATTCTAATCAAAGCATCCAATGGTGCTTCCGACTTCGGTAACAAGTTCGGCCAACCGCTGATCTGCGGTTCGGTACTGACTTTCGAACATACAGAAAACAAAGAAGTTTATGGTTACGACAAAGTAATCATGCTTGCCGGTGGTGTTGGTTACGGTACACAACGCGACTGCCTGAAAGGCACACCGGAAGCTGGAAACAAAGTAGTGGTTATCGGTGGTGACAACTACCGTATCGGACTGGGTGGCGGTTCCGTATCTTCTGTTGATACCGGTCGTTACAGCAGTGGCATCGAGTTGAATGCCGTGCAACGTGCCAACGCAGAAATGCAAAAACGTGCCAATAACGTAGTACGCGCTCTTTGTGAAGAAGAGGTGAATCCGGTGGTTTCTATCCATGACCACGGATCTGCCGGACACGTAAACTGTCTGTCCGAACTCGTGGAAGAATGTGGTGGTTTGATCGATATGAGCAAGTTGCCTATCGGTGACAAGACTTTGTCTGCCAAAGAAATCATCGCTAACGAAAGTCAGGAACGTATGGGTCTGCTGATTAAAGAAGAGGCTATTGAACATGTACGTAAGATTGCCGAACGCGAACGCGCTCCAATGTACGTAGTCGGTGAAACAACCGGTGATCATCGTTTCGCTTTCCAACAGGCTGACGGTGTACGTCCGTTCGACCTTGCCGTAGAACAGATGTTCGGTTCTTCTCCCAAAACCTATATGGTAGACAAGACCGTAGAACGTCATTATGAAATGCCGAAATACGAATTGTCTAAACTACATGAATATCTGACGAATGTATTGCAGCTTGAAGCTGTAGCCTGCAAAGACTGGTTGACAAACAAGGTAGACCGTTCGGTAACAGGCAAAGTGGCTCGTCAGCAATGTCAGGGTGAACTTCAGTTGCCGTTGAGCGACTGCGGTGTCGTAGCACTCGACTACCGTGGCGAGAAAGGTATCGCTACCTCTATCGGACATGCTCCGCAAGCAGCATTGGCTGATCCGGCTGCCGGCTCTATTCTTTCTGTATCTGAAGCGCTGACCAATCTTGTTTGGGCTCCAATGGCGGAAGGTATGGATAGCATTTCACTGTCTGCCAACTGGATGTGGCCTTGCCGCTCTCAAGAAGGTGAAGATGCCCGTCTTTACACAGCTGTAAAAGCTTTAAGCGATTTCTGTTGCGCGCTGCAGATCAATGTTCCTACCGGAAAAGACTCTCTATCTATGACACAGAAGTATCCGAACGGCGAGAAAGTGATTTCTCCGGGAACTGTGATTGTTTCTGCCGGTGGTGAAGTTTCCGACGTGAAGAAAGTGGTATCTCCGGTATTGGTTAACAATGAAAAGACTACGCTTTATCATATTGACTTCAGCTTCGATGAACTGAAACTGGGTGGTTCGGCTTTTGCACAATCTCTGGGTAAAGTTGGTGACGAAGTACCTTGCGTACAAGATGCCGAATATTTCCGTGATGCTTTCCTTGCCGTACAGGAACTTGTCAACAAAGGATTGATTCTTGCAGGACACGATATCTCTGCCGGTGGTTTGATCACTACATTGCTCGAAATGTGCTTCTCTAATGTAGAAGGCGGTATGGAAATCAGCCTCGACAAGATGAAAGAACAGGATATCGTTAAGATTCTGTTTGCTGAAAATCCGGGTATCGTTATCCAGATCAGCGACAAGCATAAGGATGAAGTGAAGAAGATTCTGGAAGATGCAGGCGTAGGCTATATAAAGCTGGGTAAACCGACTGACGAACGCCACATTTTGGTATCTAAAGACGGTGCTACTTACCAGTTTGGTATCGATTATATGCGTGACGTATGGTATTCTTCTTCTTACCTGCTCGACCGCAAACAATCTATGAACGGTTGCGCAAAAGCACGTTTTGAAAACTATAAGATGCAACCTGTTGAATTCGCTTTCATGCCGGAATTCAAAGGTAAGCTTTCTCAATACGGTATCACTCCGGATCGTCGTACCCCAAGCGGTATCCGTGCGGCTATCATCCGTGAGAAGGGTACAAACGGTGAGCGCGAAATGGCTTACTCACTCTATTTGGCAGGTTTCGACGTAAAAGACGTTACAATGACCGACCTCATCAGCGGACGCGAAACACTGGAAGACGTAAACATGATCGTTTACTGCGGTGGTTTCTCTAACTCCGATGTACTGGGTTCTGCTAAAGGATGGGCAGGCGCATTCCTGTTCAACCCGAAAGCTAAAGAAGCATTGGATAAATTTTATGCACGCGAAGATACATTGTCATTGGGTGTCTGCAACGGTTGCCAGCTGATGATGGAACTCAATCTTATCAACCCGGAACTGAAGAAGAAAGGAAAAATGCTACATAACAATTCACACAAATTCGAATCACGCTTCCTTGGTCTTACTATCCCGACTAACCGCAGTGTGATGTTCGGCTCTTTAAGTGGAAGCAAACTGGGTATCTGGGTAGCTCACGGAGAAGGAAAATTCTCTTTGCCATATGACGAAGATAAATATAATGTAGTAGCGAAGTATAGCTATGATGAATATCCGGGCAATCCGAACGGTTCCGATTATTCTATCGCAGCACTGGCCAGCGCAGACGGACGCCACTTGGCTATCATGCCTCACTTGGAACGTTCCATCTTCCCATGGCAGAACGGTTGCTATCCGGCCGACCGCAAGAACAGCGATCAGGTTACTCCATGGATAGAAGCGTTTGTCAATGCCCGCAAGTGGGTGGAAGCGAAAATGAAATAAATCATTTCCATATTTTACAGAGGCTGGTACTTTAAATAGTGCCAGCCTCTTATTTTACGGAACTTTCCATTCTACCGGAAGACTTCTGATAGATACCAAAATACCGAAAACAAACAGTATATACAAATAGTTATAAAATAGTCTATTTTCTTCATTTTTGGAGCGCTGTTATCTTTCATCAAAATTTTGTAATATCAAAAAATCTTCTTAATTTTGTCAAACTTTCCCCCTCATAAAAGATTCAATAACCCTTAAAAGTCCTATTTGTATGAAAAAATGGCTTTTTCTAATCTTATTGTTTCCTCTAATTTGTGTCGCGCAGACGTATCGATATCTCGGAGTGGAGGATGGGTTAAGTAACCGGCGGGTTTACTGCATTCAAAAAGATAAAACCGGATACATGTGGTTCCTCACGCACGAAGGTATTGATCGATACAATGGAAAAGAGTTTAAACGATATAAGTTAATGGATGGTGACGCAGAAGTGAACTCTCTGTTAAATCTAAACTGGCTTTATATTGATCAGGAAGGAGTCTTATGGGAAATCGGGAAAAAAGGAAAAGTATTCCGGTATGACCAGATTCACGACTGCTTCAGTCTTGTATATAAATTACCGATGGAAAGTTTCAGCGAACAGCCGGACCCGGTCACTTATGCCTGGCTCGACCAGAACAAACACATCTGGCTATGCAATAAAGATACTATCTTTCTCTATAATACGGACACCAAACAAGTCACCCATATAAAGAATGATATAAGTGAAGAAATCACTGATATTGAACAAATAGACGAATCGCATTTCTTCATCGGTACGGAAATGGGGATTCATTATGCCCAATTAGAAAACAACGCATTGAAACTTATCAATTGCGATAAGTTGGAGAGCGTGAAAGCCCAAGTAAGCGATTTACACTTCGACAAAAAGATTCGGAAACTATTCATCGGCACTTTCTTGCGGGGAATTATGGTTTATGATATGAATACCAAATCCGTCATACGACCGGATTATAACCTGAAAGTATCAGTATCACACGGTTCAAGCCGCTAAATGACAAAGAGTTATTAATAGCTACCGATGGCGGAGGAGTACACAAAATAAATATGGATACTTATCAAATAGTACCCGAAATTGTGGCTGATTATAACAGTAATTGTGGCATGAACGGTAACAGTATCAATGACATTTTTGTGGATGATGAAGAACGGATATGGCTGGCTAATTATCCCATCGGAATCACGATACAAAACAACCGTTATACGAGCTACAAATGGATTAAGCACTCCATCGGTAACAAACAGTCTTTAATCAACGATCAAGTAAATGCCATTATTGAAGACAGAGAGGGAGATTTATGGTTTGCAACGAACAATGGCATCAGTTTTTTTAATTCAAAGACCGGACAATGGCGATCGGTGCTTAGTGCTTTTGAAGAGTCGCAAGGTAATAAAAGCCATATCTTTCTTACTATATGCGAAGTGGCTCCCGGAATTATCTGGGCAGGCGGGTACTCTTCCGGTGCTTACCAGATAGATAAGAAAACGTTCAGTGTCAGCTATTTCATGCCGCCTTTGTACACTCATACAAACAAGCGACCGGATAAATATATACGTGATATTCGTACAGATATGCAGGGTTATATCTGGTCGGGAGGATTCTACAACCTCAAGCGTATTAATCTGAAGACGCAGGAAGTACGGTTTTATGATGGATTAAATTCCATTACCGCCATCGTTGAGAAAGATGAAAAAAGTATGTGGATCGGTAGTGCCACCGGCCTATGTCTTTTAGATAAAGAATCCGGAAAATTCGAGCGCATAAAACTTCCGGTAGAGTCGAACTATATCTATTCCCTGTACCAAGCAAAAAACGGTTCATTGTATATAGGTACCAGCGGGTCGGGACTATTGATTTACGATATTAATAAAAAACTGTTCACTCATTACCACACGGAAAACTGTGCTTTGATATCCAATAATATCTATACCATATTATCGGATGCGGACAAAGATATAATCATGAGTACAGAAAGCGGATTGACAAGTTTTTATCCCAATGAGAAAAAATTCTATAACTGGACCAAAGATATGGGATTGATGACCACCCATTTCAATGCGCTATCAGGTACGTTACGGAAAAACAATAAATTCATTTTAGGCAGTTCTGACGGAGCAGTGGAATTTGACAAGGATATGAAATTGCCCAGAAGTTATTCTTCTAAAATGATTTTCAGCGATTTCAAGCTTTTTTATCAAACAATCTATCCGGGTGATGAGGATTCTCCGTTGAAAGCAAGCATCAATGATACAAAGGTACTAAAGTTAAAATACAATCAAAACAGATTCTCTTTGCAGGTTTCTTCCATCAACTATGACTATCCTTCCAATATTCTTTACTCTTGGAGGCTAGAAGGTTTCTATGATAAATGGAGCAAACCCGGAACAGAGAACACGATTCGTTACACCAATCTTGCCCCGGGCAAATATACGCTAAGGGTACGTGCCATCTCCAATGAAGACAAACGCATCATGCTTGAAGAAAGAAGTATGGATATTATCATAGCCCAACCTTTCTGGCTGACATTCTGGGCCATGCTGGTTTATACAGCTATCCTTTGTCTCATTGCCATCGTCCTATTGCGTATACTGATTTTGAGGAAGCAACGCAAAGTCTCCGATGAGAAAATACACTTCTTTATCAATACGGCACATGATATCCGTACCCCATTGACGCTTATCAAAGCACCTTTGGAAGAACTACGCGAGAAAGAGGAGTTGAGTAAAGAAGGTATTTCGAACATGAATACGGCATTACGAAACGTAAATGCCCTATTACGTCTTACCACCAATCTTATCAACTTTGAAAGAGCGGACGTATATTCTTCCGAATTATATATTTCAGAGCATGAGCTAAACACGTTTATGAATGAAATATTCAACGCGTTCCAGCAGTACGCCAACATCAAACATATCAACTTCACTTATGAAAGTAATTTCAGGTATATGAACGTATGGTTTGATAAAGAAAAGATGGAATCTATCTTTAAGAACATCATTTCGAACGCACTGAAATATACTCCGGAAAATGGAAATGTACAGGTTTTCGTTTCAGAAACATCTGACTCATGGAGCGTGGAAGTCAGAGACACAGGAATCGGCATCCCGGCCAATGAACAAAAGAAATTGTTCAAACTTCATTTCCGTGGCAGCAATGCTATTAATTCCAAAGTAACAGGAAGTGGTATCGGACTGATGCTTGTATGGAAGCTAGTCCGCCTGCATAAAGGAAAGATTAATCTGTCAAGCATCGAAAACCAGGGATCGGTTATCAAAATAACATTCCCTAAAGACAGCAAGCGCTTCCGGAAAGCACATCTGGCAACTCCGAGCAAACAGCGTATAGAAAATACGATTGATAACGTTCCGCCTCCATCACCTGAAATTTACGAAAATGCACAAAAGAAAGAGAACATTAATCATCGTCGCATCTTGATTGTGGAAGATAATGATGAGTTGCGCAACTATCTGTCGCAAACGTTATCCGAGGAGTATTTCGTACAGGTTTGCTCCAATGGAAAAGAAGCATTGACGATTATTCCCGAGTACAAACCAGAGCTGGTTATTTCAGACATTATGATGCCTGAAATGCGGGGGGATGAATTATGCCAAGCTATCAAGAATAATATCGAAACCTCCCACATTCCTGTTATCCTGCTGACTGCTTTGAATAATGAGAAAGATATTCTCTCGGGACTTCAGATTGGTGCGGATGAATACGTTGTGAAGCCATTCAATATTGGTATATTGAAAGCTAATGTTGCCAATCTGCTGGCTAACCGTGCACTATTGCGCAGCAAATTCGCAAATTTAGATCTGAATGATGAGGAAAATGATGAAGACTGCATCAACTGTTCGCAAGACATTGACTGGAAATTCATAGCAAACGTCAAAAAGAACGTGGAAGATAACATTGACAATCCTGCTCTCACGGTAGATGTATTATGCAGCCTGATGGGAATGAGTCGCACAAGTTTTTACAATAAATTAAGGGCATTAACCGATCAGGCACCGGGAGATTATATCCGGCTGATTCGTCTGAAACGTGCCGTACAATTACTAAAAGAAGACACACATAGCATAACAGAAATTGCAGAAATGACGGGATTCAGTGACGCCAAGTACTTCCGCGAAGTATTTAAGAAGCATTATAATGTAAGTCCCAGTCAATATGGCAAAGAGAAAAAAGCAGTTAGTAAGGAAGGAGGAGAAAAGAAAGAATGAACATTTATCTCGAAGCATTTGGAATCTTTTTTAAAATAGGCGCCTTTACTATTGGAGGAGGATATGCAATGGTGCCACTGATTGAAAATGAAATTGTCACCAAACGGAAATGGATTGCGCAGGAAGATTTTATCGATCTGCTGGCTATCTCCCAATCCGCACCGGGAATTTTGGCAGTCAATATTTCTATCTTTATAGGATATAAGCTGCGTGGAATCCGGGGAAGTATTATCACAGCATTGGGAACAATTTTGCCGTCTTTCATTATTATATTGGCTATCGCCCTGTTCTTTCATAGTTTCAAAGACAATCCGATAGTGGAACGTATTTTTAAAGGAATTCGCCCGGCAGTGGTGGCACTCATCGCGGCGCCGACCTTTACCATGGGACGATCCGCAAAAATCAACCGCTACAATCTGTGGATTCCTGTTGTCTCGGCAATATTAATCTGGCTGTTGGGCTTCTCCCCTATCTGGATTATTATTGCGGCCGGTGTAGGAGGTTTCCTGTGGGGGAAATTTAGAAAAGTTGAGAGTTGAGAATGGAGAGTTGAGAAGGCGCGGATTAACGCTGTTGTTTTACAGATTCATAATTCTAAAAGCCGGGAAATCCGTGTAATCCATGCCTAAAATTATTATATAATAAATTATTAATCACATGATTTACCTACAGTTATTCTATACATTTTTCAAGATCGGGCTCTTTGGCTTCGGTGGCGGTTATGCCATGCTTTCCATGATTCAAGGCGAAGTGGTAACCCGCTATGGATGGGTGAGTTCGCAGGAGTTCACGGATATTGTCGCAATCAGCCAAATGACTCCAGGACCTATTGGTATCAACGCAGCTACTTATGTAGGGTTTACTTCTACGGGTAGCGTATGGGGTTCCATCATTGCTACCTTTGCCGTAGTCCTTCCCTCTTTCATCTTGATGTTGACCATCAGTAAATTCTTCCTAAAATACCAGAAACATCCGATAGTAGAATCTATTTTTAATGGATTACGCCCGGCAGTAGTCGGATTACTCGCCTCCGCCGCGTTGGTATTAATGAACGCAGAAAACTTCGGTTCGCCTACGGAAGATACTTATTCATTCGTTATCAGTATCATTATCTTTCTGATTGCATTCATCGGAACAAGAAAATATAAAGCCAATCCGATATTAATGATTATCGCCTGTGGTATTGCAGGTTTGCTGCTCTATTAATAACGAGCGGCTGAACAGTAAACAAAAAAACAGTAAACAAAAAAACGGTGAATAAACTGCGTTATCATTCAGCAGAGTGTTCACCGTTTTATCGTTGTTTATTCTATACCTTTACAGTTTTAACTTCTTACTTACGGATTTCGATTCATTATGTAAACGATCTAAAGCTGTCACTACATAACGGCATTTTGTTTTTCCTGTTTCATAAGGAAGTCTATAGAATGGATTGCGCGTGATAGCTACAATATGAGAAGGATCGTCCAAATTCACCTTTTCTTTACTGTCAAAACGATAGACTACATATTGAACTGCCTTATCCATCTCTGTATCAGCTTTCGGAGCTGTCCAAAAAAGGATATAGCCATCTTCCGTCCATACCTTTTTCATTTTACGTACCTTGCCCGGAGCTTTATCATCCATAAAATCAAAGACTGGAATCAAAGCAGGATATTTATGATATTCACTGATTAAAGCATCGCGATATCTACCCTGGTTCTCAACAACAGCTGCTGCATACCATTGACAGCTACCTCCGATTGTTTGGTAAGCACGTTGCAAAGCCATCTTGCGGGGAAGCTGATTGATAGAAGAATTCTGCGGATCGGCAAACTGAACTGTCTTTGGCACCGACTGACCAATGAACAACGGCCGGTTTTCCGAATGAGTAGCCCACCATTTCACCAGTGTCTCATAGTCGGCAGCTTTGTGGCCAATCTCCCAGTAAATTTGCGGAATATTATAATCAATCCATCCTTCACGTGCCCAAAGGAGTACATCGGCATAAAGATCATCATAGTTCTGCAAACCATTGGTGTTGCTTCCCAATGGATCGCTCTTCTGATTACGATAAATACCGAACGGACTGATACCAAACTTCACCCAAGGCTTGATGCCACGAATCGTTTCGTGAAGCTTCTTTATCAACACATTCACATTACTACGACGCCAATCTGCCTTATTGGTGAAACCTCCACCATAACGGGCGAAACTTGCATCATCCGGAAAATCCAATCCATTAACCGGATAAGGATAGAAATAATCATCCATGTGAATAGCATCTACATCATAACGAGACACAATATCGGTCACAATTTTACAGATATGCTCCCGGCTTTCGGGAAGTGCCGGATCGAAATATAGCTGATCGCCATAAGTAACAAACCATTCCGGATGCTGGTGATAAATATGCTCCGGCGCCAACTTATTTTTTAATGAGGTCTTCACACGGTAAGGATTGATCCAGGCATGAAACTCCATATTCCGTTTCTGACATTCTTCAATCATAAACTGCATCGGATCCCACATAGGAGAAGGCATCTGACCTTGCGTTCCTGTCAGAAAACGACTCCACGGTTCATGCTGGGAAGCATATAATGCATCCGCTTCAGGGCGTACCTGAAAGATGATTGCGTTAATACCAGCTTCCTGAAGAGAGTTCAACTGACTAATCAATATTTGTTTCAGCCTCTCTGTGGGAATGCCACGAAACTGACCGTTAACAGCTTGTATCCACGCTCCACGGAATTCACGTTTAGGATATTTATTGCCTGATGGCACCTGTGCCCTCACTCCTACCACCAGAAGAAGAGCTAAA
>OMEW01000689.1_pt1 | contig 16991 bp, 8 predicted proteins | sample 1645471 | NCBI WGS metagenome assembly OMEW01 (sample SAMEA103958126, study PRJEB25191) | human gut metagenome | reverse complement strand
GTCACCGAAGGTGACTGAGGGGTGGTTCCCCGCCACAAACCTAACCCGTAGGGTGGTTCCCCACGCAGGGCCTAAAAATCAACCGAACAACGGCCATGTACACCCAAAAAAATTTATTCCCCAATAACCCACCATAGGGGGAGGGCCAAATCCGGCCCTCCCCCTGTGTATGATGGATTATCCCTCTATACCCTATTGGTGAATTGTAACATTGTTTTGCCTTGCGGCGGGCGCATCAGGCGCGGTTCTTCTTTTTCAGGCTCAGCAGCACGCCAACACCGGCCACAACCAGCAGCACACCAATGCCGCTGAACAGCAGGGTGCCGAAACCACCGGTGGTGGGCAGGTCGAAGCCCTTGCGGTTGATGATGGTAATTGGTGCATACGTATAATCGTCCTGGCCATTCTTGAAAGTAGTGGTCTTTACGTCACGCTTAATCAATTTGCCATCGCTAGAAAATTTATCGTTAACTGTCCAACTAGTAGCATAATCCACAGTCAAATTGGCATCAACAGGGCCGGAAAGCAAGTTATAGCCCTTATTTGTCATGGTTTCTACCAATTTGTACTCGCCATCGGGCAAACCATTGACAGTTGCGCAACCAGCATTTACACCCTCACCCGCGGTCGTAAGTGTGGTTACCTTAAACCACTTCGGCTCATTCTCAGCTTCTGTTGCATTCAACCCCAGTGCCTTGGCCTCTGTCGCAGTCAGGAACTTGCATTCCTTTATACCAAAGATAACAGTATCGGTCGTACCCTCTTTCAGTTTGTCAGTCTTTGCATCGTACTTCTTATAAAGGTCAAACGTTACACCATTCAGCAGTTTTTCAGTATTTCCATCCTGACCCTTTTTCAGGATACCAGTTTTGAAGGTATAAACAACAGCCTTATCATGGATTTCGTAGGGAGTATCATCCTCGCCATGCTTAATATCCGTCTTACGGGAGTAATCAAGGTGAGCTTCGTTCACATTGCCATCAGTGGTAGTGTCTGCGCCCGGCTGTAAAGTTGCAGTGTAAGTAATCGTGATGGTCTTACCGGCAGCTGCATTCAGGTTATCCTGGCTCGTTCCTGCTTTAAAATCAATCGTAATTTCAGAATTATTGCTATCAGAGGTATCTGTCAACGTGTAATCAGTATTCGCAGCAAAGGTTACATCTTGACCGTCTGCATTTTTACCGCTAATGGTAACACTGTTAATGTTATGCTTAAGCTGATTCTTGTTCATTGTATCAACAACTTTAAAGGTTTTCAGCTTTGCTACATTTTCAGGAACATAGATGGTCAGAGTATATTCAACGGTATCATCAACAGCATAGTCGGTATCGTTGCCTTCGTCAGTGCCTTTGCCATCATTACGCTTAGTTACGTCTTTCTCCAAATCCGGCTTATGGTTATAAACCGTCATGGTATTGTCATTGTTAATTACAAAATCGCTGTTCGGGGTAGCTCCATCCGGCGTTACAAGCTTACCTTGATCATTAATTTCAAACTCATATGCCACATTGTTGTTGATAATATAGCCGCTTTCCTTGTTTTCTGCATAGCCAATTTCCACAAAACGGTATTTACCCTTGAGCAAATTCTGAACGGTGATTTCGCCACTGCCATTTGTTGTAAACTCGCATTTGCCATTTACAGTATAATCATCGTATTTATCCTTGCTCGTTGAATTTTCGTTGTAGCGCTGCAACTTAAAGATAACATTCGGCAAATTTTCGATTTCATTTTCTTTACCGTCTGTCTTACCTTTCTTTACCAGCGTAATGTCACCTTTCGCGGAGCTGTTCTTCGGGTAAACAACAACATCATAGAGCCATTCCTTAAGCTGGTCTCCCGTTGCTTGCTCACCAACCTGAACTCTCGTCATAGGAATAGAAACAAGGAACGGATCCACGGGCTTTACAACGGAATCCGGCGTCGTTGTTTCGATAACCAGGTACATGCCAACGTTCAGGTCTTCAAACTTAACAAAACCATTAGCATCCGTTTTTCTTTCCGTTTTGCCGTCTTTACCTTTAACAGCTTTGTCAGCGATACCTTCTTTCAGATTTGCTGCGGTTTTATCGCCAGGAGTCTTAAAAAAGCTATCCGCTGTAACAGCATTATCATCACTAGCAGCTTCATAATATGCTACCAGCTCATCTGCCGTTTTAACCTGATAAATAGTAAAACCTGCATCTTTAAGCGGCGTAGCCTCATTCGGCACAGCCTGCTGCTCACCAGTTCCAGCTACAGAACCTGTCAATTCTGTGCTATGGAGATACTTATAAATGGTAATAGAGCCTTTTTTTGTTTTATCAATCGTACTTACGCTGGTTTTGATTTCAGGTGTTTTGGCATTGCCTTCGCCCTCGGCTGCCATTGCTGGCATGGCGCACAGACTGAGGGCCAGGGCGGCGCTCAACAGGCCTGTGAGAAAACGTTTTGCTTTTTTCATTTCAGTACCTCTTCTCTTAAAAAAATCATCATCGGATGGGCGGCGGGGCCGCCCGGCTTAAGGGTTCTGCATCAGCACGGCGTGCAGTGCGGGGCGCTGCAGCGGGGAAACGCTGCCGCGCCGCCCGCACTGTGCCGTGAAGAAAAAAGGAGGAAAAACTGGGCCGCTTGCCCACTTGGCTTAAGGTGCATCTGAAACCAAAGGAAATAACGGATATTTCGCAGCCACAAGCAGGATGTAAGGCAAAGAGCCGCCGGAATCCTTTCCGGACCCCAAGGCTTCTTAACACAAAATCCGGCTGCGCTTATAGAAACAGGCGATATTTTCCGCTTTTCAGTTATACACCCCGGCTTATGGCTGCGCCCTGCCGTAAACGGGCGCGCACGGGCGGGCAGGCCCTGCATCCTGGGGGTTGCTGGGTTTCCGGGGGATGGTTAATGTCGCCGGCCCCCTTTCCTGTTGTAGCGGAATGTGAATATCAACAGCCCTGCCACCGCCAGCGGCATGCCGATCAGCAGCCACAGGCTTGGCGCGTCTGCACCCGTGTGGGGCAGCTCAGGCGTTTTACGGTTCAGAACGGTAAAGGTAACTGTGTAGCCGCTGGCTGCATCGCCCGTTGCTTTTTGGGCGGGACCATCGTCTATCTTGTACTTGCCGTCTTGGGTAAATTCGATATCAATCGACTTGGACAACAGGTTGTACCCCTCATGTGCCTTGGTTTCCGTCAGCCGGTATCTGCCGGGTTCCAGATCCTTGAACGGGTTATTTTTAATCTCGCCGTCCGTTCCGGTTGTACCGGTCAAATAATGTAGGTTGTCGTTGTTGTTGAATGTATAGGAAGTATCTACTTCCCACTGCGTTCCTCCAGTTTTTGCTTGCTTCAGCTTTTCCAGCTTGAACTCAACATCTTTCAAGAATACTTCTTCGCCCGCATTATTGGGTTCCGCGTCCTTCTTGATGATATCCAGTACAAACTTCGGGTTCTGCAGCGTGTTGGTCAGCACAATCTTGCCGCTGCCGCCGGTGATGGTTCCATCGGGGGCTGTGGCTGGCGTTGTAGTTGTGCCGTTTTCGCTGTCCTTTTCGCTGTTTGCTGTGGCTGTATTGCCTGTTGAGCTGCCCGTGCTGTCCGTTTCGCTTTTTGGTGTTGCTTTAGCCGTTACAACATACGTATTGCCCTTAATCGTAATGGTTCCGCCTGGTGCTACCTGTTCAAATTGGTCATTCTCCACCGTACCTTCCACAATGCGGTACACATAATCGGTTTGTTTGCCGTTAGCATCGATCTGGTACTGATCCAAACCGCTAAAGGGATACAGCCAGCCGTTATCTTTGGGGTAAACCGTAACATATTTGCTGCCCGAGGTCGGGTAGTCAACAACATCCCACGGGGCATTCTCAGCACTGTCTGCCAGGCGGCGCTGGAGCTGGATGTAGATTTTTTCCGGCTGGTTCGCAGTGCTAAGATTGTCCGTACCTTCCCAGAGCTTATTGAACTCAATGTTGATCAGTGTGCGCTTGGTGTTGGTAAAGATTGCGGTAACTTTCAGTTTGTCCGGATTGTTCGGATCTTCGCTCTCCACAATCTTGCCTTCCACCATGGTGTTGTTGATCACATGGGCGGATTGACCTTGCGGAACGGTTACGCTTTGCAGTTTGGCACCATCAACGGTGCTACCATCGGCGCTCTTGACTTCCCCGACTTCCTCGATGGTATAGCGGGTGTTAACGGGGATGCCGGTGATGGTTCCGGTGTGGTCGCCGGATTTGCTCATGTCGATATCAACATATCTTTCGATGGGATTTTCTCCTTCCAGACCCTCACCGCCAACATTATTAAAGGTAACTTTGAACCTGTAGGTGCCTTTAATGTTTTCATCCTCACCGTCTGCGGCCTTCTTTTGGATTTTCAGCCCGCCGGTTTTGACGGTGTTGACGTATTTTACCTTTAGCTTTGTCAGCGAGCTTGTATCGTCCGGATTCTTATAGGAGCGGAAGACGATGGTGTTGGCGGGAGTGGGCTTTTTGCTCTCCGTGTAGCCCTTATTCTCTACATTTTTATCATAAACTTCCGTTCGGCCATCATCGGGGCCTTGGGCGGGGTCGTACTGGCTATCCAGCGGCCTGGACGGTCCGAGTATTACGTGTGATGCACTACCCGTACTCGTCGGATCCGTCGAGGTAACCGCCTGCCCGTTCTCGTACACCGTCCATGTGGTGTCGTACAGGTTTGTGTTCAGATCCTCTTTGAGCGAAATGTAGCTGCCGCGGCGGAACTGGTCGCTGAAGGTAACGGTTTCTCCAGCTTCCAGAACAAAGCGTCCGCCCTCGTCCACCAACTGGGTGTCTGTGTCCATGTTGGAGGTGTACTGTGCGTTTATGGCGTTTTTCAACTGACCGCTTGTGGCGGAGCCGTAATCCGGGATTTTCTCCTGATCGGTTGTAAAGCCGGTCATCTTACTTGGCACCACTTTGGGAATGAAGGTAAAGTTCCTGAAATAGATGTTGCGGCTATAGTTATCGCCCACGCGGATGGTTTTGACGTAGTTGTTAAAACCGCCCTGCTCTTTCATCTTGTGCAGGTCCAGCTTTACGGTGACCCATTTGCCTGTCTCCAGTTCGACCGAGCCATACGTTGCGCCGTTAATGCCTGTTGTGCCAAGGCTGCCTTTTTGGCCGGGGGATTTTGTAGGATCCTGCTGTTGTTGATTATCCAGCAATTCCAGATACAGGTTGTTGAGGGAAAGGTCACCTCCATCATCCTTTGAATCAGTGTAAACCTGGAACGTAAGGAAGCGCATTTTTTCGATATCGATGGGGTTTTCCAGCGTCAGGATGCCATAACGTTGCTTACGCCAGTAACTGACGGGTTCCGTATCCGTATAGCGTGCGTACCAGTGAAGGACCTTTTCGCCTTCATGCCCGGGATCTGGCTGCTTGGGGTTTTCATCCAACCTGAAAATGTACTCATTTTCCTTATTTGGGGTTGCGGCGGCAATGTCGACACCCTTAGTCAAATCCACATGTTGGGACGGATTTTCGCTTTCATTCGGGCCAACGGCCGGTGTTGTTCCATAATGGGTTGCCTGGTTCTGGATGGTGAAGTTGAAGATTTTCTGGTTTTTAAAGCAGTCTTGGAAGGCCGGATTAACGTTTTTCAGTTCGACCTCTTTTTGAACCTGCAGCTCGTTATTATCCGGGAAGTTGAACGCCACCGCCATGTTGGACCCCCACATACCGCGTTCCATATAGTACATGGTAAGGGTGTGCTTTTGGCCTTTGTCGAATGTAAGAGTAGTGCCTTTCGCGTAGAAATCAATGTCCTTGTTATTATATTTCACGTGCTTGACAGATTTTTTATCTTGATCCTCATTTGACGTTCCGCCTTTTTTGACCTTACTGACATAGGCTGTTACACTATTTTTCTTTCCATCTGTTGTCTTTGTCTCGCCAAATTCCAGCAGGCCGGAAACCTCACCATGGGCGCCGCCAACGTCAAGCGCCAGCTTGCCATCAATGAATACCCAAACGTCATCGTCACCGGAGAAGAAGAACTTGATGCTGGTTTTTTCCTTTTTTCCATTTACAAAATTGTCTGTTTCAACTTTGCCGTCATCCGTCAGGGTAAAATCCATCTGCAGCTTGGTGCCAAAGCCGTAATTGTAGGTAGTTGCCTTACCAGGGGTTGCTGTTTCATTGAACGGGAAGTAGCCATAATGGCCTTGCGAGTTCGATGACACATCCACATTCACAGAATTACCCTTTTTATTCTCGGTACTTTCTTGGAGAAAATATTCTGAATCCGAATTATGTCCCGAATCTTGTTTTAGATACAGGGTTGTATCATTGCTGTCAAAGTACCAATAATCAACGCCGGTATCTTCGGTAAAAAGGTTCTTCTTTTTAGTAAATGGGAACTTTACATTCTCATACACTTCACCAAGCTTTGCATTTTTACTATTCTCTCCTAAGAGGAAGTCTTTGTTAAAATGCGGTTCTACTGTTGCTGGTGTTGTTCCTTTTAACAACGGTGCTCCATCTGCGTTAGCTGTACCCTCAACCAATCCCTGATAGGCATAGTATGTATGTTCCTTTCCATTGGTATTATCCTCATTACGCTGAGCGTTATTGATTGCCATAAAACGATTAAACTTGACCTTGTCGTTGTTGTCGTACCCAAACAAATTTAATGTATCTGCAATCAGGCTAAATTCAGGGTAGCCCTCAGGCTGGAAATGTCCGGTATAAATCGGGTATGGGGCTTTTGCTTCCTCATAATAATCGCTCAGCGCCTGATCAAATTCACGGAAGGTTACCCAGTTGCGGTGACTTAAATCCTTATATCCCTCTTTTCCATCGTAATCGTATGTATCACGGTTCTTGCCATTCAACTCGTAATCTGTATAATAGTCATACAGCGTACTGGTAACATATTTTGTGTTTGGTTCTTCCGTAAAATCAGCGGATGCAATATCTACTATTGGAGTTTTTTTCCCCGCTTCGGCATCACGATTCTTCCACTCTTCGGCATCACGCTTGGTACCTTTTGGAGCCCAGTAGCCGCCACGAGTGGTGGTATCTTTATATACTGCATCGTCATTCGTATCCGCATAGAAGCAATTTTTGCCATCTGTGGGAATCTCCAGCCACTCTGTACTTACTCCATTTCCTTTTGTCGCATTGTCATCGCCAATTTCTACACCGGAAAAGATGATTGAACTATTTGAACTATATTCTTGGGGAATGTCAACATAATAAAGGTTTTCGTTTGTACCATCTTTTACCAGCGTGCCGCTTTCGGTGTTTCCGTTGTCTCCTCCTTTTATCCGAAAATAAATGGTCTCTTTTTTGGCTTTGGGGATTGAATAGTCGCCGCCAGTATCCTCCCTTCCTGTTGTTGGCAGCTTTGAGAAAGTAGCATCGTAATAGATACGGAAAGAGTTTTCTCTACCCCATCTTACGTTGTCTGCGCCAGTATAGATAAAGCAGTTCCTTGTTTCACTGTACATAAAGGATTCTATATCATTACCACTAACAGGCTCGTTATAGAAGTTATAGTATTTGCTTTTGCCACCCTCATCCCATGTAAACTGAACATAAGAGCATTCCACGTCTGGGATGGTAAAACCAACGAATTCTCCCTGAGGAACATCTTGAGCTGTTGAGTCACCATTAACCAATGTTAAGTTTCCACTTTCATCAGGGATATAGAAATTTGCCTTTACGTTCGTTAAATCAGCTGTACTGCGGTTTTCGAACTTGATGGGTTTGTTTGCATAGTATGTATGACTCGTCAGGATGGAATCGTTTGTCCATTCACCGCTTTTTCCATCAGCAGTTGGAACATACATTTTGTTATTGTAGGAGCTTATAGGTTTCGGTTCCGGCTGCTTTAGCGTAATCTGTGCTGTCCATTTATCATCCCTGTATAACTGGAACTGTATTTCATAAAAGTTCTCTCCTCTTATATCTTTACAATTCTTAACGGCATAAATCTTATGTCCATTTGTTTCCCATCCAGTCGGCTCCATTGTATGCGACTGCCAACAATTACCATTAGTATTTGCATCAGTATTTACATTAAACCTAATTTCATCGGAATTTAAAACGGTCACATCTTGGTTTTTATCATTTGGCATCGTATCCGGAACGACAAAGTAAACCGTGAATCCATCTGTCGCTTCCGGCTCACTAACTGCCTGCACGTTATCCACGCTTTCTGCGGCGTACATCTTCTGCGGCTGTTCGGTCGGTTCCGGGGTGGCGGTGGGGGTCACGGTCGGCACAGGGGTGGCCGTTGCGGTGGCTGTCGGTTCCGGGGTCGGGGTGGGTTCTGCCGTGGGCTCCGGCGTTTCGGTCGGGGCGGGCTGCTCCGGCTCGGCGCTTTGTTCCGGTTCCGGGGTGGCGGCATCCGGCACCGGGGTGGCGGCGTTCTGCTCCGGCGGAACGGTATCCTCCCCGGAGGCCGTTCCCGGCTCATCCTCCAGCAGCTCTACTTCGTCAGGTGCGTCGGGCAGAGGATCCTCCTCGGCGTATACAGGCAGGGCCATTGCCATAACCAGGCAAGCGGTGACAAGCAGCGCTGTCAGCCGGCGCGCCCAAACTGTTGTGTTTTTTCCTGTTCTATTCAATCTGCTCACCCGTCTTTCGCGCTGGCTTGATGGAAGCACATTGTTCCACAGGGGATCCCTGTGAAACAGTAAAAGAAGCCAGCTTCTTTTACTTGCGCAACCGTTGCCATGTTGTTTTCAAAAAAAAACCGCATCGAGTCTTCTCATTGCGCATTTACTTTTTATTTTCTTAATATAGCACCTTTACACCAGAAAGACAATACAATCCACGCAAATTCCTGTTTTTCAGCACTTTTACTGATTGCGCTTTCCTCCAATTATATAATGTGTTCAAAGCTTTTGTATAATTTACTCCTGATTTTCTTTTTGGCAGCGGTCCCTTTTATATACTTTGACCGCGCGTTTATGATCCTCTGCGCACACAGAGCGCAACTTTGCGGCAAAATTCGCCTTTTTTGTTGCATTTCCCTGTTTTTGCGCAATTATTTGTTTCGCATGCGCCTGTTTGCGGCGGGGCCTGGCGGCTGGGTGGGCGCCTTGTGGGAGGGATGGCAGGTTTGCGGCGCACAGTTCCCGTTTTTTTGCGGCGCGATGGGTACACCGCGCCCCTGCAAACGGTTTGCGGTGTTTGCGGCGGCGGGTGTGTGTTTGCTGGATTGCACGCCCGCCAACGGGACGCCGTTCTCCCTTTACAACGGGGTGCGGGTTTGCTGCAGATATGCCATTCGCTTTTTTGTCCCCCCTGCCCCGCCCCTGATTCCCGGTTCCCCCTTGCCGATTTCTATTTGCGCCAGCTCCTGAGATGCATCTGAGAGCAACGAAAATAGCGGATCTTTCGCAAGCACAAAATCCGGCTGCGTTTGCTGAAACAGACGAGCTTTTTGACGTTTCAGATAGGACTAAGGTGTATCTGAAAAGTCGAAAATTTAGTCTATTTCTACAAACACAGCGGGATTTTGCGTTAAAGCGCCTTGGAATCCACAAAGGATTCCTGCGGCTCTCTGCCTTAAATCCTGCTGTGTTTGCGAAATATCCGTCATTTTCTTTGTTTTCAGATACACCTCCAGCTCCCTGCTTTCAATCTATCCTGTGTAAACTGCAACCCCTCACGCGCCATTCTGTGCGGCACTTACCTTATAATATAGGGGTGCTACCCTGTGTGAATTTGCAACTGATCTATTTGAAGCAGCTGTGAGCTGTTGCAATTTTGCACAGGGTATTGCCCTCATTCTGTGCCGAACATTCCCGAAACGTGTTGGAAAAACGCACAGGATTGTCTTGTTTCCCTATGCCGCTTACCGTTGGAAAAACGCACAGGTTACCCCCGGAACAGTTGCATTTTACACAGGGTATTCCCGCTCCCCTGCCCCGCCGTGACCCGCGTACCTGTTGGAAAACCACACAGGATAGGCCCGTTCCCCGTGTTGCAATTTACACAGGTTTGGCTGTTTTTGGCTTATTTGCAACTTTACGCAGGTTGCTTTCCGCACAGGAAAATGGTGGTGGAATGCACAGGCTGCAGTTGGTTGAGCACACAGGTTTGCGTTGTTAAATTACACAGGCTCTACCTATTACTAATATAGAACTAAATATCTAAGCCATAATAACAACCAGAGGTAAGCCGGGAGATGGGGGAGAACGGGAAAAAATTGGTGTTGCCATTCCATCAGGTTACAGAACCCTGAAACAGCAGGACAGAAAAGCACAATAAAACCCTGTGTAACCTGCACCCGGACTGCAACCCCCACAGGATATATGGCAAACCACAACGCGGGTGTTGCATTTTGCACAGGGTAATGGCGGTGAAACCCTGTGTAAATTTGCAATTCTTGCGCTGGACAACAGGATGTGCTATAATGTTTAGCATGATGTGCGTGACCACCCGGGATACAGCAACCGATATAGGAGGCCCCTGCTTATGGCGGCAAGTAAACAGAAAAAAGATGATCCGTTTGTCGTTACGTTTGAAGAACGCGGGGACCAGACCATCGTTCGCAAATCCAATGACCTTGTACAGATGACGCGCAACAACCTGACGCTGAGCCAGCAGCGCCTGATGCTGCATATTTTTTCGATGATTAAGCCGGAGGATACGGACCTGCCCTCTTATGAGCTGAGCATTTATGATTTTATCAAGATGACCGGCATGGACCCGCACAGCGGGGCGCTGTACAAGCAGGTGCGCAAAAATATTGAGGAGCTGGCCAACGCGCCCATCCAGTGGATCAAGAATAACGGAACTTCCACGGTGGAAACATTCCGCTGGATCGATAAAGTGCGCATTGATGAGGGCCGCGCGCGCATGACCATCACGCTGGATCCGGTGCTGAAACCGCACCTGGTGCAGCTGAAAACCCTGTATACCACCATGGATGTGACCTACACCATGCTGATGCGGTCCACCTATTCCATCCGCATTTACGAGCTGTGCAAGAGCTACCAGAGCCTGTACCTGAAAAAGAAAGCGGCCGGGGAACCGCTGGTATGGAACCTGAGCATGCTGTATGAACAGCTTTCGTATACGGCCAACCGATGGTCGGATTTCCGCCGCCTGGCACTGGAAAAGGCAAAGGCGGAAATTAACGAAAAGACGGATATTATTTTTAATTACGATGTGTACGAAAAAAAAGGGCAGAAGGTTCTTTCGCTGGTGGTAACGATTGACCCGGTGGATGATGCCGCCGCACAGGCCAACCTGGACAGCATCAACAGCACAGTGCGCAAAAAGAGCAAAAAGAAGGGCCGCCCCACCGTGGCGATTGAGGATTCGCTGCTGGATGACCCCAGCGTGATCACCTTTGATTATGTTTCGGCACCGGAAACAACGATCCCCTATTCCTTTGGACGCCACCGCACCGAGCTGCGGGAGGAAATTGTTGTGAAAGCGCGCATGGATCAGCTGCGCGCGGAGATTACGCCCGAAGAGCTGCACGCGGTGGAAGTGATCATTGATGTGTTGGCAGACGCCTGCTGCACCATCCAGGCAGGCGATGGCGAGCAGGACGGCGGCAACAAAACGGTGTTTGGAAAGATGAATGCCATCATCCTGGATTGCGGCGGGCTGACCAGTTGGCTGGCCGGTGTGGCACCCCGCTATGCACAGGAGATCATTCCCCGGTCGCAGACGATGCGCAGCCCGGCGCGGTACCTGAACAAGGTGCTGCGCGAGGATATGGATAACTACCGCATTTATATTTTCCGCAAGGCAAAGCCGGCAGCCGAACCCAAAGAAGAGCTGTTGGAAGCGGAGTACCATGTGATGGACGAGCCAGTGCAGCAAACGATGCCGGAGCCTGAGCCGCCCAAGGTAGAGCTGATTCCCGAAACGATTGTAAAACGGCAGGATATGCGAAAAGAGTTTGCAAAGTTTGTAGATGATGGATACCTGGAAAAGACGTTGACAAGCGGCCAGCGCGGCGCTTACCACGAAATTTACCGCCACCTGGCAGCGCGGTGCGTGCCATCGCCTTCCAGCCTGCGCAATGGGCTGAAAGACGAAATGCGGCTGCATTACCTGGCCTGCATGAATGAAGTGATTGAAAAGTATGGCAGCCTGACCCCATTGATGGAAGCTATGGCGCATGAACTGGACTTTGATGTGTTCTGGGCAAAGGCCGCCAAGGACCCCAACGTGAATAACCCGATGGGGCTGTTCTACCACATTATTGAAGAGCGCGCGCTGAACCCGATCGGCACCATAATGAACGACCAGGCACAACGGCAGAAGGTTGCCGCCAAGGAAAAAGGTGAAAAAGATAAGTGGCACAACGAAAGCTGGATGGATGCTTTTGAGGAAGATATCCCGGATGACAGCGAAGAGTAATTGAGGTGAAGCGGAGCGGAACATCCGGGAGCACTATTATAATAAGGTAAGCAGCGGCTGGCAGATTGCTGGCCGCTGCTTTTTTGATTTCAGATAGACTTTGGGATAATAGGTGAGAATGAAGGTGGGTGAGCGGGAATGCCTGGATGAAGTGAAGAAGGATAGGAAGGGAAAGCGGCAGAGAAAAAGCGTGAACAGCAACGAAGAGATGCCTGCATAATATTCGTCAAAATATCCGTTGACACACGCGAAGCATATGATATAATAGAAACTATAACAGCAACGAAGAGATGCCGCACGGCACGGGGTGCCCGTTTTTGCAACCCGCAGTCAGATTAAGGGCAATACCGCACAATTCCCGCCTTGCGGCTTAAGCACCGCTCCGGCGGCTGCGGCACGGCATCTGCGTTGCCAAAATGCTCGATAATGTCGGGTTGCGGTACCCGCATCGTGCTTCGGTTCGCTGTTTCCGCCACTGGCGGCGCTCACCTTTGCAGCATCCAGTATTATCTGCGCTTTTGGCTTGGCATCTGCCGCACCTCGCTCACCGTATCGGCACTTAGAATTATGCGGTATTGCCTAAGATACCGGCGTGCGGTACCGCAAAAAGAACCGAACAAAAGCCAAAGATTAACCGACAGCAACGAAGAGATGCCTACACAAAGGCGCTCGCAAGGAGGAAAACAATGGGATATTGTATCTCAGTCTGCATTGAAAAAGGCGGCGTGGGAAAAACCGTTACCGTCTGCAACCTGGCGGCGCTGATGGCGCAGGACGGCAAGCGGGTGCTTGTTGTGGATATGGATGCCCAGGGCAACTGTACCTATACCCTGACGGGCGCCCGTGTAACCGATAATACTTTTGACCGCGCTGGCGTGTATGATATGTTCCGTGCCTATGGCATCAGCGGCACGCAGAACTATATTTCCCGCACGCAGTTTGATAATATCGATATAATTCCGGCAAATGGCAACACCCCAATGGCGGCCAAGCAGCTGCAAATCCTGGAACAGTCCGAAAGCACCAGTATCAATATGTTTTTGGCCATGTGCCTGGCACAGGTTGCCGGCGAATACGACTATATTTTGATCGATACCCCGCCGTCCCGCGATGTAATGGTGACCAACGCCCTGATGGCCAGTGACTTTGTGCTGATCCCCTGCGTGTGCGATGACTACAGCCGTGACAGTGTGTACCGCACTGTGGCCATGTGCCAGCAGTTGGAGCACGATGAGGGCGAAAAAATTGATGTTTTGGGCATTATCCTGACTATGGTGGAAAAAACTGCCCTGACCGAAGTGATCCGCAATGAACTGCGGGAAAGCCAGCTGGGCAGCAAGCTGTTTGCTGCCGAAATCCGTAAGGGACAGGCTGTAAAGGATAGCACCCGCCTTGGTGCGCCGGTTGTGCTATGTGCACGCAGCAGCAACCCGGCAAAGGATTATGCAAAGGTGTATGCCGAGCTGAAAACGCGCGTTGAACAGGAGGCAGAGTGATGGCAAGCAAACTGGACCGACTGCAGAAAAAAGGCTTTAAAGTAAACGAAGCAGCGTTAAGTAAGATCGCGCGCGGCGACCAGGAGCCGGGCGGTGAATACAGCGAGATCAATATCAATGATATTGAAGAAAACCCGGATAATGCCCTTTACCGTGAGCTGGATACCGAGGAAGATATTGCGCTGCTGGCCGATGATATCCGCCGCGCGGGGCTGCTGCACAACCTGGTTGTGTTCCCTAAGACCGGTGTTGGCGGAAAATATGTGCTGCTTTCCGGCGAGCGCCGCCTGCGTGCGCTGCGCCTGTTGGTGGAGCAGGATAAACGCGAGCAGGAAGAAAAGCAGCTGCCCAACCGCATGAGTGAATGGCAGAAAGTGCAGTGCAAAGTGGTGCGCAACTTGACGGAAAACGAAAAAGTTGTGTATATTGACAGCGCAAACCTGCAAGTGCGCGGCGGCATCAGCAATGAACGTGTGATGCGCCAGGCGGCGGCGCGTTTTGTGGAAAACCTGCAGAAAGCACCGTATAACCTGAGCGCAGCGGAAGCGAAAAAAGCGCTGAAAGAGGTCAGCCCGCTGAATTCCCGCACGATTGATAAGGCGCTTTCGATTCAGAATGATCTCAACCCTGACCTGCGCCGCTTGCTGGATGAGGAATTCCTGAACCGAGCCGAGTGCGAAACCTATCTCCGCCTGACCCTGGAAGAACAGGCCCGTGCAGCCGCAGTGTTTTTGAAAATCGCAGCCCTTGACCCACGCAGCCATGAGCGCCGCGCCATTAAGGACGCATTGACCACCGCCATGCTGGATGTAGCAGTGGAACGCCGCAGCATGCAGGAGCGCGAGAGCGTATTTGCAGCAGCGTTGCAAAATGCACAGGATGCAATCGGTCAGGCCAAGACGCAGGAAAACAAGGCGGCGGCAGTAGATAAGGATCACAACTTTATTTCGGCCAAGCTGCCCACCACGGCCCGCAAACTGCGTAAAATTGCAGCGGCAAAAAATATTGAAGCTAAGATCCGCAGTTATACGGCAGAGGACCGCAAAGCAATGTCGGACCAGATGCAGGAGCTGATTGCGGCAGCGCAGGAGCTGAAAGCACTGATTGATGCTGTGGAATAATCCAGATCCACGAAAGCAGCAAACAACAAAAATCCATGCAAATAGGAATACAGGAATCCACGATATGAAACAGCGAATTGTCATCCGGCTGCACCTGGCTGTGCGGGCAGTGCTGCAAAGCGAAGCGGATTGGCGCGGCACGCGGCTGGGCACCCTGACATCGGAGCTGATCCATGAACAGGCTGCGAAAGCGCGCCTGTGCGGGGTGCAGAATTACGAGTTGAACCCCGTCAGCAGCCGCTATGTTCCCGTTACAAACGGGACAAAATATAAGCAGACATCTGGCCTGGAGCAGATCTCCATCTATCTGAACGATGAGGATATGCAAACCCTGAAAGAGCTGGCACTGGCCAACGATAGTGTGCGTGTGATCAACGGCAGGCAGGCAATCACCTACCGATATGTTGTTCCCGGAATGCTGCTGAACGACCCGGTGTTTACGGGGCTGACAGAGCAGAACAGCACGGCAGGGTAAGCACTTCAAAATCTTGAGGCAATACCGCATAATTCTAAGTGCCGATACGGCGAGCGAGGTGCGGCAGATGCCAAGCCAAAAGCGCAGATAATACTGGATGTCTTATCGAGCATTTTGGCAACGCAGATGCCGTGCCGCAGCTGCCGGAGCGGTGCTTAAGCCGCAAGGCGGGAATTGTGCGGTGTTGCCTTGAATAAATCAAAGGCGGCACCGCGTTTTTTGAAAGACGCGGTGCCGTTTTGTATGCAAAGCAGCCTGAAAATACTACAAAACATAAACCTGTGCGAAATTACAACAAAACGGATAGAAGGTGAGAATAAGAAAAAAGGAGAAATATGTTGGAATTTTACACAGGTTTACAGAGCAAAATATGAGGAAAAGCGCGATGCAGCGTTTGCAAAATAAAGCGGATTTTGGGTGAATCAAGTGCGGGGAACCAAAAAAGAGGGGAAACCTGTGTAAATGGCAACAATCTGCAGGGGGAATTACCTTTTTATAATACGACAGGGATAGTAATACCCTGTGTAAAGATGCAACACTGTACGCTGCGAAAGGGAAGAGTTGCAATTTTACACAGGGTATTGGTTATTCTGTCAGGCGGAGTAGAAGGAAAACACTAAAAACAAAATGGCATATATGAACCATATTATACGATCTGGAATTAAAACAGCCGACCAAACGATGGGATTTGGCGGGATAGGGAGAAAGGCGAAAGTTGATATGGAGAGAGCGAGGGCAGAAGTTGGCATGCTGCTTGATAGACAAAAACGTGGAAACGTGATGTGAAATGGCGGGAATACAACGCTATATTTGTATTAAACTTACAAAATAATACAATTTGTATTCTAATACAGAGGATTTCCTTGGAAACCAAGCGGGAATAATTTGACGATTTAAGCAATAGCAGATGGCCTGCAACTTGAGAAAGTATTACCTTCGCATCGGCGAAAGACAGTCAAGATAAATGCGGAATGGTTAGTAGCAAGGAGAAAATGACTGCCGGACGCCGCGGAAATCGGGCAGCATAAAAACATGAATTTTTCAGATACACCCTAGAGGCAGCTTGTGGAATTCACCCTTCAAGCATTTGTGGTGACAGGTGTAAACAGCGCCCGGTCCTCTCCGCCGCTCCGCGGCATCTTTCCACCCCGCGGGGAACTGCCCTCAAGAGAAGCATCGTCTCCTGCAAATATTTTAGCGGGCACAACACAAACCAACAAGGTTCTCCGCAGCGGGAAGGGGAAATCCCGCCCCACAGGTTGTTTATGGGGTGGATGTGTGGGATATAATAATCCGCAGGGGAAAATTCCGTCCTGCCACCCTGCACAAAAATCCATCCCAGGCCATCATTCCAACCCACCAAAAATCCAGAATGTTCCCCCGTCCGAACCACCCACTCGCAAAATAAAAGCTACCCGCCGATCCTAATGAAACGCTCAACCCCCTGGAATATGATGCACAAGCCGCCCCAAAACCGCCAAACAGTATCCCCAAAATACGCAAAAAGCTAAGGCAACACCGCACAATTCCCGCCTTACGGCTTAAGCACCGCTCCGGCGGCT